>ERZ1032812.15-NODE-15-length-21654-cov-6.306264_pt1 | contig 21654 bp, 17 predicted proteins | sample MGYA00517094_ERZ1032812 | MGnify/ENA primary metagenome ERZ1032812 (study PRJEB33719, sample SAMN04262549) | wastewater metagenome | biome: sewage system; feature: street-access sewage; material: sewage | place: Peru: Lima | collected 2013-01-15 ... | reverse complement strand
CCCTCTACCCGCTCTCTCGTCGTTTGTCGTTTTGCGCGGCTCTTTATTGTCGGTGGTTTTTTTTTGGTGCGGGGGGCTCCCGGAACCGATCTCGCCGATATCCGGATCCGGGTAAAACGGAAGTCCTATGACAGCCGTACATCCGACCGGAACCTCAATCTCCACATGGATGCTTCCGTCCTCGCGAATCTCCCATTCAGTTTCCCACTGTCCGTACGGAGACGCGCACGATGCTTTGACATAGTGCAGCTTCTGGTTGACTAGCGGTGAAAATTCGACTTTCCTGAATCCCGGTTCCAGCGGCTTCAGACTCGCAACATCGCGATATAAATATTCGACGATAGATCCGTATGCGTAATGATTCAGTGAGTTCATCATCGTACCACTCAGATAACCGTCATCAAGGACCGAATTCCAGCGTTCCCAGATGGTTGTCGCACCGAGATCGCCACAGTGAAGCCAGCCCGGATAACCATCCTGAAGCAGGAAGTAGAACGCTTCCTCCTGCATTCCGTTCTCTGCCATTACCCTGCACATGATCGGAGCTCCGACAAAACCGCCCTTAAGCTTATAGCAGTCTTTATAGAGCCGCGTCTTCAGTCCTTCTACGACCCGTTCCTTATCCGGATAGATACCGGAATACAGCGCGACAATATAGCCCGTCTGTGAATCGATCGCCAGTCTTCCGGTGCTCGTAAAGTACTCATTGAGAATCGCGCCGCAAATTTTCTGATATAGCTTTTCGTACACAGCGGCGTCTTCATCATATCCGAGGATCCCGGCCGCAGCTGCCGTTTTCTGCACTGACATCGCATAATAGCAGGAACCGATATAATATTCGTCCGTTCCGCCGTTCATGCTCTGTTCGGTTCGCCCGTCAAGAGCGAGCCAGTCTCCCAGCTGATTTCCGAAATTATAGAGATACTGCTGTCCCCGTTTAATATCCTCGCGGGTAATCTTATCCACCCAGTCCTTCATCATCGGATAATAAATCTGAAGAGCAGTCTTATCCGCGAAATGCTCGTACAGAACTGTCGGAAGAAAGGTCGCGATATCTCCCCAGATACTGCTGAAAATCGGTCCGTTCGGATCCAGCACAGGGATAACACCCGGCAGGATCCCGTCATATTTATTCTGCTCCGTTCTGAGATCGTGAAGGAATTTATTGTAAAAAGCTGCGGTATCCATATTATAGCTGGCTGTTCCTGCAAAAACCTGCGCATCACCGGTCCAGCCGAGGCGTTCATCACGCTGAGGGCAATCCGTCGGAAAATCTATAAAATTTGATTTCTGTCCCCACAGCGCGTTCTTGAACAGCCGGTTTACCTTAACGTTTCCCGACTCGAACGAACCTGAGGTTTCCATATCCGAATAAACCGCCCTGCCGATAAAATCATCTTTCGATATCTCTCCCGGCCATCCGGTCACTCTGACATAGCGGAAGCCGAAATATGTAAAGTGCGGCTTTACGGTCTCCTGTCGTCCGTCAGAAATATAGACAAACTGGGATTTCGCTTCGCGATAATTCGCGTTATAGAAATTTCCGCCCTGCAGGATCTCCCCGAAATCCAGAACGATTTTCGTCCCCTTCGGAAGAAACGTTCGAAACGTGACATAACCCGCATAATTCTGTCCAAAGTCAAGCACGGTTTCACCGGCCGGTGTTCTGATCACCTCTTCGACCGCCATGTTTTCTTTTTCGATAACCGGCAGGCTGTACCTGGGAACAGGCCTTCCTTCCGGCTGAGCCAGGACCGGAGCTTTGTACGGATTGTCAATACCTTCATAAAGCAGCTTGTTGATGACTTCGCCGTCATAAATACTGCTGCTTTCAATATCAGAGCCCTTATACAGCCAGTCCGCATCCGATCCGATCACAGCTTCAGACCCGTCACTATAGGTAAGTCTTATTTCTGCCAGAAGCATGAATTCACTTCCGAAATTGTTTTCCGTATGACCCAGGCCGAATTTTCCTTTATACCACCCGTTTCCCAGCGTTATTTCGATCAGATTATCTTTCCTGATCTGATCGGTAATATCATAGGTCTGATACTGAATCTCCGTATGATAGTCGCTGTAATACGGTGTCAGTACCTCGCTGCCGATCTTACTGCCGTTTAACACGGCACTGTACATGCCCAGACCTGAAATATAAAGTCTCGCTTTCACTAATCTTTGCGATTCTGTAGAATCCTGCGATTTAACATCTGCCTCGGAAGTAAATTTTCTGGTAAAGACCGGATGAAAGCTGTCAGCGGGCTGCGGCTTGATCCATTTCCCTGTCCAGGGTTCTTCCATTTTTGCAGTTTCAAAATATGATGTTTCTGATACTGCCGACTCGCCGTTATCCCCTTTCGCGGAAATCCGAATAAAATACCGGGTTCTCGGTTTCTGAGAGACCTCGAGCAGCTCTCCTGTCTGGTCTAAATCTGTGCCTTCTTTGCTCATGAGAATCGATTCAAACGTTTTATCTTCGCTTACTTCAATCTTCGTATTTGTGATCGCCCCGGCCTGAGTATCTTTGATGATCCACGAGGCTCTGAGATCGCTGAAACTATAACCGACCGGATTCTTTATCCCGTTTATTCTGACTCTGCTTATCTTCATATGTTTCTCCCGATCTCACTCTGCAGCCGGTTTCCTGAATATCTTGTTTTTGCTGTAAATGATATTTCCTTCGCCGCCATCTGTCCGTTTCATTGCGTCTCCGACTTTTTTCGCAATGAAGTATCCTCTGCCCATAAAATCAAACGGTACGTCGTCTACATTTCCGCTGATGATATCGTCACAGACCCCAATCATATTCTGCAGGAGCATACCGGAAGCCTCCATGTCATGATGCATCATGAAACACCGGTCATATCTTCCCTTCAGTCGTTCTGCCAGATGCATGACATTTTCACGATATTCTTCGACTGACAGAGAGTATTCGTCAAACAGAAACAGCGAGTTATTCGCTGCGTCTCCCGTGACGAGAATCCTCTCTTCCGGAATCAGAACGATCATCATTCCTCTCGTATGACCGGGTAAAGCATAGACTTCAGCATGAAGACCGCCGAGATCAAAGATCATCCCGTCATTAAGTTCTTTGAAGTCGGGTTCCGCCGGTTCGACAAAGGAAATGCCATTTAAGCTGCCCGGCTCAAATCCGAGATTCGCTTCGATATATCCCGTTCTGACAGCAAGCGGACTGTGCGCGCGATACAGCCCGTTATCCACGGAGTTCATATAGACATCATCGAACAGCGGAGCGCCCATGGCGTGATCCACGTGCCCGTGTGTCAGAATAACGGTTATCGGAAGCTCTGTGAGCTCTCTGACAGTCTGTTTCAGACCATCGACTCCCAGACAGGTATCGATCAGGACCGCTCTGTCTGTCCCTTTAAGAAGATACATGATCTCGCCTGTTCTGCTGCGGATCGCATCGATATGTTCAGTTACTGGTTCAGTCTTGTAAAAAGAATCCGGACTCATTGATCTACCTCATCATTATTAGCGGTTTTATGAAAAAAGACCGGCAGCTGACTGTCGGCCTTTAGTTTTTTTATCAGGCTTCCACCGGTTCTGCGACAGTGTTTTCTTCTACTAGCGTTTCGTACTTTTCATCAAGGTCATACTTCATGAGAATCACAAAAGCAAGGATAAACATTGCCAGCGGAATGTAGATATTGATGGCATAGACGGCAGTTGTGACTGCAGAAGTCTGAACCGCAGCTGCAGCATCAAAGCCTCCGAAAGCAAGAATCCAGCCGATTGCAGCTCCGCCGAGTCCCGAACCGATTTTACCGGCAAAGCTGTTCGAGGCATTCGTCATGCCCGTGATACGTACGCCCGCGGTTTTCATGTTTACTTCTGAGGTACGCAGGACCATGGCCGGGAGACAGGAAATAAGCGGAATTGTCGCATACATGACAACTGATCCGAAGACCAGCGTAACCATCAGATTTCCGGGGAAGAAGCATCTGACCGCGGCTCCAAAAATCCCGATCACGCAGGCCAGGCGCGCTGTTTTTGTCAGTCCGAATTTTTTAAGCAGATAACCTGTCGTCATGAATCCGAGAATTGACGGGATAATATTGACTGTATTGATCAGGCTTACCATGTTGTCGTTTCCGAGAACATACAGTGCGTAGTAGACCGGAGCTGCCATGATCATTGCATACATTATGTTAATAGCGACACCGACACCGGTGATCTTAAGCCAGTATTTATTGTGTACCAGGATCTTCAGACCGTCGATAATGCTGACATTCTTTTCTTTTTCCTGAGCAGCACCCGTTTCGACATAACGTTCTTTGGACGTTTTATAAGCGATATAGAGGCCGATTCCTGAAATGGCCGCGAAGACACAGGCTATAATGATCCAGGCCCTCTGATCTCCGCCGAGCATGTTTGTAATTGGAATAAGACCGATGCCGATTGCTATCCCGACAGAATATCCGACTGCCGAACGATAGGTCCCGAACTTGCCTGCTTCTTCTCCGCTCTTCGTCTTATATGAGATCATCGTGTAGTACGGTACCGCAATCGCCGTATAACAGATGGCCGATGCAAAGATGTTAGTCAGCACCCCGTAACCCGCCATGGCTCCGTCACTGGCATGTGGAATCGTGAATAACAGAATAATTGCAAGCATTGTCGGAGCGATCATCCAGAGCAGCCAGGGTCTCGCCTTGCCTCTTTTCGTCTCAGTCCGGTCTACGATCTTTCCCATGAACAGGTCTGTAACCGCGTCGACGATTTTAGCGACCAGAAGAACCGTACCGGCTGTTGCTGCTGCCATGCCGATTTTATTCGTGTAGAAATACGTTAGCTGTCCTGCGAGGACTGTGATTGAATTCAGCGCGAACTGTCCAAGCGAATCTCCGAAATATTCGCCGTGGCTGACGACTTTCTTAATCCCGTTAATATCGTATCCAAGATCTTTCCCCATTGTTTTCTCCCTCTGCTTTTAATCATATATTGCATCTGCTGTATTTATCTTAGCAGGATGGTTGAAATTTCTTTATCGCCTTCCTGCCGTTTTTGTTCTTCTTTTGCACTTCGTTTACTGAAGTGTCTCATAGGTGTCAAGATGCTGATATAACGCGCCGATCAGGTTCGAATCGTTGAAGAATCGGCAGGTGGTTATGTCGGGCATCGGAACAGGATATGGATAGACATGATTGAGTTTTTCAAGCTCTTCCCTGATCATCCGAATGAGCATAGGCTGGGCACTGACGCCTCCTCCTACTGCGATCCGGTCCGCATCGAGAATAAACTGCAGATTGTTGATCTGAACTGCCAGAACACGCGCAAATTCACGGATACAGGCAGCTGCTTCTTCATCCCCCTGTGACGCAAGGTCGAAGATGATCTCGCCGCTCAGCTCCGAAACAGGGATATTTTTCTGCATTGAGGCAAGTCTGATCAGTGCGGGAACTCCGCCTGCCATTGCAAGCGTTTTACCCGGATTAAGCGCGTCGTCAGTCTCCGTCATGACGTAGCTGAATTCACCGGCCATGCAGTTCTTTCCCCGCATAATCTTCCTGTCGATGATGACCGCACCGCCTACCGCCGTTCCGAGTATCATCGCAACCGCATTGCTGCAGTCCGACAGCGATCCCCGCCATATTTCCGCAAGACCGGCGCATCTGGCGTCGTTTTCAACTGAAACGGGAAGACTGCATCTCTCCTGAAGGATTTCTTTCATACTGACGTTCTGAATACATTCTACAGAACCGCCGTTATACATGAATCCCGTACTGCTGTCGATCATCCCGGCCGAGCTGAGCGCGATTCCTCTGACATCGTCTCCGCTTTTCCGGTAGATGCCGACCAGCGAATCGATAAAGCTGTCAAGATCATCGGTGATCGTCTGGATCTTCCCCTTTTCATAGAAAGTACAGTCTGCGTCCATGACAGCATATTTTACAAAGGTTCCGCCGACATCGATGACCAGATATTTGTCTTTCATATTGCCTCCTTTATCTGATTGATTATCTTACGATAATCTTATCTTCCCGGAGGCTTATTTCATGTTCTCAGCTTGCGCGTTATGGCGTTCTGTTGCAGTCGGTTAAAAGGTATTAAAACACAAACCAAATGCACGTAAAAACGAGTACGGCAGTAAATGTCGTACTCGTTTTTATGTGCTTTCCTTCGGTCTGTGAGATTCCCGGTACTGTTTCGGCGTCTCCTGCGTATACTTCTTGAATACTTTGCCGAAATAACTCTGTGATGGAAAATTGACATAGTCGCTTATTTCAGCGATCGAATGATCCGAATAGGTCAGAAGATCCTCAGCTCTCTCGATTCGGACCTTCGTAATATAATCCTGCAGCCGAAGGCCCATTTCTTTTGAGAACGTGCGCGACAGGTAGTACGGACTGATCTTCAGAGCTTTGGCGATCTCCTCCAGATAGATCTTGTCGCGATAATGCTTCGCGACATAATCGCAGCATTTTTCGACATAGCTGGAGGTTCGTCTGCCGGTCTGCTTTTTATAGACCCGATCCGCCAGGTCCTCGATCGCCCGGTTCCTGCAGGCGATCAGCTCCGTAGCGCTGCGGCACTGGTCCGATTTTTCGATGTAGTAATCACTGATCCGGTAAGCCTCTGCCGGACTCACACCTCCCTCGATGGCCGCTCTCGTACACAGCGTCACGCCGACGATCAGGAGATTCTTCCACTGGACAGTCTGATTTGAAGACATCCTCCCCACTTCATCGTCCATCGCAAGGTTGAGTTTTAACGCTTCCTTCGTTTTTCCTTCCCTGACGCAGTCCAGCAGCCGCCGTTCTTCTTCGTAGGTATGATGATAGAGCTCTTCCTCTTCTTTTTCAATGGACAGCTGAACCTGTTTATCACTATAGTCAGGGTTCATCAGCTTATCAAGTCCGTTTTTACTGATAAGCTCGTCGTCGTCATATTCCCGTTCAAGCAGAAAGCCCGCGGCCAGCTGGACAGTGAGCAGGAATTTCGTCGGAGTCGTTACCGGGACCTCCTGATCTGTCTTCGGATTTCCACCGTAGGTTTCAAAATAACGGCAGCGTTCGAACAGATTCATCGGCAGAAAGCGTACGGGCCCGAGAAAAAAGTACGCGTCTTTCCGGCGTATACACGCGAACACGGCGCCGAACTCGTCAATATGGATTACAGGAACCTCCTGACGACCAGTCTGTTCGATAATCTGATTACGAATTTGAGAATCTGCACGAACCGGATTGAAGCCTACATACTTTTCGATATCCCAGAACTGATCGTATGCATAGCAGGAAACATCCGTTGCTGTTAAAATCCCTAGCTTTTCAACAAAAAAAGCATAATTCTCCATGATAACCGCCTCCAACAGCAGCATTGTAAATAATTTCCGTGAACTCTAACTCATATTTACGACAAGAAATCCTTCTCGTCAAGTGCGCTGCCGGAGAATGCAATTATAATGTTTTATTTTCAGTCCAGAAACGCGTCGTTCAGTTCTACTCCGAAATCATGTCCGATCGCTCTGAGCTGATCGTCCGTAATGGTCTGCCTGACCGGTCTGCCTGAGGACAGAACCTTCATGTAGATCTCCGCGCTCTTTTCAATGGTATGCGCGAGACCGAAGGCGATATCAAAATCGGGACCGGACACAAAAAGTCCATGATGAGCCCATACGGCCGCCTGATAGCTCTTCATCAGTTCGCTGGTCGCAATCGCAATGTCCGAACCTCCCGGAACCATCCATTGACAGATCCCGACGCCTTCCGGAAATACGACAGGACATTCCGTCGCGCTCTGCCATAACGCGCGTGTAAAATCTCTCGCTGTCAGCGGCAGAATATAGGTAAGCGCGATCACATTCGTCGCGTGGCAGTGATAGATTACTCTGTTTTCACCTTTCGTCGCTTCCTTGCGAACACTGTGATTCATGAAATGTGACGGGAATTCCGATGTGGGGACTGCTCCGTTTTCAAGCCCCCAGACAATTCTCCACGAATCACCCTTATCATTGATTTCGACGATCCCGAAGCTGTCAGAAGGATCGATTACGACATTGCGGAAATACTTGCCGCTGCCTGTCGTAATGAAATACTCTCCGGCAAGATTGTCAGCCGTAACGCCCATTTCGGTCCATTCGCGAGGCTTCGTGAAATACGGTCTGCAGGCCGCGACATCTCCCGTTTTCATTCTGTAGGTCAGATTTCCCCCGTTTCTTTCGTGCCAGCCCTGGTCCCAGCCGTCCGCACACATCCTCATAAATCCTTCGATACATGGAACTGTAAAAATTGATTCTGTCATATTCTCTCCTCTGCTATTACTGCACATCAGTTATCAGTTTCTGCCGCTCAGAACATTCTGTCCATATTCTTTAACCGTATCAAACCATTCCCGTCCTGTCGGAACCCCCTGTCGTCTGCAGTATTCTGCCCAGACATCACTGAACGGAAGAGTCTTCGCTTCCTCCTGAAGCATGAGCCTGCCGGTGAAATCTCCGGTATCCTGCATCGCCTTCAGCTCCTGATCCGGCTGCAGCAGCGCGAACAGCATCGCTTTCTGAAAGTTTCTGCCGCCGATGACCCAGGCTGCGATCCTGTTGATCGACGCGTCGAAGAAGTCCAGTCCGACAAGAACGCGGTCCATCGCGTCGTTCCGTACGATCTCTCTGCAGATCTCCTTCGTCTCATCATCAAACGCGACGACGTGGTCGCTGTCCCAGTTGACGCCGCGCGTCACATGCAGCGGTACGTAGTCGAAATAGAGCAGCATCGCCGAGATCTTGTCGCTGATATTTTCCGACGGATGATAGTGGCCGGCATCCATCAGATTGTAGACATGATCGTGACTGGCCGCGTAGGCTGTATAAAATTCATTCGATCCGACAGTATAGCTTTCCACACCGACCGCGAAGAACTTCGATTCGACACAGTCGATGACATTCGGACATTCCTCTGCGAAAATCTCGTCCAGCGCATCCTTCAGACGTTTTCTCGGTCCGAGGCGGTCAGACGGCGTATCCTTGTAGCCGTCAGGGATCCACACGTTATTCAGGACCTTGTCGGCCAGCTGTTCTCCAATCTGCTGAGCGATCCGGCGGGATGCGATACAATGGTCGATCCAGAAACGTCTGACCGTCTCATCTGGACTTGACAGTGACAGACCGTCCTTCACCATCGGATGACTGAAAACAGTCGGATTAAAGTCGATCCCGAATCCGTTCTCCTTCGCGAATTCCACCCAGGGTTCAAAATGTCTGTATTCAAGCCCGTCTCTGTCTACCCACGGATTTTCTTCCGTAAATACCGCGTAGCAGGCGTGCAGGTTGATACGTTTCTTTCCGGGGATCAGACTGACCGCTTTAAGAAAATCCTGCTTGAGTTCTTCAAAGCTGCGCGCTCTTCCCGGATAATTGCCGGTGACTGCGAGGCCGTTTCCCGCTCCGCCGTCAGGATTGTCAAAACCGGCGACATCGTCACCCTGCCAGCAGTGAATCGAAACTTCCTTGTCAGTGAGCTTCGAAATGGCTTCTTCAGTATCGATACCGTATGTCGTGTACAGCTTTTGTGCTTCTGTGTAGCTCATTATTTTTCCTCCGTGTTTTTCGGTGTGAATTCTGTAATCTGAAAGCTTTTACGGATCGCGTTACGGGCGTCTGCGATATCTGTAAACCGGCCGTCTGCAATAAATTGAACCATCAGATTCCCAAGAGCTGTTCCTTCAGTCGGTCCTGCATAAACCGGAATTCCCGCCGCATCCGCCGTTCTCTGATTCAGATACGTATCCTGGCTTCCGCCCCCGACGATGTTCAAACTCGTATAGACTTTCCCGGTAAGCGACTCCAGTGTTTTCAGTGTATTTCGATAATCCAGAGACAGCGAATTATAAATGCACTGCATCGTCTCTCCGATTGTCTCGGGAACCTGCTGATTTGACTCCTTGCAGGCCAGCGCGATTTCATCGATCATCGACACAGGCGCAAGAAAGCGCTGATCGTCCGCATCGACCGTCGACTTGAACTGCTCTGCTTCCTCTGCAGCCGCAATCAGCTCGGGGAAAGACGGAAGAATGCCTCCGCGCTGTCCAAGCTCCCGTCTGACCGACTGGATCATCCAGAGCCCCATAATGTTTTTCAGGTAACGGTAACGGCCTTCGTATCCGCCTTCATTCGTAAAATTTGCCTGCAGACTCTTGTCAGAGGTGATGGGACTGCCGTTTTCAACACCCATCAGACTCCAGGTACCTGACGAAAGGATCGCCGCGTTCTCGTCCAGAGCCGGAACCGCAAGAAATGCGGAGCCCGTATCGTGAGTCGCCGGCAGGATCACCGTCGCATCAAGACCGGTCAGATTTCGGATCTCTTTCGTAAAGCTTCCGAGAACGGTTCCGGGCATCGAAACCTTCTGAAAAATACTCCGTGGAAGTCCGAGATGTTCGATTAGCCCGTCATCCCAGTTATTATTTCCGACGTCAAGCAGAGCTGTCGTCGACGCGTTCGTATATTCGCTGCTCATGACTCCCGTAAGCCTGTAATTCAGATAATCCGGAATCATCAGCAGAGCATCCGCGTTTTCAAGCTGTTCGGAATGCTCCCTCTGCAGCGCAGTCAGCTGATAAACCGTATTAAACTTCTGATATTGAATACCGGTTTCCCGGTAATGGTCTGAAAATGCAAGAATACCCTGCTTCTCCAGTTCATTACGGATGCCGTTCGTTCTGTCATCGCGGTAGGCAACCGGATCGCCGATTAAATCGCCGTTCCGGTCCAGCAGAACGAAGTCGACAGCCCACGTATCGATCCCAACCGATACAGGCCTGTATCCCTCTTCGCCGCATTTTCTGATCCCCTTAATAACTTCTTCAGTCAGCTTTTCGAGATCCCAGCACAGGTGACCGTTTTTATTCACGAGCTGATTGTCAAACCGGTGCACCTCCGTCAGAATCATTTTCCCATTTTCAACTGTGCCGATAATATGCCGGCCGCTTGAAGCGCCGATATCGACTGCGAGATAACATGGCTGCATATTTTCCCCTTACTTTCAAGATATTCTACTTGATCTTGACTTACCTTTTTCCTTGATCTATTCTGATTATACGGTCATCTCGTTTGAATAACCATCGAGATAATTACACTAAACCTTTGAAATAGTCTAATTTTAGAAGGAGTATCAATGCTTACTTATACGATGGATATCGAGCCTTCGAGCCTATGGCTCAGAACAACTCCGGGAGCTGCCGCTCTCGCACAGCCGTATTTCTGCATAGAAGCCGGTCTCTTTCTCGGCAGGAAAGCTTTTTCAACCGCCAGAACACACAAGGACAGCTATATCATTTTCTATACGATCTCCGGACAGGGCATCGTCCGGCAGGAAGATTCGGAAGTCAGGGTAAAAAAAGGAGAGGCTCTGCTGATGAACTGCAGAACCTCTCAAAGCTATATGACAGATCCGGATGTCAGACAATGGCATCACTACTGGATCCACACCGACGGAGCCGGAGTTGCCGCGCTGGCAGATATTATCAATCCGGATCAGAAAATCGGAGCGTTCGGTCTTCCGGATTCTACTCGCGATCTCTTTGATGAAATTCTTAGATTTCTTCCTGATGAAACTGTCGACTCCGCGCTGTCAATCAGCCTGACTGTTCACCGGATATTGACACGCATGGCCGACGCCTCGCTGCGACCACAGTCTGAAAAAGCGGGCAGCAACAAAAAACGGATACAGCTCACAGTGAACTATATCCGTTCTCATTACAATGAAGAAATTGCGGTTTCTGATTTGTCGGAAATCGCAAATATGAGCCGCTCCTATTATCTGCGGCTGTTCCGTCAGTATATCGGTACGACTCCGTACAATTATCTGCTGGGATACAGGATTACCCAGGCCAAAGAGCTGCTGGAGCTGAGCGATACACCCGTCACTCAAATCGCGGAGCAGACCGGTTTTTCCGATGAGAGCAGCTTCTCAACCCGTTTTTCCGCCATGACCGGCGTCAGTCCGTCTGTCTACCGGAAAAATTCTATCACTCGGGCAGACGGAGATTAACAGATTCCCTGTCGCACTTCATCTTTTCGGACCCTATTTTTCGATCAGCGCGTAATGCACGAACGCGTTGTAGAGTCCGTCCCTGTCGACGTCGTCCGTCACATACTTCGCGGCGGCCTTCGCTTCGTCTCCGCCGCTTCCCATACAGCAGCTGTCGTGACAGTAATCGAACATCGGGATATCGACCTTCGCGTCACCGAAGGCGATCGTATCTTCAATAGGCATGTTAAGATGCTCCAGCAGCACATCTATCGCATGAGCCTTCGTGATGTCCTTGACGCCGAGATCTCCGAACAGCGCGATTTCTCCTGCCCCGCCCCAGGTCCCGGGCTTCAGGTCCGGGAATTCCTCGACAGAATCCAGATGGTCCTGATAGCTGTTCAGAATAAAGCTTACCTTATTGACATCGTCGCGGTACAGATCCCCGTCGAAGATCATTTCCGGGAAAACAGATCTGACTGTCATTTTATCCGCATCCGCTTTTCCTTTTCTGCGGGTGTATTCCTGAATCGTCGACTGTCCGGCTTCTTCGAAATGTTCGCTTGCGAACAGTCCTTCGTTGCTTTCCAGATAAAATTCGAGGCCGCGGCCGTGGAGCCAGTCTACGATATGGCGGCACTGCTCCGGTGTGATCAGCTGATGCATGACGACTTCGCCGTCGTCCTCGACATAGCTGCCGTTTCCTCCGATCATCCCGTCAAGACCGATATCCCACAGCTCCTGATAGACCTCCGCCTTGCTTCGTCCGGTGCAGATGTAAACCTTATGTCCGTTCTCCCGGGCCTGACGGATCGCTGTGACCGCCGAATCGGGCAGTTTGTTTTCATAATCCACCAGCGTTCCGTCTACGTCAATAAAGACGACTTTCCTGTTCATTCCGTTCTTTCTCCTCAGCAATCCAGATTTATCCGTATAAATTCGATAGAAAATGATGTCTGCTGTTATTGTTATAATATAGTATGAAAGTCTGAATAAAGCTGTCACAATTTTTGCATCTTTTTATCAGAATCGTATATTAATGACTCTCCGGGTCCTCGGCAATCCCGCAGCATATCGGTTTATATCCCGGGGCCTATAAAAAAAGAGACGCATTCCTGCGTCTCAATCAGCATACGGATTATCCGTCTGCCCGTCCGTCGGTATCCGGCCCCTGACCGGTTAATCTTCGATAATTTCGATCTCTTCGCCGTCGGCCTTTTCCGCCTGGCGGATCGCTCTGCGGTCAAATTCCTCCGCAAGCTTCCATCCGAGCGCTTCGGTCAGTGTCAGCGCCGTTCCCGCATTGACCATATTGCCGAGTCCCGGAATCCAGCCCACCAGCAGCTGAGAGGTCACCCGCCCGATAGTCGAGGTCGTCGCCGCGCCGATTGCGGCTGCGGCAGCGCTCTTTTCGAGCTTGATATCGAATATTTCCGCGAGAGCCATCGCCATCGCGATCTGCATCGGAGTAATCACGGCGCTGTCACTGAGAGGCAGCTGGGCCAGTCCTCCGCCGACACCGGCAGATGCGGCCGCCGTCATATGAATAATCGTGCTGCATTTCGTTCTCTGTGTTTCAGTCATCATGTCCTCCTTATACATCTGCTCAATACTTTTCAGACCGGGCTTCGAACCGGTTCTGCCCGGAATCCCTGCCGTCAGCCTGTCTTCTACGGCCTGTTTAAAAACGTCAGACCTCGATCAGCTCGTATTCTCTGGAACCCAGCCCGATCTTTTCCGCGTGTTCAAGACAGCTCACCCAGTCGGATTCGGGCCGGGAATTCTTGAACAGATCGTGATGATCGCAGAAGCCGTCTTTTGCCATGTTATCGGCAACCTGGCTGTTGGGAAGCGGCGTCGCCGACATGCATGCGTCGGCGCAGGCCTGATCCAGCGCTACCGGATCGAAGGACGCGAACATGCCGATGTTCGGAATGATTGGCGAGTCGTTTTCTCCGTGACAGTCACAGTTGGGCGAAACGTCGCAGACCAGCGAGATATGGAACGACGGACGTCCGTCGACGACAGCATTCGCGTATTCCGCCATCTTCCGGTTCAGGTCCTCCGCAGCCGAGCTGTCCTTAAAATCGATCGCATCGAAGTTGCAGGCGCCCAGACAGCGGCCGCATCCGACACAGTCCTCCGTTACGTGCATCTTGCGGGTTTCTTCATCGAATTCGAGCCCGCCGTTGGCGCATTCCTTTTCGCATTTGCGGCAGCCGCGGCAGTTTTCTTCGTTGATGCTCGCCTGTCCTCCGCTGTGCTGCTCCGTCTTTCCCGCGCGGGAACCGCAGCCCATGCCGATATTTTTGAGCGCGCCGCCGAAGCCTGTCACTTCATGGCCTTTGAAATGGGTCAGGCTGATGAATATATCGGCGTCCATAACGGCTCTACCGATTTTCGCTTCCTTAACGAATTCGCCGCCCTTTACCGGTACCGCGATATCGTCGGTTCCCTTAAGCCCGTCGCCGATAATGATCGGACATCCGGTAGACATCGGACCGAAGCCGTTTTCCCACGCGCATTCGAGATGCTCGAGAGCGTTCTTGCGGCTGCCCGGGTACATCGTGTTGCAGTCCGTCAGGAACGGCTTTCCGCCGAGCTCTCTGACGGTGTCCGCGACCGCCTTCGCGTAATTCGGTCTCAGAAAGCTGATGTTTCCGAGCTCCCCGAAGTGCAGCTTGATCGCCGCAAACTTTCCGTCCATATCGATATCGCCGATTCCCGCCTTCCGGATCATCTTCTTTAACTTGGTCGGAAGACCGTCCCCGAAAGCGATGGTCCGGAAATCGGTAAAATAAACCTTCGGCTTGTTCGTCTGATTTTCAGTCGTCATTATTTATAACCTCTCCTCTTTATGTCTCTATTATATTGCCTATAGCATACTCGAACTCAAGTACTTTTGCATCCTGAAAATATCTCCGAATTAAAAAACCTCTTCCGAAGAAGAGGCATATTTCTGAATCAATCGCTTTCGCGGATATTTTCTCCCGGATACTTTTTATCGTGGATAAGCTTGACCACCCAGGTTTCGATCGCAAGGACCGGAAGCTCCGTCACCGGACCGATGAGCAGCGCGAGTGTGACGAGCGGTTCGTTCGCGAACATCAGCGCGGCCAGCGAGAGGGACAGCGCGGAGTTTCTGGCAGTCGTCGTAAACAGCAGCGATACCCTGTCTCTCCAGCTGAGCCCGGTCTTTTTTCCGATAAAATAGGCCAGTACGAAATTCACCGGATAGAAGATACACAGCGCGAGGAACATCATCGGATACAGCTGCGGATTCTCAAACAGTCCGCTGCCTTCAGACGCGAAAATCGTAATGACCACGAGGATCATCACGCAGAACTCGAGCACCTCGCCCTTGCTCTCAAGCCATTCGCTGACAGAACCGAGTCTGCTGCTGCGGATCAGCGCGATCCGGCATAGAATCGCAAGAATAAGCGGCACGCCTACGACCGACACGACGTCGAGGATCATTTCCCAGAAGCTGAAGGCGGCGCCGCCGTGAACGAACAGGCTCAGATATACCGGAAGCAGCAGCAGCTGGCACAGCAGATTCACCGGCAGCAGCGCGGAGGACAGCGTGACGTTTCCGCCCGAAAGCCCCGTGAACACGAGATACCAGTCGGTGCACGGCATCACCAGCAGCATGATCAGCGCGATCTGCAGAGCATGCTGGCCTCCGAGCACCGTATTCGCGAGAAACGCGGCGAACAGCGGCGTCCAGACGAAGTTCATCAGCAATGCAGAAAGCGAAAATTTGTAATTTTTGAACGCCGATCCGATCTCATCGTAATCCGTATCCAGAAAGATACAGAAAAGCAGAACCATCAGGATCGGGTCTTCCATACCGCCCAGACTCTCCGCTACCGCATCGTTCATGCCGATCAGCAGTCCTATGCCCGCCGCAGCCAGAACCATCAGCGGCTGAAAGCGCTCGAATTTATCAAGAAAATTTTTCATTTGTATCCTCCTGACGAACGCAGAAAAAAGACTGCCCTTTCGGACAGTCATGCATTCTTATTCTATTGTACCCCTGCTGTCCAGTCTTCACTCAGCAGAGCTTTCCGAGGCCGGAGATACGGGTGCGGCGGCAGCCGTTTTTTTCGTCCTGGGCCTGCGGTACAGCGTATCCGCGGACAGGATATCCTGACGGATCTGCGCGAACAGCGCATCGACGCTAGGGAACTTCATTTCGCCGCGGATATGGTTCAGGAATTCAAGTCTGACTTCTTTTCCGTATATATTTCTGTCGAAATCGTAGATAAACGTCTCGACCGCATAGGGGTGCTTCTCAAATGTCGGATTATAGCCGAGATTTGTCAGCCCGTCGTAGGACTTTCCGTCCACAGTGAAGCGTGTAAAATAGACGCCTGACTGGGGAAGCAGCTGCTTCGGATCAAGCCTGATGTTCGCAGTCGGCACCTTGTACTCGCGTCCCAGCTTCTTGCCAGACTGAACGGGCCCCGTGATGCTGTACGGGCGCCCCAGCAGCTCCGCGGCGTCCTCGACACGGCCGGTTCCGAGAAGCTCACGGATGACCGTGCTGCTTACCGGAAGCTCGTTCTCGCAGTGAGGCTTTTCGATAAAGACGTCGAAGTCGTATTCGCTTCCGAATTTCTTCAGCAGCTCTGAATCGCCTTCGCCTTTAAAGCCGAAGGTGTAGTTAAACCCGGCCACCAGCGCGCGGATATCGAAGTTCCTGAGCAGAACGTCGGTCAGAAAATGCTTCGGAGAAAGCTTCCTGAGCTTGTTCGTGAACGGAACCATAAACACGTAGTCGATTCCGAGATCGAGTATCCGTTCCGCCTTGACATCGTTGCTCGTCAGCAGAAACGGCGTATACCTCGGAAAGATCTCCGTCAGCGGATGGTTCTGAAACGTCAGTACGGCGCTGCCGCATCCAAGCCTGGTTCCCTCTTCGACGGCCTTGCCCAGCAGCTGCTGGTGTCCCAGATGGACTCCGTCGAAAAAGCCGAGAGCAAGAACCATCGGAACATCTCTGAAGGAAGACGGAAGATTGTTCTTTTTCGAATAAACTGTGTATTTTTCGTAATCTGTCTTAGTAATTTCCGGATTCATATCGGCTCCTGAAATACCCTGACCGGCTGTACTGCCGGTCTTCCGCCGCGGTCGCCGGCAATCCTTCCGATTCCGGCCAGTCCGTTCGTACCTGTGATGCGGATCCTGACGGGGGCGCCTTCTGCCGCTGCGTCGGGAAGTCCCGACAAATAGCAGCTGCGGACCAGATTTCCGTTCTTCAGGAACCGTATTCCTTCGTCCGAAACTGTCACCACGGGCATCCCTCCCAGCGCATCTTCCGCTGGAATCAGGACATCTTCGATCCGGATGCTGCCGTCTCTGAGGTCGTCGAGTATGACCGCCCGGTCTATCGGAAACGATCCGGCGGCCGTCCGCCTCAGATCGCCGAGACAGGCCGGAACTCCGAGACTGTGTCCGAGATCTCTGGCCAGAGAGCGGATGTAGGTCCCCTTCGAACAGCTTACCGAGAGCTCCGTGGAATTCGAAAGGCCGGAAGCATCCGCATCAATCGAATAGATCGTCACGGGACGGGCCTTGATTTCGACTTCCTCGCCGGCCCGGGCATATTCGTAAAGCTTACGGCCGTTTACCTTCAGCGCCGAATATAGAGGCGGCTTCTGCAGGATCTCCCCCGTGAAGTCCTTCAGCGCCGACATGAGATCCGCTTCGCTGATTTCAAAGGATTCGCGCGTATCCACCGGGGTACCCGTGATATCGCAGGAATCCGTCTCGGTCCCGAACAGGACCTGAGCAACGTATCGCTTGTCGTCATTTTCGAGATACGGGATCAGCTTGGTCGCTTCTCCGAGGGCTACAGGCAGGACGCCGGTCGCGTTTGGATCCAGCGTTCCGGTATGACCCGCTCTGCGCTGTCCTGTAATCCGCCGTACCTGGTTCACGACATCGTGAGAGGTCATGCCCTTCGGCTTGTCGACAATCAGGAAGCCGTTAAGACTCACAGATGTCCTCCCCGGCTTCAGCGACGAGACGTTCGAGACGGGGAATCAGCGCATCGCGCATTTCCTGTTCGGTGCCCTCGAAGGTGCAGCCTGCAGCCCTCTGATGGCCGCCTCCGCCGTATTCCAGGGAGACCTCCGATACGTCGATGTCATAGGGGGATTTCGAGCGCAGGGAAATACGCCAGACATCCGGCTCGGTTTCCTTGGCCAGAGCCGATACGATCACCGGAATCACGCTCATGCCGATATTGCTTACATCATCCGTAATATTCAGGGCGCCGCCCCATTTGCGGATCACATTGTAGGGCAGCTCGATGAAGGCGACCTGTCCGTCGTCGTGCAGCTCCAGCGAGTGAACGGCTTCGCCGTACATCTTCATCTGGGCGTAGCTCTTCTCCGAATGGAGACGCTTCGAGATCGGTGAAAATATTTTGTCATTTTCATGAAGAGCGGCCGCGATCCTGTGTGTCTGAGACGTGACGTTGGAAAACTGAAAGGAGCCAGTATCCGAGCTGAGCGCCGTAAACAGCGCGTCCTTCGTATCGTCGTCGATCTCGGCTCCGAGATCCTTCAGAAGCAGATACACGAGCTCGCCCGCGGCTCCGGTGATCTCGACGAAATTTTCGTCGCCGTAGCCCTCGTTGCTTTTATGATGATCCACGACGATCGTATTCGCACATTCAGGCATCTGTTCAGGCGCATAGGCGTAGTCTTTCGTCGAGCAGTCGACGTAGATCACCGCGTCGTACTTAGGCGCCAGCTGCGACGCGTCATGCTTGAACAGTTCGATCTCGTCTATAAAGCCCAGCTTGTCTTCGATCTCCGGATCCATGTAATAATCCACATGCTTCCCGAGACTCTTCAGTCCGCGCCCCAGCGCCGAGACCGATCCGACGGCATCGCCGTCCGGATGATTGTGGGCGAGAATCAGAAAATCCTGTCCCGCCCCGATTATCTGTCCGATTTTTTCTGGAATTTTCATCAGTTCAGTATAAAACCTTTCTGCCGAAAAAAAACGGGGGGCCTCAGGCCCCCCGGCTATTCTTCTTCCGGAAGTTCTTCCGAAACCTGTCCGCTTTCATGAAGATCCTTGAGAATACTGTCTATATGCATGCCGTATTCGACCGAATCGTCGATTTTGAACGTAAAGGCCGGAGTCGAATGTGTTTTGAGTATTTTTCCGACCGCGCTTCTGAAATAACCCGAAGCCTTCTGCAGAGCTGCCAGGACTTCCTTCTTTTCTTCGTCGCTGCCGAATATGCTAACGTAAACGACGGCTGTCTTCAGGTCCGGCGCCGTCTTGACCTTGGTCACGCTTATCGACGCTTCCTGGATTCTCGAGTCCTTGACCTTCTGACGGAGCAGCAGACTCAGCTCCCGCTGAATCTGACCGTCGATCCGTTCGATTCTATGTGTAGCCATGTTGTTCTCCTTTCGGACGATACGCAGGCCTTAAAGCTCTCTCTTGACCGTTTCCATGACGAAGGTTTCGATCGTATCCCCGACCTTGATGTCGTTGAAACGGTCGATTCCGATCCCGCATTCGTAGCCCTGGGCGACATCCTTGACGTCGTCCTTGAAACGGCGAAGCGAAGCGATCTGGCCTTCGAAGATAACGATCCCGTCGCGAATGATTCGGACTTCGTCGTTTCTCGTGATCTTGCCGTCGGTAACGTACGAGCCGGCGATGACCTTGCCGCCCGGAATCTTGAACGTATCCCGAACGTCTGCCGTACCTGTGACCTTTTCGACAAATTCAGGTTCGAGCATCCCTTCCATCGCGTGCTTGACGTCGTCGATCGCGTCGTAGATAACGCGGTACAGACGGATATCGACTTCTTCCTTTTCCGCGGCCGCAAGCGCGTTCTTGTCCGGACGGACATTGAACCCGATGATAACCGCGTTTGACGTTGAAGCCAGCATGACGTCCGTTTCGTTGATGGCGCCTACCGCTCCGTGGATAACGTTGACGCGGACTTCGTCCGTATTCAGACGTTCCAGCGACTGGGTCAGCGCTTCTACGGAACCGCCGACATCCGCTTTGACAATCAGGTTGACGTCGGAGATCTGACCTTCCTGGATCTTGCTGAACAGGTCGTTCAGGTTCATTTTGTTCTTGTGCTGGCGTTCGAAGCGTTCAGATTCAAGACGCTGATCCGCCAGTGAACGGGCTTCTTTTTCATTTTCCATGACGATAAAATCGTCGCCCGCTTCCGGCAGATCCGACAGACCTGAAATTTCAACCGGCATTGACGGACCGGCTTTCTTGATCCTGCGGCCCTTGTCGTCGATCATCGTACGGATCTTGCCGTATGTCGTTCCGGAAATAAGCGTATCTCCGACATGTAACGTACCCTGCTGGACGAGCAGCGACGCAGTCGGGCCCTTGCCCTTCTTGACTTCCGCTTCGATAACGGCGCCGCGGGCCGGACGGTTCGGGTCTGCGGTCAGTTCGGCCATTTCAGCGACAAGCAGAATGTTTTCAAGCAGCTCGCCGATGTTTTCGCCCTTCTTGGCGGAAACCGGAACTGCGATCGTATCGCCGCCCCATTCTTCGACGACGATTCCGTGTTCGGTAAGCTCCTGCTTGACACGTTCGGGATTTGCGCCTTCCTTGTCTATCTTGTTGATCGCGACGATAATCGGAACGTTCGCAGCCTTCGCATGGTTGATCGCTTCAATAGTCTGAGGCATGACACCGTCGTCTGCCGCGACGACGAGCACCGCGATATCCGTCATCTGAGCGCCGCGCGAACGCATCGCCGTAAAGGCGGCGTGACCCGGCGTATCGATAAACGTGATCTTTTCATTGTCGAAACGGTCACTGGAAAGTCTGACCGTATACGCGCCAATATGCTGTGTGATCCCGCCGGCTTCGCCCGACGTGACGTTTGTCTTACGGATCTTGTCCAGCAGCGACGTCTTCCCGTGGTCGACGTGACCCATAACGGTGACGACAGGCGGACGCTTGACTTCGTGTCCTGTTTCTTCGCTGTCGTATTCTTCATAGATTTTTTCCATGACGTCTTCCGAGGTTACCGGCTGTACTTCATAGCCGAGTTCGGAAGCGACGAGCTGAGCGGTTTCTGCATCAATCTGCTGATTGATAGTGGCCATCGTGCCTGCCATCATCAGCATTTTGATTATTTCCGTAGCCCCGATGTCGAGTATTTCCGCAAGTTCTCCTACCGTCAGCAGTTCCGGAATTTCAAAGACCTGATTCTTTCTCTGATCCGCCTTCTTTTCTTCACGCTGCTTTTTGTAGTCGACACGTTTGCTCTTGGTTTTTTTACTGTTGTCGCGCAGTTTTGCACTCATTTCAGGACGTCCGTTCTGTCGGTTTTTGTTCTTCTGATGCTTCGCGTTGCCCGGCTTAGCACCGTCCTGTCCGAAGCTGCGGTCCCCGTTCTGTTTCTGAGGATGCTGTCTGCGGTTCTGCGCATGCTCTGCGGCGCGCGCTTCACCTGTAGGACGATTCGGACGCGCTGTATGCTGTCCGCCGCCCTGGCGGTTTCCGGTACTCTGACGCTGTCCGTTCTGTCCGGAAGCATTTCGGTTCTGACCACCCTGGCCGGAGCTGTTACGATACTGACCGCCCTGACGCTGTCCGCCGTTCAGCCGGTATCCCGAATTCAGACTAAAAAAGTACTAAACGAACCAGCAGAGCA
>ERZ1032812.14-NODE-14-length-21878-cov-7.582963_pt1 | contig 21878 bp, 23 predicted proteins | sample MGYA00517094_ERZ1032812 | MGnify/ENA primary metagenome ERZ1032812 (study PRJEB33719, sample SAMN04262549) | wastewater metagenome | biome: sewage system; feature: street-access sewage; material: sewage | place: Peru: Lima | collected 2013-01-15 ... | reverse complement strand
CATCGGGTGTAATCGACGATGTCACTAAAACCTATCCTGAAAATCTGGTCCCTCTGTACGACGCAGTTCAGGCCGGCGATTCAAACCCGATTACGACAGAAAACGGACAGCCGGGCTGGACGCTCATTTACGGCTCGGCATCAGATGTTTCAGAAGTCTCCTCGTTTTATCAGGAGTATTTGAAGGATCAGACAGATTATGCGGTGACCCAGACTGACGGCAGTACAAAAATAAGCGCCGTTGTCAGCGGATGGAATCTGTCCATCACGGTAAGTCCGAATAACCCGGAGCGAACGGGTCTGGATACGAAATCCGATATTACCGTACTGATCAGCCAGGTATAACAGCGGAGACTGCATGAGACGAACAAAAAAGAAATTCATCGAATACAACGGCGGCAGGGTGGAGATCACCCGCCGCACGATGAAAAACATGATCCTCAGGGTCGGTCCCGGAGGACTTCTGAAGGTGAGCTGTCCGTTCCAGGTTCCGGACAAGGCTGTCCTGACATTCATTGACAGCCGGAAAAGCTGGATCGACGGGCAGGATATCCCGGACCCGGAACCGGATTTCCGTGACGGCACGACTATCCCCTATTTTGGAGAAAAGCTCTATTTGAACGCGGTTCCAGGCTGCGGCGCATCTGTCAGAGACGACTGCAGTCTCAGAGTGTACGTCAAGAATCCGGCGGATCCTTCCCAGATCGAAAAAAAGGCGAAGGATTATCTGCGCGAAGAACTCAAGACCTATATCGAGCTGAGGCTCCCGTTGTGGGAGGAACGCGTCGGTGAATCCTGCAGCGAATGGAATGTGCGGGAGATGCGCGCGCGCTGGGGCTCATGTCACACGGACAAGCAGAAGCTGCTGTTCAGCCTGAAGCTTACGGCATATCCGCGCATCTGCACGGACCTCGTGATCGTACACGAGCTGGCCCATCTGGTCGAAGCGAACCACAGTCCGCGTTTTTACGACGTCATGGACCGCGCGATGCCCGGCTGGCGAACGACAAATCAGCTGCTGAAATAGAAGCTCCCCCTTCGGGATCTCAGGAGACCGACGGTTCACGGGAAGCCTCCCAGCGGCAGAAATCAGACAGGAAAACAAATGGCGATAACAGACTACCGGCTCATGGAACGGATCTGCCGGATGCATTATTACGACGGTCTGTCCCAGGACAAGATCGCAAAGCGCCTCGGACTTTCCCGCTCCGCAGTCTCCCGTATCCTGTCGCAGGCGAAGGACGAAGGCTGCGTCGAGGTCCGTCTGCGATTTAAAACGGAAAATTACTACGATCTCGAAAGACAGCTCGAAGAGCGCTGGGGGCTGCGCGAAGCGGTCGTCACACCGGACTGCGACCCGCAGGCCGATCTGAATCAGATAGGCGTTGAAGGCGCGATGTACTTGAAACGCCTGCTCAAGCCGAACATGATCCTCGCGATCACCTGGGGACGTTTCATGCAGAACGTGATCAGGGCCTTCGAGGAGGATGAGCTGCGCAAGGGGATGCGTTTTCCCGATGCGGAGATCGTCCCCCTCGTCGGATCTGTCAAGTCGGAGACACGTCCGGATAACGATCTGAGCATTTACACGTCGCTGCTGGCCGCCCGTCTTGCCGATATCCTGAACTGCAGCGTGCAGAGCCTTCCCGCGCCGATGTACGTGAAGAATCCCGAGGTCCGCGCTCTGTTTTTCGACGAGCCGATGATTTCCCACACGCTGGATCTGGCCAGACACGCCGATGCGGCGGTATTCGGCATCGGATCGATGCGTGAAGAAAACTGGATCGCCGCAATCCCCGAGCAGCAGCGCCGCGAGCTGGAAAAGACCGCGGCACAGAACGGGCGCGGAGAGATCATCGGCAGGATCTATGACAGCGGGGGCCGGGAAACTCAGTGCAAATACAACGACTGTGTGATCGGACTGAGCCTCGAGGAGCTTAAAAAGATTCCGCAGCGCATCGCGATCGCCTACGGTCCGGGAAAAATAGAAGCAGTCAGAGCGGCCCTCAACGGCGGGATTGCAAACGTTCTGATCACCGACCGGTCCACGGCGCTGGCGCTGCTCGAATGAAGCTGCGGCTGCGCCCGATATCTTTTACACGAACTCAGACAGGCGCATATGGACGGAACCCCGTCCGGCAGCAAAATGAATAAGCAGATCACGAGGAACGACCGGTTCTTCAAAATCGTCATCGAATCGAACAGAACGACTGCCGAAGCAGCCGTTTTTTTTATATCGAATATGACGCCGCCGTTATGCAACCACTTTCAGATGCGCTGATCCTCGAAGAGCCCGTATCCGTTCTTGTGAAATTTTGTTCATATTCTAATTGTAATTAATTTTTCATTAGTTTTATTCTTTTCTTTTTTTCAGAAAAAGACCGTATTAATTTTGTTCGGATAAGCCTTTATACTAAGTTTATCGAAAGAACGGACGAAACGTGAGGACAACATGAGATGGTTTGACACCGAAACTCGATCCGCAAAAATCCTTCAGATGATGGAACGCAAGCTGATTTTCAAATCGGATCAGCTGAGCAGAAAGCTCGGCGTGAGCGAAAAAACAGTCGCCAATGAAATCGCCCAGCTTAACAGACAGCTCTCAGGCACTGCACTAATCGACCTGACAAGAGGAGAATACAGACTGTATCTGTTCGATATACCGTCATTTGTAAAGATTCGCGACGAGATCACGAAACCGATCCGGGATTTTGAGAATCCCCAGATCAGAATCTCCTATATCGCAGACGTGCTGATGAATACGGCAGACCCGAGCCGCATCGACGACATGGCGGAGGAGATGGATGTAAGCAGATCGACGCTCAACGGAGATCTGAAACGACTTAAGAGCATTCTTTCTGAATACGGGATCGAAGTGATCGGAAAACCCAATACGGGACTCAGTCTCAAGGGTGACGAATACGAGATCCGCAGGTTTATCCTCGAGAACAACTACGAGCTCATTTACAATCGTGACGTTCTCGACAAGGATATCTGGAACCGGTTCGAAGCGCTCACCCAGCAGTACGGACTTGAGAGCAATACGGTACGGCTGTTCGGCAGATACCTGACCGTATGTCTGGACAGATATCTGAACGGATATCCCGTCCACTTCCCTCATCCCCGTTTTTTCGAACTGAAACAGAGCGGTCTGTACAAGCCGGCCGACGAACTCGCCGACGCCGTCTCGGAAAGCCTCGGCATAACCCTTCCTCCGGAAGAACGCATATTTCTGACAATCCCCCTTGCAGGTATGCGCAATCCGGTGGAATGGGGTGAGATCGGAAACCTTGTCGATATCGGCGAGGAAACGGCGGAGCTGGTTCAGAAGATCATCGATGTAATCAGATCTGAAACCGATCTGAGCTTCCAGTTTACAGACGAACTCGACGAATTCATCTGCCATATTTATTTCCTGACCAACAGGCTCCGCTACGGTCTGCGTCTGGAAAACCCGATTAAAGACGAGATGCGCGCAAAGTTCCCCCTGGCCTGGAACATGGCCTCGAGGGCCGGGCGCATCGTCGAAGAAAGTGTCGGCTGTCCGGTCAGCGAAGATGAGATCGGTTTTCTCGCTTCGTATTTCGAGGTGTTTATCGAAGAACAGCGGCATCAGAATCAGAGAAAATTCCGGGTGCTCGTCGTACATCACAGCGGCGGCGCGGCTCAGAGGCTCATCGCCTACCAGCTGCGGCATATATTCGAAGAGGACACGGTCCTCGACATTATTCCGGACAGGCCCGGATGTCTCGACGATGTGCATCAGTACGATCTGCTTATCACGACAGACAGAAGATGCAGCGTCGAAGGCGTCCCGGTAATCTATCTGGACGAGGTCTTCGACGAAAAGATCCTCAGGCAGCGGATCGACCAGGTGCGCTACATCAACCAGCTGGACATCCCGGTCACCCACGGCAGCAACTCGGTTCTGCTTTCGCTGCTGGACGACTCGCGAATTTTCGTTTTCGAACCGGAAACGGCCTACGACGACATCCTGACTCGAATGGGCGGGGCGCTTTCCGGACAGGGACTTGCGGATAAAGGATTTACCGAACGGCTTCTGGAGCGCGAGCACAGATCGTCGATGCGGTTCAGCGAACAGGTATCCTTCCCCCATACCTTTCATCTGCTGGGCCGCTCCCCCGGCGCGGCTCTCGGGATTATCCCCCGCGGTCTCGCGGAATCCGGAAATGAAGAACTTCGCATCGTGATCCTCGCCGCACTGCCGAAGGAAGCCGAGGACGATGTGACGCTTGTCAGACTGTACGAAGAGATCGTACGGCTGTCTGAGAATCAGGACGTGATCCGAAGTCTTTCAGGAATGCGCTGCTATTCCGAAATCCTGCACTATTTTATCGCTGATAAACCGATTTTCGACCGGTAATACCGGATCAGAAGGGAGAAACGATGTTTGTAATCATTCTGTTATTTGTCGCAGCGTTCCTGCTTCAGTATGCGCTGACCTTTCTGCAGATGCAGAGCTTCACAAAGGTCTACAAGGAATATCGCTATGAAGGCTGGAGGGCCGCGATCGGCAAATTCAAGGGAGCGGTCAGAGCCGGCGCCATCGTCATGTTCGCGATCGACAAGGACGGCGTGATTGTCAAGGGAACCGCGATGCAGGGCGTTACGATCCTGGCCAGGTTCAGGTCCTTCGACCGTTTCAACGGACGCAACGTCGGAGATCTGAGCGAACAGGACTGCAGAGACCTGAAGCTGAGCTCCTCGATGACCCGGGCCGTCGTAGACGCGAACCGGAATTACCTGACCATCATGAGCGGCGAGGAAGTGCCGATGCCGCCGAGCCCGATGCAGAAGGCGGGAAATTTCCTGACCGGAGGATTCAGACGCCTCAGAAAAAGCTCAAGTTAATAAGACATCAGTCTTAATATATTTTATTCAAGGAGGATCCTATGGATTTCATTGTTGCATTCGCAGACGGTTTTATGGGGTTATTTGACTCGGGAGCCGAAACATTCATCAGCTGGGTAAGCACTATCGTTCCGAAAGTACTTCTTCTTCTCGTATTCATGAACGCACTGATCGCACTGATCGGTAAAGAACGGATTAATAAGTTCGCGCAGGTATGCTCGAAGAACGTTATCCTCGCTTACGGCGTGCTGCCGTTCCTGTCGGCCTTCATGCTCGGGAACCCGATGGCGCTTTCAATGGGCAAATTCCTGCCTGAGTACATGAAGCCCAGCTACTACGCAAGCGCTTCATACCACTGCCATACCAACAGCGGTCTGTTCCCGCATATCAACGTCGGTGAAATCTTCATCTATCTCGGTATTGCGGACGGCATCACGACACTCGGTCTTTCAACGACGCCTCTGGCAGTCCGGTACATGCTCGTCGGTCTCGTCATGAACTTCTTCGCAGGCTGGGTCACAGACTTCACAACGAACATGGTTGAAAAGCAGCAGGGCATCAAGCTCGCACGTACCTTCGAAGGACAGGACGAAACAGTCGCAGCATAATATCGCTGCACACTGCGTGATTTTTAGAAAGGAACTGAAATGGCAGAATATAAAGCAATTAAGATAACGGCCGGGAGCGGCGGATACGGCGGACCTCTCGTAGTCAAGCCTACCGAACAGAAGCACACGGTCATGTACATCACCGGCGGCGGAGCCGAACCGGAAATCGTCGAAAAGATCTGCAGCCTCACCGGCGCGGACGCCGTGAACGGCTTCAAAACAGCCGTACCGGACGACCAGATCTTCCTCGCGATCATCGACTGCGGCGGCACGCTGCGCTGCGGCATCTACCCGCAGAAAAAAATTCCGACCGTAAACATCATGCCGGTCGGGAAAAGCGGTCCGCTGGCGAAGTTCATCACACCGGAAATTTACGTTTCAGGCGTCACCAACGCACAGATCGAGCCGGCTCCGGCAGGCGCTGTCGCAATCGGACAGACTGAAGCCGAAGAAGGAACCGTTCAGACGGAAGCCGCTCCGGCTGCGAAGGAATCCGAACGTGAATTCAAGTATTCCGCGGACAAGAAGGTCTCCGAAACCCTCGGTAAAAACTCGAAATCCAGCCTGATTCAGAAAATCGGGATGGGCGCCGGGAAAGTCGTCAACACGCTGTATCAGGCGGGACGTGACGCCGTCCAGTCGATGATCACGACCATCCTTCCCTTCATGGCCTTCGTCGCGATGCTCATCGGCATCATCAACGGCTCCGGCTTCGGCAACTGGTTCGCAAACCTGCTGCTCCCGCTGGCCGGCAATATCTGGGGCCTGATCGCTCTCGGCTTTATCTGCTCCATCCCGTTCCTGTCCGCTCTGCTCGGTCCCGGCGCCGTTATCGCCCAGATCGTCGGCACGCTTATCGGCGTTGAAATCGGCAAGGGCAATATCGCTCCGAACCTGGCTCTTCCGGCTCTGTTCGCAATCAACACGCAGTGCGCATGCGACTTTATCCCTGTAGGTCTCGGCCTTGCGGAAGCGGAACCTGAAACGGTTGAAGTCGGCGTTCCGTCGGTCCTCTACTCGCGTTTCTTCGTAGGCGTTCCCCGCGTCCTCGTCGCATGGCTGTGCAGCTTCGGCATGTATTGATCGGAAATCATAAATCGTAATTAAGACAAAACCATATTAAGGAGTTTACTAATGTCAGTTTATCGCACTACGGTACAAAGCGCCGGATCCTCTGTCGACGCATTCGGCGGAGAAATGATGATCCTGTTCGGAGAAAACGCTCCGGACACCCTGAAAGATTTCTGCTACGGCATCGACGTGGTTCCGACCGAAAAGAAGATCGAAACCGGGATGTCCATCAGCTACGACGGAGTTCCGTATAAGATCCTCGCCGTCGGCGATCTGGCGGAACGTAATCTCGTAAGCCTCGGTCATCTTACGGTCAATTTTACGGGCACTCCCGACGAATGTCTCCCCGGAGCGATCGTTGTCGAGAAGAAGGACTCCCCGGATATGAAGATCGGAACCGTTATCGAAATCAACGAGTAAGCAGGAAGAACAGCCTGATGATTAGCAGAGAAGTCACGATCACAGATCCGGCCGGTATCCATGCGCTGAAAGCGGCGCAGCTGAAGATGCGTTCCGGCCGGTACGAAAGCGATACGTTTCTCAGAAACGACAGCGGTCTCGCCAACTGCAGGCATCCCGTATCCGTGCTGAGTCTTCGGATCCGGTACGGCGCAAGGGTGACGGTTCTCTGCGACGGAATCGACGAGCGGGAAGCGCTCAGAGAGGTCTGTTCGCTGCTTGAAAAATAAAGCTGTCGGATCGGACAGTATGGAACCCATGATTAAGGAGAATGAATGAGCTGGTTAAATATCGAAGGTAAAACGGTAGTCGTCACAGGCGGCGCAAGCGGAATCGGCAGAGCCGTATCCCAGGGCTTTATGGATCAGGGCGCGAACGTCGTCGTATGCGATCTCAATCCGAAGGAACCTGAATTCGAAGCGGCGCCCGGCAAAATGCTGTACTGCGTGACCAACGTGACGGACAAGGAAAGCGTCGACGCCGCGTTCGCAAAGGCAAAGGAAACATTCGGACCGGTGGACGTCCTCGTAAACAACGCCGGGATCAATATCCCGAGACTGCTGGTGGATCCGAAGGACCCGGAAGGTGAATTCGAACTGGACGAAGCGGTATGGAACAAGGTTCAGTCCATCAATCTGAACGGCGTATTCCTGTGTGCCCAGGCTGCGGCAAGACAGATGGTCGCGAAGAATGACGGCGTCATTATCAATATGTCATCGGAAAGCGGTCTTGAAGGTTCGGAAGGTCAGTCGGTATACGCGGCGACTAAGGCTGCGGTAAACTCGCTGACGAGAAGCTGGTGCAAAGAGCTCGGAAAGTACAACGTACGTGTCGTAGGCGTAGCTCCCGGAATTATGGAAGCCACGGGTCTTCGGACGCTGGCCTATGAATCGGCGCTCTCATATACGAGAGGGATTACGGTAGACGAACTCAGAGCCGGATACGCGAAGAAATCCGTAACGCCTCTCGGACGTTCCGGAAAGCTCAGCGAAGTCGCCAATCTGTGCATGTTCCTGGCAAGCGACAGAGGCGGATACATCGACGGAGTCACCTACAATGTGGCCGGCGGAAAGACCCGCGGTTAAGATTGTCCCCACAATCTTCTGCTTATTATATCAGAATAGATAACAGAATAAAAAAGCCGGACTCCCCGGTCCGGCGCAGGAAGCTTCGATTTCGGAGCTTCCTTTTTTATTTGCGTGATTTCCCGAAAAGGCGCTCCACAGCCGGCGTTATGGGAGCTGATACAGCAGCCCTCCAGTTAACTTACTGCTGCCGGCCTGCCTGCTCGAGATTGATAACCGCGTCCGTCAGTCTTGCGAAGTCCGCCGCGGTCAGCTTTTCCGCCCGGATCCCCGGCGAGATCTCCGCCGCGTCCAGCGCCTGCAGCAGCGTTTCCTTCGGATAGCCCGAATTCTGGGACAGCGAATTGATAAGCGTCTTCCTGCGGTTCGCAAAGCCGGCCTTGACGAGCTTGAGGAACAGCTTCTTGTCCGTCTTATGCTCCGGACCTTCCACCGTTTTTTTCGTCAGCGAAATCACCACCGAATCCACCTTCGGCTTCGGCATGAAAACGCCGGCCGGCACATTGAATTCCGGCTCGATGTCCGCGTAGTACTGGGCCGCGATGGACAGCGCCCCGTAGGCCTTCGTTCCCGGAACGGCGCACAGCCGTTCTCCGACCTCCTTCTGGACGAGGAAGGTCATCCGGGAAAACGGGATGTCCGATTCCAGAAAGCCCATGATCACCGGCGTCGTGATGTAATACGGCAGGTTCGCCGCAATCTTGACGGATTTTTCATCCGCCAGCAGCTTCTGAAAATCAAGCTTCAGAATATCCGCGTTGATCAGTCCGACATTCGGAAGATCCGACAGCGTCCCCATCAGGACCGGGATCAGCTTCTTGTCGATTTCCACCGTATAGACCTGCCCCGCCCGGGCGGCCAGCTCTCTCGTCAGCGTCCCTAGTCCGGGGCCAACCTCAAGTACCGTATCCTCCGGGCCGACATCCGAAGCCTCGGCGATCTTCGTGACGATATTTTCGTCGATCAGAAAATTCTGTCCGAACTGCTTTGCGAAATGCAGATCATTCTCCTGCAGGATCGCTCCGATCACCGTCGGTGACGTCAGCTTCTGTTTCAGAGGCGTCTGCCCACTGATATACGGGCGGATCACCGGCTCTTCCTGTATCTTGCTCATCTTTATTCCTCTTATCTGCCATATCGGCCAGGAGCGCGGTCAGCGCTTCTCTCGTATTCAGCGACGGTTTCTCGTATACGCAGTACAGCAGATAACGCAGGACCTCGCCGATCTCTTCGTATGCGTACCCGAATTTTTTGACGATGGAACCCGACATATTCAGCTCGCTCATCAGCAGCGGTTCGTTGGCCGCGTAGATCTCCCGGATCCTGAAGCGGCCGCGCTGAGCTGCCGAAAGCATTTCCGGATCCTCCCGTTCGCCCGCAAGCTCCTCCTGCAGCGACGTCAGAAGATCGATTCCCTCGATCCCGAGCTTCGCCGCCGCCGATTTAAACGGAATGCTTCCGGAATCCACCGTGATCTCAAGACAGTCTCCCATCGCCGTTACCTGCGCGCCGGTCTTTCCGGGATAGCGCATGGCGGATAGAAACCTGATCCGCTGTTCCCTCGTCATCCACGTCGTCAGCGAAAGGAGCCTGACATTCAGCTTCTCCGGCAGGTACAGACAGCGCGCAAAGGTGTCGACAAGCGTTTCTTCCGGCGGAATCTGAACGCCCGGCAGAATGCGATTGAGCAGGGACGGATACAGCCCGGTCCGCACCAGCAGATAGCCTCCCCAGTTTACCTTCGGCGCCAGCAGGAGCTTATTCAGTTCGACCTGAAGCCTTTCAGGCGCAACCTGAGACGTATCGGGATCGAAGTCAAGACTCATCCGGGTCTTCGAATCGAGCTCGAAGGCTTTCTCGGCGGCGAAACGGACGCATCGCCAGGTCCTGAGTCTGTCTTCGGCGAATCGCTTCACAGGATCTCCGACTGTCCGGATCACGCCGTTCTGAAGATCCGCCAGACCGCCGACACGATCGAAAACCGAGCCGTAGCGGTCCATATACAGCGCGTTGACCGTAAAATCCCGTCTGAGGATATCTTCTTCGACAGTCGCGCCGAAGCTCACCGAATCGGGACGACGTCCGTCCGTGTACTGATTGTCTGTCCGGTACGTCGTGATCTGAAATTCATCCGAACCCAGCAGGACCGTCACAGTTCCGTACCGCTTTCCGATCTGAACAGTCCTGTCAAACCACTGCTCGACCTCCTCGGGGAGCGCGTCTGTTGTCAGATCCCAGTCGGACGGCTCCGTGCCCAGAAGAAGATCCCGGACGGCTCCGCCGACCACATATAGTTCTTTATACTGCCGTTCAAAAACCGTGAACAGATATTCGAGCTTTTCACGGACTGTCAGGATATCGAAGACAGCTTCATTTTCATTCGTACTCATTAAACCTCTTCCGAGTCTGGTTTTTCTGCTTCCTGCCCCTTCGTTTTTCTGCCTGAATAAACGACGATATGTTCGCCGCTTTCCACTGCTTCAAGAACTGCGGTCTCCGCGCTCCGGACAAACTGAGACAGCGTATCCGTTTTACCTGGATAACGGGTGATCCCGATCCTGACGTCCGGTGAAATTCTCCGTCCGCGGATCGTCACCTTTTCGGACAGAACCTTCAGAACGGCTTCGGCAGTCTGCCGCGCCTCGTCTTCAGTCCTGTTCGGCAGGAAAATATAAAAACGATCTCCGCCGTCATGGGCGAGCAAAACGCCGGATCCCAGACAGCGTTTCAGACGTGCCGCCTGAGTCGCCACATACTTGACGGCGGCTTCTCTGCCCGCACTGTGGCTGACATCGGCCGCGCCGTACAGCAGAATGCTGATAAGCGCCATGCTCCGGTCCGATCTGTAGCGGTTCTTAATAAAATACCGCGAAACCTCGCCTTCAAACTTCTCAATATTCGGAAGCTGCGTTTCGGGAACATTTTCCGCCTTATATTTAAGACGGCGGCGGGAAAGCTCGCTCTGAGTCAGGTCGAGACCGATGCAGATCGTAAGCTCCCGCTGATCTGTCGTCGTGAATCTGGACAGACTCCACCGGATGCTCCGGCTTCCGAACTGAGAGGTCGGAAGGTCTGAAATCCCGGTGAAATAATGCTTTCTTGAAAACCGGTTGATGCCTTCTGTGCTCACGCTGCCGAAATAGTCCTTTGCCGGCTGTCCGACGAGTTCCGTTTCGCTCTTTCCCGTTAGCTCCGTCAGACAGGAATTGACGAGAACGATCTTGTCTTCGCTGTCCGTGACAAAAACGAGGATATCGGAATGATCCAGAATCGCCTTCGACAGATTGCGCTCATAATTCAGACTGTTCTCAAGAGAAACGACCTCCGTAACATCCTGCATAAACCCTGTCGTTGACAGCAGATTGTTATGACGGTCGAAGGTATGACGGATTCTGAGCATGATCTTTCGTTCTTCTCCGGCATGCGTCCTGAGCCTGAGCATCTGATCCACCGGCTTCTGATCCTGGAAAGCCGCGACAAACGCCCGGTTGCCCGAATTCTGATCCTCCGGCAGGATCATCTGATACATGAAGTCGAGGTTGGGCTTGACCGCATTGACCTCGTATTCGAGGATGCTGTACAGTCCCCTCGACCAGGTGACCTTTTTCGATTCGTTTGTCAGCTCCCAGCATCCGATCTTACCGAGACTTTCAAGCTCGCTGATCTTTTCCTTCTGTTCCTTCTGATAGGAGACCTCCGCGAGCTGTTCCTGAATATCTTTCGCGACTACCAAAAAGACTTCGCGTCCGTCGCGGGCATAACGGCGTATCTGAACCTGATGCGGAACCAGCTTTGAGCCGCGCTGAAGCTCCACGGTTTCCGAAAATATCTTGTCCTTCGAGACAGTCTGCGCGATCCGGTCCTTCATCATCGCGAACTCTTCGATAGACTGCATCCTGAGCAGGCTCGCGCCGATAAGCCTGTTGCGCGGGCGCGCCAGAAAATCGGCGCCGCTCTTGTTGATCCATTCGATCCGGCTGTCCGCATCGACGAAAATAACGATTTCCGATACCGTATCGAGAACGGTATCTCTGAGACTGCGCTCGTACGCAGTCTCGCGTTCCTCGTCTTCCATCCGTTTTCTGTTCCTGTATAAAATGACGCAGACAACCGCCAGGGCAATCGCGACGATCAGAATGACCGACGAAAAAATCCCGACGAAATCATCGAGCATATAAGCGTTCATGGCTACCTCGCTGCAGCTGAATTTTCTTTCTTTATTCTATCAGTATAAATTCTATTCGTATAATTCCTGTGATCAGTTTCATTTTATCAGTATTCTGTCAGATGTCACCCGTCTGCGGCTGTGTCGGAGCAGACTCGCGAAAGCCGTACCTATGCTAAAATAGAGAGACAGACTCATATTGAACGTAATATATGAAAATGATAAAATTGAATTCCACTTTAGTGTTTTAACGTAATAAACCAAAACGGCGTACGCCGGGAAGCAGAGGAGCAAATGCTGGCGAACTATACGATCGACGGATTTGAAAACATACAGTACCAGGGTTTCGGAAGACTCAGATTTATCGAAAACCTTCTGACGGATCTTTACGCGAATTTCGGCTACTGTCAGGTCGAAACACCGACCTTCGAGGCCTACGATTTTTATGCCAATGAAGATTCCATCAACAGCGACGACCTGTTCAAGCTCGTCTCAAGCACGGGCAAGGTCCTTGCGCTCAAGCCGGATGCGACACTTCCGATTGCCAGGATGGCCGCGATCAATCATCACGATCCTGAAGAAATCATCAAGTTCTCGTATCTGACGAACATCTACCGGGATTTTTCCGCTCCCGAGATCCAGAAAAAAGAAACGACCCAGGCCGGAATCGAATACTTCGGCAATCAGTCTCCCGAATGCGACGGAGAAGTCATCGCCCTTGCGATCCTGTCCCTGAAGCTTGCGGGCGTCGAAGATATCCATATCGACCTCGGCAACGTCGGCTTCATCAACGAGCTGCTGGGTGTGCTGGATCTGGATCCGGATCAGAAGCAGCGTCTCTTCCGGTATATCGAAAATAAGAATATCGGAGATATTCGGGATTTTCTTAAAAAAACGGATATTCCCGAAAAATACAAAAAGATAATCCTGACTCTGCCGCGTCTGTACGGAGAACCGGAAAAGATCTTCGGTCAGATGAGGGGGCTCGCCGTCAATCCCGCGATGTCGGCGGCTGTGGATCATCTGAGCGCGGTCTACGCGCATCTTGAAGAGCTCGGCCTTTCACAGTACGTTCAGTTCGATCTCGGCTTTACGAACAATATGAACTACTATTCGGGAACCATCTTCAAGGGCTACATCGAAAGCTTCGGCGAGCCTGTCATCAGCGGCGGACGATATGACACGATGAGCGCCCGTTTCGGAATCGAGAGGCCGGCCTGCGGGTTCGGCATAGACCTGCTTCGTCTGATGGACTATCTCGAAAAGAACGAGCTGATCCCGGAACAGGCCCACGCGAAAAGCGTCGTGCTGTACCGGCCTGAAGAAAAGCCGGCGGCTTTCCTCTTCAGCTCCGAAAAGAGACGGTCAGGCTCTGCTGAAATGTTCTCGCTCAAGGAAATCGGCGCGCAGGATATGGTCCGCAAGATCCTGAAGAACCCCCATTACAAAACCGCGGATATCTGGCTGCTCGATCACGGCCTGTTCCGTTGGGATAACGACCGCTTCGCACCCGCGGACGCGGAGAACAGCGCGCTGTACCAGAAATCGGGAGAAGTCAGATGAACGATACCCCACAGATCAGACTTGCGCTCGCAAAGGGGCGCGTCGCGAAAGTCGCGATAAATCTTCTCGAGAAGATCGGCTGGAGCTTTCCGGACTATTCGCCGGGCAGCCGTAAGCTCGTCTTCGAAGACAGCACCGGAAGGCTCGCGTTCTTTCTCGTAAAATCTCCCGACGTCCCGACCTATGTCGAAAAAGGAACGGCGGATCTCGGGATCGTCGGACGAGACGTCCTGATGGAACATCCGGCGAAGGTTTATGAAATGCTCAATCTGGATATCGGCCGCTGCCGCATGTGCGTGGCCGGCTATCCCGGAACCACCTTCAGCTACAACCGGAAGCTGACCGTCGGTTCAAAATATATCAATATAGCCAAGCAGTATTTCGACAGCATCGACCAGCCGGCCGATCTGATCGAGATCAACGGCTCCGTGGAGCTGGCTCCCGTACTCGGCCTGTCCGACGTCATTGTCGACATCGTCGAAACCGGAGACACGCTGCGCGAAAACGGACTCGACGTCCTGACGACGATCTGCGAGATCAGCTCCCGTCTTATCGTCAATCAGGTGAGCCTGAAGACCAAGACAGACGCGATTCTGCCCGTCATCGAAGCGTTCGAACAGGCGGAAAGCGGCGACTGAGAGGAACACATGAAAATATACAGCTACGAACAGGCCCGGGACGACCTTGACAGGATCCTGAGCCGGGAAGGCGATCCGGGCGAAGGCGTCGGCGGGATCGTCTCCGATATCATCACAGACGTACGGCGGCGCGGCGACGCGGCCCTCGTCGATTATACGAAGAAATTCGACGGCGCGGAAATCGACTCGCTCCGGGTCACTCCCGAAGAAATCGCGGAAGCGCGGGCCCAGCTCGGACCCGAACTGCTCACAGCCTACGAGGATGCGGCAGCCAATATCCGCAGCTTCCACGAAAAACAGCTGGAAGAGACCTGGACCTACGAAGCCAGACCCGGCGTAACGCTGGGCCAGAAAATCACGCCGCTGCGCAGAGCCGGCATCTACGTTCCCGGCGGCAAGGCGTCTTATCCTTCCACCGTCCTGATGAACGCGATTCCCGCGTCGGTAGCCGGCGTCTCTTCCATTGCGATGACGACTCCGCCGGACCGCAGCGGTAAGATCGACGCCCACATCCTGTTTTTTTTTTATTATTCGGGGTTTACCGAGATCTACAAGGTCGGCGGCGCACAGGCGATCGCGGCTCTCGCCTACGGAACTGAAAGCATCGCACCGGTGGACAAGATCACGGGTCCCGGCAATATCTTCGTCGCGACCGCAAAGCGCGAGGTGTTCGGAAAGGTCGCGATCGACATGATCGCCGGTCCCTCGGAGGTCCTCGTTATTGCGGATGAAACCGCGGAGCCCGCATGGGTCGCAGCGGATCTGCTGGCTCAGGCAGAGCATGACGAAATGGCGATGCCCATCCTGATCGCGCTGGATCCCGATCTGCCAAACAAGGTGATCAAAGAAGTGGACAGACAGCTTACCGAAGATATTTCACGGGGAGCGATCGCATCCGCGTCTGTCAGGGACTACGGCTTTATTTTCACGGCCGATACTCTCGAACAGGCCTTCGAACTGGCGGACGCCGTCGCGCCCGAACATCTCGAACTGGCGATCAAAGAACCCGAAAAGTATGTGGACAGTGTTCACAACGCAGGTGCGATCTTTATCGGAGAATTTACGCCCGAACCGGCCGGCGACTATTTCGCGGGTCCCAACCACACGCTCCCGACATCGGGAACGGCGCGTTTCTCGTCGCCGCTGGGCGTCTACGATTTTTTGAAGCGGACGTCTCTGCTCCGTTATGACAGCGGCGCGATACGCCGGGAAGGTCCGGAAATCGTCGCGTTTGCCAAATCCGAAGGACTCGACGCTCACGCCAGATCGGTGGAAAGGAGGCTTGCGGACTGATGCGTAATTTTACACGAAAAAATGTCGTTTCACTGGAAGCCTACAAACCTGAGCCTCAGCAGGCGAAAGCGGTTCTGAACGCAAACGAAAACCCCTATAATCTGCCTCCGGCAGTCGCGGAAATAATCGCCGACAGAATCCGTCAGCTGGATTTTAACCGCTACCCGGATCCGGGCGCCTCGGAGCTGACGAAGGCCGCCGCAGATTTCTGCGGCGTCCCTCCCGATAAGATCATCTGCGGGAGCGGTCTCGACGAAATCCTGATGATCATGACCGAAGCCTTTGTCGGACCGGACGATACGGTGGTCACCCACAAGCCCGGTTTTTCAATGTACGACATCTGGACTCAGATCGCGGGCGGAAGCTTCATCTCCGTCTTCGACAAACCCGACGGCAGCATCGACGTGGACGGTCTCATCGAAGAAGCGCGGGACAACTGCGCGAAAATCGTCTATGTCTGCTCTCCCAACAATCCGACCGGATACCGGATGCCCGCCGGCGAGATCGTACGTCTTCTCGAAGAAACGCCGTCGCTGATCGTCCTTGACGAAGCCTATGTGGACTTCGCGGACGGCTCTCTGGTCCGGATGACGGACGACTGGGAAAACCTCGTGGTCCTGAGAACCCTGTCGAAGGCCTTCCGTCTTCCCTCCGCCCGCTGCGGCTGGGCGGTGGCAGACCCGCGCATCATCGACGCGATGTTCAAGGTCAAGGGACCGTATAACCTGAACGCACTCACGCAGATCGCAGCCCGGACAGTTCTGGAAAACGCGGATCAGATTCTTGACAAGGTCCCGGAAATTATCGATTCGCGCGAGGATATGACCGCTTTTCTGCAGAAATATCCGCAGATCACCGTCTATCCCTCCTCCGCGAACTTTATCTACTTTAAAACGAAGGACGCGCCCGAGCTTCAGCAGTGTTTTATCGACAGCAGCGTCCTGACTAAATATTTCAAATCCGATTACGCGTTCAGACTATCTATCGGAACGCCGGCGGAAAATGAAGCCGTCAAAAAAACGGTCATCGACCTGTACGGAGAAAAAAAATGACACGCATCGCACAGATCAAACGAAAGACAGCTGAAACGGATATCGACGTAACTCTTAACCTGGACGGCGCCGGCAAGTCGGATATCGACACCGGGATCGGCTTTTTCGATCACATGCTTACCCTGTTCGCAGCACACGGCATGTTCGACCTGACCGTCAAGGCGGAGGGCGACGACGTCGACAACCACCATGCGGTCGAAGATATCGGAATCTGTCTCGGACGCGCGTTTTACGAATCTCTCGGAGACAAAAAGGGAATCACGCGCTACGCGTTCACATTCACGCCGATGGACGAATCCCTCGCCCGTATCGCGGTCGACATCTCGGGAAGATCGGCCCTCGTCTACGATGTGCCCCTGAACAGAGAATTTATCGGCGCCCTTGAAACCGAAATGCTCGAAGAATTCTTCATCGCGTTTACAGACAACGCGAAAATCGCGCTGCACATCAAGAACGAATACGGCCGCAACGCGCATCATATCGTAGAAGGCGTCTTCAAGGGCTTCGGCCGGACGCTGCGTGAAGCCGTCAGACTTCAGGCAGGCTCGAACGCCGTTCCCAGCACGAAGGGGGTCATCGAATGAGCCTCGAAAAGAAGATCGCGATTATCGACTACGGCGCAGGCAATCTGAAGAATGTCGAAACAGCGCTGCGGGAAACCGGAATCACCGGAATCATCACGGCCGATCCTCTGGTTATCGACGATTCCGACGCGATTATCCTTCCCGGGGTCGGCGCCTTCCGCGACGCGATGAACCGCCTGAACGAATCGGTACTGACCGATATCATCGACAGGAATGTCAGACGCGGCAAGCTGTTCCAGGGAATATGTCTGGGCATGCAGATGCTCTTCGACTCTTCCTCTGAGGACGGTCTTACGGCGGGTCTGGGCTACATCCCAGGCACCGTCGAGCTGATGGAGCCCGAAGGGCTCAAGATCCCCCATATGGGCTGGAACGAGCTGGTTGTCTGTCATCCGGAGGATCCCTTTATGAAGGGTGTCGAAACCGGCGAGTACGTCTATTTCGTCCACTCGTACCGGGCGGTTCCCGCGTTCTTTGACGACAATGTTCTGGCCTACGCGGAATACGGCATGAAGGTGCCGGCTGTTGTCAGAAAAGACAACGTGATCGGAACACAGTTTCATCCTGAAAAAAGCGCCGCTGCCGGCGCGAAGTTTCTGAATAATCTGAAGGAGCTGATCGTATGATCGTACTTCCAGCAATAGACCTGAAGGACGGCAGATGTGTCCGTCTTCTGCAGGGTAAAAAAAAGAAAGAAACAGTCTACAGCGACGATCCGGCCGCTATGGCGGCTAATTTCGAAAAGCTCGGCGCAGAGTATCTGCATATCGTGGATCTGGACGGAGCGTTCGAGGGATCTCCCCAGAACCTGCCGGTTATTGAGCAGATCGTATCGACTATCGGCATTCCCGTCGAACTCGGCGGGGGCATCCGCGACATGGACACCGCAAAGCGCTATCTCGATGCCGGCGTAAGCCGGATCATCATCGGGACAAAGGCTGTCGAGGATCCTGACTTTATCGAATCGCTGATCAGCAGATGGGACGACAGGGTCGCGGTCTCTCTCGACGCGAAGGACAGCATCGTCTGCACGAAGGGCTGGACTGAATCCAGCGATATCGAAGTGCTCGAAGCGGCGTCCCGTCTGGAAGCTGTAGGACTGTCTACGCTGATTTATACGGATATCTCGAAGGACGGAATGCTTTCCGGTCCCAATATGAAAATGCTCGAAATTCTGAACCGCGGACTCCGCGGCATGAACGTTATCGCCAGCGGCGGTGTCGCCTCCGAACAGAATCTTCTCGATCTCGAATCGATGAACCTGTACGGCGCGATCACCGGCAAGGCTGTCTACGAAGGTAAAATCGATCTCGGCAGATTTCTGAAAGAACAGAGGTCCAGAGATGCTCGCTAAGCGGATCATCCCGTGCCTCGACGTCGACGACGGCCGCGTCGTCAAGGGCAGGAAGTTCAAGGAGATCCGCGACGTCGCGGACCCTGTGGATCTCGGAAAGCGCTATTCGGAAGAAGGTGCCGACGAGCTTGTCTTTTACGACATCACGGCTTCTCATCAGAAACGCGGCATCTTCCTCGATGTCGTCGAACGGGTCGCCGAAAACGTGCGTATCCCGTTTACGATCGGAGGCGGTATCTCGTCGCCTGAGGACTTCAGGAAGGTCCTGCTGGCCGGCGCGGACAAGGTCTCCGTCAATTCTTCCGCCGTGAAGGATCCGGAGCTCATCTCCGAAGCGGCCCGCCGCTTCGGAAGCCAGTGCGTCGTCCTGTCCATCGACGCGAAGCGAAACGGACAGGGCTCCTGGGACGTGTTTGTCAACGGCGGACGCGACAACACCGGGATCGACGCGGTGGAATGGGCTCAGCGGGGACAGAATCTCGGCGCCGGAGAAATCTGCATCAATTCCATCGATACTGACGGGGTCAAGGACGGCTTCGACCTCGATCTGAACCGGACCCTCTCGCAGAAGCTGACGATCCCGATTATCGCCTCCGGCGGCGCGGGTCAGATGAGCCATTTCGCGGACGTTCTCGAAGTCGGAGCGGACGCGGCGCTTGCGGCGTCGGTGTTTCATTACGATGAAATTCCGATCCCCGATCTCAAGGATTATCTGGCGCAGCGCGGACTGCCGGTGCGCCGCGTGAAGAAAGGCAGAAAGTGACAGAAGAACAGAAACAGCTCGTCGAAGAGCTTAAATTCGATAAGAACGGACTGATTCCATGCATCGTACAGGATTATTCCACTCGACAGGTACTGATTCTCGCGTATATGAATAAAGAATCGCTGACGATGACCCTGGAAAGCGGACGGGTCACATTCTGGTCCAGAAGCCGCAGCGAGCTGTGGACAAAAGGCGAAACCTCGGGCAATTTCCTGACCCTTGTCTCTCTGGAATACGACTGCGACGAAGACACTCTTCTTGCCGAAGTTATTCCGGCAGGTCCGGCCTGCCATACCGGAAACACCTCGTGCTTCTACCGCACGCTATGGTCGAACCCGCAGCTCGATCTCGGCAACAGCTCGATTTTGTGCGAAATCGAACAGACCATCCGCGAACGCATCGAAAACCCGGAAGAGGGCTCGTATACGAACTATCTGCTGTCCGAGGGAACCGATAAGATCTGCAAGAAGGTCGGCGAAGAAGCGACGGAAACCGTTATCGCGGCGAAGAACGAAGATCCTGACGAGATCGCCTCGGAAGCCTCCGATCTGCTGTACCACCTCGCGGTGCTGCTGGCGGACGCGGACATCGGCTACGACGATCTGTACCGGACGCTGACGAAGCGCCACGGAAAGAAGTCGGAAATCAAGCGCCTCGGAAAAGCCAAGCGCGGAGAAATCTGAGTATTACGAAAATAACGATAAGCAGCAGACCGGACGTTCAATCCGGCCAATCGAAAAAGCCGGTCCCGAGGGACCGGCTTTCGATGTTTTATTGTCAGCCTCTGCGGCTTCGATTACGTTGTTTAAGCTTATTTCTTCGGATAGAATCCTGACGGAGCTTCAGACAGATTGATCATGATGTTCTTGATCTGTGAGTAGTGTTCGAGCATGATCTTATGGGTTTCACGTCCGATACCGGAGTTCTTGTATCCGCCGAAGGGTGCGCCTTCAGGAATCTGATTGTAGGTGTTGACCCACATACGTCCTGTTTCGATCGCTCTTGCAACACGCAGCGCCTTCGTGATGTCCTGTGTCCAGACTGCGCCGCCGAGACCGTATACGCTGTCGTTTGCCATCTTGATAACGTCGGCTTCATCCTTGAACTTGATGACGACCGCTACAGGTCCGAAGATTTCTTCCTGGCATACTCTCGCATCCGGTCCTACGTTCGTGATAAGCGTCGGAGCCATGAAGGAGCCCTTGCCGAATTCGCCGTCTGTGATCGCCTTGCCGCCGCATGCGATGGTCGCGCCTTCTTCTTTCGCGATATCGATGTAGCTTAAGATCTTGTCCAGCTGACGCTTGTTGATCTGCGAACCCATCTGAGTCTGCGGATCAAGCGGCATGCCTACCTGAACAGCTTCGAAAGCCTTGACCGCGTCCGCGACGAATTTATCGTAGATATCTTCCTGAACGAAGACTCTCGAGCCTGCGCAGCAGACCTGGCCCTGATTGAACAGGATACCGAGCTGCAGGCCGTCGATCGCCTGATCCCAGTTGCAGTCGTCAAAGAAGATGTTTGCGGATTTGCCGCCGAGTTCGAGGGTAGCCGGGATGAGTTTGTCGGCTGCCGCCATCGCGACGTTCTTCCCGACTTCTGTCGAGCCTGTGAACGCGAGTTTTCTGAATCCCGGATTGTCCAGGATATACTGGCCGCACTTGGAGCCGGAGCCCGTTACGACGTTGAATACGCCGGCCGGAATAACGTCCTGAACGAGACGTGCAAATTCGAGAACTGACAGAGAGGTGTCGCTTGACGGTTTAAAGACCGTGCAGTCGCCTGCCGCGAGAACCGGAGCAAGCTTCCATGCAGCCATCAGGAACGGGAAGTTCCACGGTACGATCTGTCCGACAACCCCGATGGGTTCGTGCAGGATAATCGACAGGAACTGTTCGTCGAGAACGGAAGCGCTGCCTTCATCCGCAAGCAGTGCGCCTGCGAAATAACGGAAATGCTTCGCTGACAGCGGAATATCGATCGCCATCGTTTCACGGATCGGCTTGCCGTTATCCATCGATTCGACGGTTGCAAGCAGTTCTGTGTTTTCGTCGATAATGTCGGCAACCTTGTTCAGGATCGCGGCACGTTCCGACGGCGTCGTCTTCTTCCATGTGTCAAATGCTTCCCATGCTGCGTCAACAGCATCCTGTACGTCTCCTTCAGTCGCCTGAGCGCAGGTGGAAAGGACTTCGCCCGTTGCAGGTGAGGTCGCCGTAAAGGTCGCGCCGTCACTAGCCGGTTTCCATTTTCCGCCGATGAACAAGCCGTATTCGCCGAGTAATTCAGGTTTCATTGTTTTCTCCTTGAGAATTAAAACAAGGCCAGGTAAACGTTACATACTCATCTACTATCAATTGTAAGTCGGTTGC
>ERZ1032812.12-NODE-12-length-22702-cov-6.989623_pt1 | contig 22702 bp, 22 predicted proteins | sample MGYA00517094_ERZ1032812 | MGnify/ENA primary metagenome ERZ1032812 (study PRJEB33719, sample SAMN04262549) | wastewater metagenome | biome: sewage system; feature: street-access sewage; material: sewage | place: Peru: Lima | collected 2013-01-15 ... | reverse complement strand
CCGGATCCCCCCGGGTCTTCCCCCCTTAAAACGACAGCTCCGCACTGCGGAGCTTTTTTAGTGTTCTTTTTATTCGTTTTATCGTTTTACAGGAAAGCTTTTCAGTTTATATATCCAAAATTTAGTAATTTTTTATCATTATAACAGAGATTTAAACGATTTTATGCGAAAAAAAAAGAAGAGAATCAGCTGTTATCGACTATATCGATTAAAACACAAAATAATTCTCAATAAAGTTGGCATTAGCACGGAAAAGGCGGATAGCCTCTTCCGTGTATTTGAAACTTCAATTTTGACGTCAAAAAAACTTCAAAAGTACACAAAAAAGTATATGTTTCCGGCGGATACGGAAGTTATAACTTAAAAATCCACTTCGTCGGGATGTCCTCCCTGTCTGGCTTCCGGCAGTGCGTCTATTTCATCCATTTCATCCCCGGACAGCTCGAAATCGAACAGTTCCGTGTTTTCTTCAATCCTTCCGGGATCGATGGATTTTGGAAGTGGAACGACGCCGTGCTGCAGCGACCACCTCAGCGCAGTCTGAGCGGGAGTCTTTCCGTGGTCCGCACCGATTCGGATAAGCGGTTCGCTGTCAAGAACGCTCCTCCTGCCGAGCGGCGACCAGCCCTGAACGGCGATATCGTTGTCCGTACAGAATGTGAGCGTTTCTTTCTGCGTAAGACCCGGGTGAAATTCGATCTGATTGACAGCCGGATTTACCGTCGCAGTCTCATACAGATCCTTTAGATGACGGGGCATAAAATTAGAGACGCCCAGAGCGCGGACCCGTCCCTGCTTGTACAGTTCTTCGAAAGCCTGCCAGGTTTCGGCATTGGCTCCCGAAGCGCCGGCGCCGAACTGTTTTCTGTTAGCCGGCCAGTGAATCAGGTACAGGTCCAGATAGTCCAGTCCCATCAGCTCAAGCGAGCGGTTAAACGCGTCCAGCGTGCTGCGATAGCCGCGGTCTGTGTTCCACAGCTTTGTTGTGACGAAAAGCTCGTCGCGGGGGATTCCGGAGGTGCGGATCGCTTCGCCTGCAGCCGCTTCGTTGCCGTAATAGGAAGCCGTATCGATCATCCTGTAACCGGAGTCGATCGCGTTCAGGATTCCGCTTCTGGTTTCTTCATCAGTGGACAGATAAGTCCCGTAGCCGAGTACCGGCATTTCAATCCCGTTGTTCAGCGTGATCGTATCTCCGGGAAGCTTGATTTTATTCATTTCGGTAATTTTAGTCATTTATTTTCTCCTGCCTGTCAGTTTGATCAGGCCAGAATCGTTTTTATAATCAGTCAGTGATATTATTAAAGCGAAAGTATATTCCAGTAGTCCGTAAATCACGGACAGGCCGCAGACCTTTCGATATAGTCAGTATAACAGAATGTTATCCGTATAAATGCTTTCTTACCCAAACATAAAACGATGGATTAGATTTCGAAATGTTTTCTCCGTTTATGGATGATGGATTTAAAATGTCACATGAGTAAACGTTTAATTCTCGGTGAATTCGCTTTCATAGCCTCATTACGTGGACTTTGAGTAATATTAAGCGTATAATAAACAGGCAAAAAACGGCAGCGGTTTAAACTGCTGAAGGATAAAGCAAGTCGAAAGGGTCAGGTAAAACGATGACACAGACAGCACAGGCAAAGGTCACAAAGTTTGCGGATCAGGAACAGGTTATCAGCGATCTCAGAGGTCTTCTTCAGATTGAAAGCACGAGCGGGGATGCAGGTCCGGTAACGGATGAAGCGCCCTTCGGAGAAAATATCAGAAAAGCGATCGATTATGTTCTAGATATCGGGAAGCGTTTCGGCTTCCGGACAAAGGATGTGGACGGCATGTGCGGCTGGGTCGAAATCGGACCTGAAGACGCGGACGAGATGGTTGGGATTCTCGCGCACGTGGATACTGTTCCGGTCAGCGACGGCTGGAATTACGAACCCTTTGACGGGACCGTCGAAGACGGGAAGATCTACGGACGCGGAACGAACGACGACAAGGGACCGGCTGTCGCGGCGTTGTACGCGATGAAGGCCGTGACCGATTCGGAAGTACCGCTGGAAAGGCGCATCAGGCTTATTGTCGGAGGCGACGAAGAAAACGGTCAGTGGCGCTGTATGAAGCGTTATAAAGAAACGGAAGAAAATCCGACCTGCTCGTTCTCGCCGGATGCGGACTATCCTGTCATCTTCGCGGAAAAAGGCATCCTCGGTGTCCGGATCTATTCGAATCCGGATCTGCAGGGAGACGATCTGACGCTCGATTCGGGTACGGTCATCAACATCGTTCCGTCGGAAGCGCATGCGGAAGCGAACGGGCAGAAGTATCAGACCACAGGAACTCCCGCCCACGCGATGGAACCCCAGAAGGGCGACAACGCGCTGCTTAAGCTCGGGCACGTTCTTCAGGAAGCCGGCGTAAGCCATCCGTTCCTGGACCTGCTGGAAAAAGCGAATGTCAGGGATCTGAACATCGACGTATCCGACGACGTATCGGGCGAACTCACATTTAATCCGGCTGTGGCTCATGTGGACGCGGACGGCGCAGAGCTCGAATGCGATATCCGTTATCCGGTTACCCTTAACGGGGAAGATTTTGCAGAACGCATTAATCAGGCAGTCGCGCCTCTCGGTTTTTCGGCAGAAATCACGAAGAATGTCGCGCCTCTGTATGTGGACAAGAACTCTGAACTCGTTCAGAAGCTTCTCGGCGTATACAGAGACGTAACAGGAGATGATGCAGAGCCGATATCACTGGGCGGCGGAACATACGCGAGAGCATTCGACAATGCCGTCGCCTTCGGTATCCTGTTTCCGGGAGAACCGAACATGTGTCATCAGACCAACGAATACTGGTCGGTGGACGACCTGAATGCAAATATGCGCATCATGGCTGAAGCAATCGCAGCTCTGGGCGCAAAATAAAAGAGGGGGTTTTTTGTGGACAAAGAGAGAAGCAGCTTTAAGCCTTATATCTCTGCGGACCGTGTTATGCCTGAAATGACCGCTACGTCGATCATTCTCGGTATTATCTTAGCTATTGTGTTCGGCGCAGCCAACGCATACCTCGGTCTTAAGGTTGGGCTTACAATATCTGCCTCAATTCCGGCCGCCGTCATTTCGATGGGCGTGATCCGGGTTATAATGAAAAAGGATTCGATCCTCGAGAACAATATGGTTCAGACCATCGGTTCTGCGGGTGAATCCGTCGCTGCGGGTGCGATCTTTACGCTGCCTGCACTGTTTATCTGGGCTAACGAATGGGGTACCGCAGATCCGTCGCTCGTAGAAATCGCGATGATCGCACTGTGCGGCGGTTTCCTGGGCGTACTCTTTATGATTCCGCTCCGTCAGGCGCTTATCGTCAAGGAACACGGCGTCCTGATGTATCCTGAAGGAACAGCCTGCGCGGAAGTCCTGCTTGCCGGCGAAGAAGGCGGTTCGAAAGCATCCGTCGTATTCTCGGGTCTGGGCATCGCTGCCGCGTACAAGTTCATTTCAGACGGTCTGAAGATCTTCCCGTCGGAAATCTCATGGGATATTCCGGTTTACAAGGGTTCCGCATTCGGGACAAGCGTCCTTCCGGCGCTTCTCGGTGTCGGCTATATCTGCGGACCGAAAATTTCCGCATACATGTTCGCCGGCGGCATCCTGTCCTGGCTGGCGCTGATGCCGGCTCTGGCGACCTTCGGCGGTGAGAGCATCATCTTCCCGGGTACAGTTCCGATCTCTCAGATGGATCCGAGCACGATCTGGTCAAGCTACGTCCGCTATATCGGCGCAGGCGCGGTTGCTGCCGGCGGTATCATGTCGCTGATCAAGTCGCTGCCGCTTATCGTTACGACCTTCCGCGACGCGATGAAGGAATACTCCGTCAAGAGCGACGGCGTCAAGCTTCGTACCGAAGAAGATATGAACATGAAGGTAGTCGGAATTCTGGTTCTTATCGTCATTCTGGTTATCTGGCTCACACCGGCCATTCCGGTCAGCTTCCTCGGCGCGATCCTGATCGCGGTATTCGGCTTCTTCTTCTCGACGGTATCCGCAAGAATCGTCGGGATCATCGGCAGCTCCAACAACCCGGTCTCCGGGATGACCATCGCGACCCTGCTGTTCACGACCATCATCTTCAAGTCCACCGGTCTTACCGGACACGACGGAATGACGGCCGCGATCGCAGTCGGTTCGATCATCGCGGTTATCGCCGCAATTTCGGGCGATACTTCACAGGACCTGAAAACCGGTTATATTGTCGGCGCTACGCCTAAGAAGCAGCAGATCGGCGAACTGATCGGTGTCGTCGCCTCGGCTGTCGTTATCGGCGGCGTCCTCTACCTGCTCAACGCGGCGTGGGGATACGGCTCCGCAGAGCTTCCTGCTCCGCAGGCCAACCTGATGAAGCTGGTTGTCGAAGGCGTTATGGAAGGCAATCTGCCCTGGACGCTCGTCTTTATCGGCGTATTCATCGCGATTGTTGTCGAGCTTCTCGGAATTCCCGTCATGCCGTTCGCAGTCGGCATGTACCTGCCGGTACAGACCTCATCCGCGATCATGATCGGCGGATGTGTCCGTCTGATCGTCGACAAGATGAAAGGCGTCACCGAAAAGCAGAGAGCGGGCATGGTCAATTCCGCACTGCTCTACACGTCGGGACTCATCGCCGGCGAAGGGATACTCGGTATCCTGCTCGCGGTATTTGCGATTATACCGTTCGGAGCCGGAACGCTCGGAGATGCGATCGATCTTTCGGGATCCTTCGACCTGGGCTGGATCGGTTCGGTTATCGCATGTGCGCTTCTTACCTGGAGCATCTTCTACTATGCGAAGAAGGGCAAGAACGACAATCTCGATTCTGGAGAACTGAAGGAAGAAATCGCCGACTAATCGGCGTCGGAGACCGGAGCGATCCGGTCTCTTTTGTTTTATAAAAAGTTCATCCTGTATAATTCGTCCGCAGCCAGTGAATACACGGTTGGCGAATGTAAAAAACGAATTGTACGGATAACGGAAAGGAGCGGAGTTGGCCAGAAAACTTGCAAAGGATGAAAACTACCTGGAGCTGATCCCGATCAGGAATCCAGAAATAAAGTATTTAGAAGACGATAAGGGTATCGTGACTCTTCTGGTACCGAATATCGGATTTTTCAACAGGGTTGCGCAGAAATGCTTCCAGCGTCCCGAGGTAAGCCATATCCATCTTGACGATTACTCGAGCTATGTCTGGCTCGGAATAAACGGAAAGCGGGACATCGGAGATCTCGGCACGTATCTGAAACGGAAATACGGAGAAGAGGCGGAACCGCTGTACGAACGTCTTATCCGCTTTGTCTATATACTTAAAGATAACCGCTATGTAGGTCTTACCGACAAGGACGGCGTACATATTAAATAGCAGATTTATGACAGAATGATCAGCGGCTTGAAAAACTTCAGACAGCAATATTATTTCAGCAGGACCGCGCGGGCGGTCTTTTTTGTGCCTGTTTCCGTCTCCGTGCCGTCATAAATCATTCGATAGTTTATATTAAATGTTTGAGCTTTCCTGTTCGGGAATCCCGCAGAACCTTTCGATAGGATACCCCCTATGGTATAAGAGGAAAATATATTACTCGGGACTGACAGATTTATGTTAAAGCGTGGAATTCTATTTGATTTATGATAAAGTAAAAAAGTCAATTCAGTACGATGACATAAAACAACTGAACACAAAGGGGAAAGAGGTGAAAATCCTCTGCTGTAATCGCAGCTGTAAGGCGAAAAGCCGTCTCGTAACCATTGTCCGAAGGGATGAGAAGGGGGACGGATGATATCGCCGAGCCAGAAGACCTGTTATGCGCACGGACCGATTCAGTCTTTCTGCGCAGCCGCAGCGTCTCCTTATTCCGATAGGGAGTTTTTTTATGTCTGATTTCTGCTGAATCGTTTCCGGCCGACGCCGGAATCATCGCATTGAAAGAAGGAGGCTTACGATGACAAAAAAAGAAGGCAGATGGATGTCTGTCTCGATCGCAGCGGCAGTCTATTTTATGTTCGGACAGAACGCTCTGGCCATGCACATTATGGAAGGTTATCTTCCGGCAGGTTACTGCATTTTCTGGGGGGCGCTGTGTATTCCGTTTCTCGTTTACGGATTTATAAAAATCCGTCGTATCGTCAGTGAAAACAGACGGTCCATTACGCTTCTCGCAATGGCGGGCGCATTCATTTTCGTTATTTCATCATTAAAAATTCCGTCTGTGACGGGAAGCTGCTCGCATATGACCGGTACCGGTCTCGGCGCGATCCTGTTCGGCGCATTCCCGGTGAGTATCCTGGGCATTATCGTTCTGCTGTTCCAGGCGATCCTGCTTGCTCACGGCGGTCTTACGACGCTGGGGGCGAACACCTTTTCGATGGCGATCGCCGGTCCCTTCGTATCCTACGGGCTGTACGTCCTCGGAAAGAAACTCAAGTGGAATCAGAAGGTCAACGTTTTTGTCGCCTGCTCTGTGGGCGATCTGTTCACATACTGCGTGACGGCGTTCCAGCTTGCTCTGGCGTATCCGTCTGAAACCGGCGGTGTGGCGGCATCGATGGTCAAATTCCTCGGCGTATTTGCACCGACCCAGCTACCGCTTGCCGTAATCGAAGGTCTGCTGTCAGTCGTTATCGTCATCGCTCTGGAATCCTATGCGACGCCTGAACTCAAATCGATCGGATTTTTAAGCGATACGCCGGTGAAGGGAGAAAGCGTCAATGAGTAAGAAGAATAAAAAAACCGTATGGATCTGTATAATCGTCTGTATTCTGCTTGCTATTATTCCTGTCGTTATGCTGCAGGGAGCAGAATTCGGCGGCTCGGATGACGCCGGAAGCGAAATGATCTCCGAAATCGATCCGAATTATCAGCCCTGGTATACGCCGGTTCTCGAACAGCTTATCGGCGGAGAAATGCCCGGAGAGCTCGAATCGCTGCTGTTCTGCGTTCAGACAGGCATCGGCTGCTCGATCATCTTTTATTTCCTCGGCCGTTTTGTCGAACGCAAGAAGCTCGGACGTGAAGACAACTCAGAGGTGCTGTAGCCGGATTACGGAGATATTATGGATCCGAAAATGCTGATTTTTCTAATTCCCGCAGCGGCGCTCGCTGCGGGAATTTTAATAGGTACCCTTAAAGCCGGACATCATTCCCATCATCACGGTATGTTCGGCCATAAGCACGGTGAAGCGACCGTATCAATCGATATGTACGCCTTTCAGTCCGCATTGTACAGTCTGAACCCGATGTTCAAGACGATCTATGCGATAACCCTGCTGATGCTTTCCGTATGTATGAACAATCTGTATGTATCGGTGCTGATCCTGCTGCTGTCTACGTTTATTATCGTCGTCCTGGGAAAGCTTCCGTTCTCCCGTTTTCTGAATCTGATGACCATTCCCTTCGTCTTTCTGATTGTCGGGACCATCGTGATCCTGCTGGATTTTTCATGGGAGCCTGCCGCAGGGGCGCTGGGTTCTGTTCATCTGTTCAATTTCTATATCAACGTGACGAAAACGGGGCTCACGACCACCGTTCTGCTGTGGGGGAAATGTCTCGGAGCAATCTCGGCGATGTATATGATGAGTCTGACCACACCGTCGGGAGAACTGTTTACTGTGCTTGAGCGCATGCACGTACCGTCTCTGATTATCGAGCTGATGAACATGATGTACCGGTTTATCTTCACGATGATGGATACGCAGTCACGGATGAAAAACGCCGCCGAATCCCGTCTCGGCTACAAGGATTACCGTACGTCGATCAAGAGCTTCGGCAGCACCGCGAGCAACCTGCTGGTGGTCTCGTTTAAAAAAGCGAACGCCTATTACGACGCGCTGGAATCCCGGGGCTACGACGGACGGATGCACTTTCTTCAGGAAGAGAAGAAGGCGCCGGGCAGGGAACGGGTGCTGGCAGTTTTATCTGTCGTCTACCTGTTTGCAGTTTTCTTCGTATTGCGGTAGCAGGAAGCGGCAATGAGTGATTTGAAGAATAAAAATACAATGAATAAAAAACATGACGAGACGCCGCTGCTCAGAATCCGGGGCCTGAAATACGCATACTCGAACGACAAACATGCGCTCAACGGAATCGATCTCGATATCTGGAACGGCGAGAAGCTTGCGATCCTCGGCGCCAACGGCGCCGGAAAGTCGACGTTTTTCCTGAATCTGAACGGCGTGCTCAAAGCGGATGCCGGGAGCATCGAGCTTGACGGCGTGAAAATGTCTCAGAACAAGAAGGATCTGAACAGGCTCAGAAGCAGCATCGGGATCGTCTTTCAGGATCCCGACAATCAGATCATTGCGTCGACAGTACGGGGAGAGGTCTCCTTCGGCCCGATGAATCAGGAGATTCCTGTCGAAGAGGTCAGAATCCGCACAGAAGCGGCGATGAAGCGCATGGATATCGAACAGTTCGCGGACAGAGCGCCGCACTATCTGTCCAGCGGCGAGAAGAAACGGGTAGCGATCGCAGACATCATCGCGATGCATCCGGAAATCTTTATTTTCGACGAGCCGACCGCCGCGCTGGATCCGGCATCCTCTCAGATGCTCGAAGGGGTTCTGGACAGGCTGTCGGACGAAGGACGGACCATCGTCGTTTCGACTCACGACGTCAATTTCGCCTACCGCTGGGCGGACCGAATTATCGTCTTTAAGGACGGAAAGATCATCGCACAGGGAACGCCCGACGAGATCTTCAGAAACCGGGAGGTCCTCGAAGCGGCAAATCTCCACGAGCCTACGCTGATGACGGTGACCGACCATCTGAAATCCGCAGGACTTATTCCGGAGTCTTCCGATAATCCGAGATCTGTCGAAGCTTTCGTGCGTATGACGAAGGAACTGACCGCTCTGTCGGAGAAAACCACTGACACAGGTGTTGAACAAAGCGCATAACCGCTGAATGTACCTGATCAGACTGAAAAGCAATAGAAAAGACCCGGTCCGCCGAAGACCGGGTCTTTTTAAATTTTAGAAAACTGTTCGACCGCTTTCGCAAAGCTTTCGATGGTTTTGTCCGCATCGCCGTGCTCGAGTCCGTCGCGCACGCAGTGCTTGAGATGGCCGTCGAGAATCACGACGCCCACGCCGTGTACCGCCTTTTTAACGGCGTTGACCTGGACGAGAATATCCTCGCAGGGAATATCTTCGTCGATCATCCTGTCTATCGCCCGGAGCTGTCCCTGTATCCGGCTTATCCGGCGGTGCAGGTTCTCCGAATCCATGCATTGTCTCATAGTGAAGCCCTTCCGATGTTTCTAGATTCTCCTCAGAAGGTATTATACACTATTCCGGCATCAGAGCAGTTCAGGAATCGTCAGGAATCGGCGTTCAGAAATTCGTGGGCCTGTTTGAGCATTTCGATCACAGGGATCTTCTGGGGACAGTGTGCTTCGCAGTTTCCGCACTCGATGCACTGATCGGCTCGGTTTTCCGGTTTGATGTTCGCGCGGTAACGTTTCCTGGCGGAATCGACGGTTCCGTACCGGCGGGCTTCGTTCCAGTATTTGAAGATACTCGCGATCGGGATGCCCCGGGGACAGTCGATGCAGTATTTGCAGCCGGTACATGGGACGGCTGTGCGTTCGCTGTAGAACTTCCGGAGCTCTTCGATCATCCCGCGCTCCCTGTCGGTGAGTTCTCCGGGACCGGCACTCTGCGCTGTCCAGAGATGCTCGGAGATCTGTTCAGGCGAGCTCATGCCGGACAGCGTGACCGTGACCTCCGGATGATCAAGAACCCAGCGAAGCCCCAGTTCTGCCGGCGTTTCGTCGGTGTCAAAGCTGTCCCACAGCTCTTTCAGATCCCCTTCGGGCTTCTTAGCGAGCTGGCCGCCCTTAAGCGGTTCCATGATCATCACGCCCAGTCCCATTTTCGCGGCTTTTTTCAGTCCCCTTAGGCCGGCCTGAAATTCCTCGTCCATATAATTGAACTGTATCTGGCAGAAATCGAAGTCGTAGGAATGCAGGACGTCTTCGAACGCAGAGTAGTCATCGTGGAACGAGAAGCCTGCGTATCGAATCCGGCCGTCTCGCTTCGCTTCGTCGAGGAAACGGCCGAATCCGAGCTCGATCATCTTTGTGAGCCGCTGTCCGTCCATTGCGTGAAGCAGATAAAAGTCGATATGGTCGGTCCCGAGCCGTTCCAGCTGCATGCTAAGATAGCGGTCGAAATCCTCGTAGCTTTCGCACAGCCAGCACGGAAGCTTTGTCGCCAGATAGAGCCTGTCTCGCAGGCCGCTTTTCTTCAGAAATTCGCCTGCGAAATTTTCACTGCGGCCGCTGTGATACGGCCAGGCGGTATCGAAGTAGTTAACGCCGGCATCGAAGGCTTCGTGGAGCATGCGGTCCGCTTCATGAACGTCTATTTTCGATTCGTCGCCGTCCAGGACAGGCAGGCGCATCAGTCCGAAACCGAGCTGAGACAGCTCGATATCACGGAATTTTCGTTTTCTCATCATTTTCCTCGTCAAACGTCTGAATTTAGGTATATAACCAGCATAGTTATTTAGTATTATTATAATATAGCATGGTCGAAGATTCAGAACTGCAGTCAGCAACTGCAGACAACAGAAAGGGATGGACGCTCATATGCTTAATTTTCAGGAAATGAAAGATTTTCTGATTAAAAATTCACAGTTCACCAAGCCTGTCGTGGCTGTCGCAGCCGCGGACGATAAGGTAGTACTTGAAGCGATCAAGGAAATGAACGCGCACGGCTTCGGCCGAGCGATCCTCGTCGGAAACGAAACGGAGATCCGCCGCATCGGCGCGGAGATCGGACTGGACCTTGACGAGAATATGATCCTGAACGCTCCGACCAAGGAACGGGCTGCTGCGCTGGCCGTACAGTGCGTCAGAGACGGGGAAGCCGATATCATTATGAAGGGGCTTCTTCAGACGAAGACGTATTTAAAGGCGATCCTGAACCGGGATTACGGACTCCGTACCGGAAAGACGCTCACGGCGGTCACGGGATTCAATATTCCGAAGCTTGGCAGGATGATCCTCGCAAGTGACTGCGGGATGATCGTCGCGCCGACTCTCGATGAAAAGGTTACGGAAATCAACGACGCGACGGAGTTAGCCCATGCTCTCCAGTGCGACATGCCCCTCGTCTCGTGCCTGTCGGCCGTCGAAACGGTCAATGAAAATATGCCCGACGGTATCGACGCCGCGATTCTTTCAAAGATGAATCAGCGCGGACAGATCAACGGCTGCATCGTAGACGGACCGCTGTCTCTTGACCTGTCGCTGTCGATGGAATCGGTCAGACATAAGGGAGTAAAGTCTCCGGTAGCCGGCAAGGCGGATATTCTGATCATGCCTAATATCCAGGCGGGAAACATTTTCTGGAAGAGCATGACCTTCCTCGCGGACGCGCACAGCGGCGCGGTCATCATGGGAGCGGCCAAGCCCGCGGTACTCACATCCCGTGCGGACAAGATGGAAGCGAAGGTAAACGCGATCGCAATGGCGATGATTCTGGAACGCGCCCAGCGCGTAAAACTCATCGAACAGAACCTTGCGAATAAGAAATAATTAAGAATTAAGGAATATTTAAGGGAATTCAGCCAAAAAACACGCATTTTTCTGCGTGTTTTTTGTTTGCGCGTTTGTTTTTTGGTATAATTTATCGTAGAATTTAAGAATATATTAAGGGTATTGACGCGGAAACATTCCAAACAGCGAGAAGACAGAAATGAAAATCAACCGTCTCAAAATGACCGGTTACGGTCAGCAGAAAAATAAGATCATCGAAGTCTCAGACAATCTGAACATCGTCCTGGGGAGCTCCCCACGCGCGGAACAGACTGTCCGCGACTTCATTGAAGCGATGTTCTTCGGTATGACGCCGGAGAAGCGCGATGTCTACAGACCGGAAAGCGGCAGCTATGAAGGCGAGATGCTGCTTGAAACGGAGGACGGGCGGAGCATCCGCCTCGTGCGCAATTTCGATACGAACCGGGCCGATGTACTGAACGAGCTTGGCGACGATATTACCTGGCAGTACCGCGACGCCAACGGACGCTTTATGCTGTTCGGTCAGGATGATACGACGCTTTACGAACCACTCGAACGGGACGACAGTCTGACGGGAGCAGAAGAGCTGGAAAAGCAGCTCGAAGATTTCCGCGGCAGTCCGGAGCTTGCAGAGCTCTATACACGCAGAGACCAGATACAGAGCGAGCTTACGAGCAGCTCGAAGGAAGATGCGCGAATCGGAGAAAACAAGGAAAAGATCACGGTGCTTGAGGACAAGCTGTCAAAAATACGTGATCAGGTCCAGATGGCGGAGGAAACTGTCCGCTACGAAGTCGACACTCTCAAAACGAACAATGAAGAAATCGAATCCGAGCTCGAAAAGCTGTACGAACAGTCCGAAGAGATTCCGGATGCAACCAGCCGTTCGAAGCTTCTAGAACGAAACGAACGGGGAGCGGCGGAACGCATCACAGCCATCACCCGTCAGCTCAACGATCTGTACGAAGAGCAGGATGTCTACAGCGAACGTCTTGAAATGCTCACGAGCCGCTTCCACCTGAACCGCGAGGAGCTCATCAACGATAACGAAAAGCTCAGATATGCGGCGGGTGAAGAGAACGGATCGGGCGTCGAACCCAGCACGGTTGCGGCGAAATTCGCGAACGTCAAGCCGTGGATGTACTGCCTGATGATAATCCTGGGCGCAGGCGTCGATATCGCAGCGTTTATGAATCCGGGCTCCGCACTGAACAGGATCGCGATTTTTATCCTGTGCTTCATCGGATCCTTTGTCATTCTCGGCAGTATCGCGCTGCTCGTCGCATCCGGCAGGGGTCTGCTCAAGGCGCCGATGCAGCCGGATTTCGAACCGATCACCGCGGTGGAAGCGGTCCTTCAGAAATACCGGAAGAATTCTGTTCAGGAATTTGAAGATTTTTACGACAAGGCCATGAAGGTCTTCAGCCAGATCGACGATCTCGAAGCGGACCTTCAGGATATCAATGCAGAAATCAGCGAGGCGAGGAGCGAGCTCGACCGCTACACCAGCGACCGCAACACCTACCGCGAGGATCTGAAGGATGAAATGGGGAGCGTCGAGCTCTCTGAAGAATATCTGGACCGCCGGGAACGGATCGAAAAGCTCGAGAAAATGCGCGACAACAACGAAAAGCGCATCAGCCTGCTTGAGGAATCGGAGGATTCGTCCAACCCCGTGGTGTTTACGGCCCAGGACGGCAGTCGTCTGCGGGCTCAGAAATCCGAGCTGATGCTTCAGGACCGGATCCGCAGGTTAAGAAACGAAAACAAGGAGCTTGCGTTTGCGGAAGCGAACGGAAGCCGGGAAAAGCTTTCCGATGAATACGGCGAGCTGTGCCGCAGAATCCTGGCGGCGGAGCAGAAGATCGAAGCGCTCAATACCCGCATCGAAGAACGCAGGGAACAGGACAGCAGGATCGAGATCACCGAAGACGTCCTGCTTCAGAAGCTCGGCGTCGGAATGCAGAATATTATCGAGGCCGGCGGAGATGTGCCGTATCTGCTCGAAGATCCGTTCACAGGTCTCAAGGCGGACGACAAGGCGGCGATGATCAGCATGTTCAGAGAGCTGACGCGCGGAAAGCAGACACTGCTCTTTACGACCACCAATCAGCTCAAGAAGATTTACGACGCGATGGGATGGCCCTACAGCGGCATACCGGTCTGATCGGCATAGCGATATCGAATCGGATCGATCCGGTGATAAAGAATAATAAACACCCCCTGAATACGGACCTTGTCCGGCGTCAGGGGGTGTCTGCGTTCAGCGTTTTTTATTTTTTTCTCCGACTATTTTCAGGATATGTTCTTCAAGCTCCGGTATGCCTTCTCCGGTAAAGGAGCTGACGCGAAGGATCTTCTTTTTACTGACTCCAGCGTAGACGAGAAACTTGGCGGCTTTTTCAGGATTTGCGCCTTCCTTGTCGATTTTCGTGACGATTCCGATGACGGGACCGTTGAAAGTGAGAGCAAAATTGGGCGGCAGCTTGTTCTGATTGTCGTCCGCGGCGACACAGATGCCCAGTAGACCCGCGTCGCAGGCGACGTTTATCGCATTGCGGCAGAAAAAAGGCATATCGATAAATTCACCGGGCGTGTCGATAAAATCCTCGGTGTAGCTGATGGTCTGTGTCTTCCGGTAGTGGAGCTCTTCGTCCGAGAGCTTCTGGCGCAGCGTGGTCTTGCCGCAGCCGATCTTGCCGACGAGCGCGACTCTGTTCTTATTGGATGCCATCAGGAGGATGTGATCTCGCAGATCGTGAAGCCGAGGGTATTATGGAGCATGCTGATGATCTCCTGGATCGCAGCCCTGACGTCGCTCACTCTGCCGGTGATGACCAGGGAACCCGAGAAACGGTCGAGAAATCCGATTTCGACGGGCGCTGCCTTGGTTCCGACGTCCGATGCGATAATCGCGGCTTCGCTCGGAGTGATGGTCAGGATGCCTATGGCGTCCGCGTCTTCGTCGTCGAGCCCGAGCTTGACGTAAACATCCTGCTTCGGACGGGCGATGATATGGGCGAGGGTGACCTGCTTGCCCGGTACGTATTCCTGTATGGATCTGGGTTTGTTTTCTTCTTTCATTTCTCACCTGCCGGACGGCTCAAACACGATTTCCGGAGGTCCCGGCAGTCGTCCTGTTTAACTGCATTATAGCACGCGGCTCCGGCTCGAAATGGGCCGCGCCGGAATTTGCACGGAGTCCGCAAAAAAGAGTCAGATGCGGCGCTAATTGATTTTTAATGTACATTGCATATAATTAGACTATTGATACAAACTCAGGAGGACTGCCTTGACCTGGCTGGAAGTTCAGATTACTACGACAAATGAAGCGGAAGAAGCTGTCGCGCAGGCGTTTTACGACGCTGGCGCAGGCGGAGTCGCGATTGAATCACAGAGCGACGTCTATTCGGTATGGGACGATCCCGCCGTCAATCTGGTCGACGAATCGCTGTACGAGAGACCGACGGACGTCTCTGTGATCCGGGGTTATTTCCCGGACGGAGACCGCGCGGAAGAAAAAATCAGAGAGATTCTCATTAAGATCTCGAAGCTGCCTGCCTTCGGGCTGGATCCCGGAAGCGGAGAGCTTTCGGTGCAGGAGATCGAGGAAGAGGACTGGGCGAATTCCTGGAAAAAGTATTTCGTTCCGACGAAGGTATCGAAGGATATGATCGTCGTCCCCAGCTGGGAGAACTATACGCCTGAGACGGGCGAAACGGTTATCGACATGGATCCGGGTATGGCCTTCGGTACGGGGACCCACGAGACGACGAAGCTCTGCGTCCAGGCCATCGAGGATTACCTGCGTCCGCAGGACACCGTCATCGACGTCGGCTGCGGAACGGGCATCCTGTCCATCGTCGCGGCCAAGGAAGGCGCGGGAAAGGTGATCGGTGTGGATTTCGATCCGGTTGCCATTAAAACCGCCGGCGAGAATTCCGTCAAGAACGGAACGGACGACGTGATCGAGCTGTACGAGGGCAATCTGCTGGACAGCGTGGATCCGGAGCTCCGGGCGGATATGGTCGTCGCGAATATCCTCGCCCAGGCGATCGTGACGCTTACGCCTGAGGTGACGAACGTGCTTAAGGAAGGGGGGATTTTCATCTCCTCCGGGATTATCACGGAATTCCTTCCGGACGTGCTGGATGCGCTGGAACAGGAAAGCTTCGAGATTCTTGAGGAACGCCCCCTCGGCGAATGGCACGCCGTCATCGCGAAGAAGCTCTGATGCATCGCTTTTTTCTTAATGCGCCGCTGGCGGAGAACGCGAACGAGGCGCTCCTGTCCGGTGAGGAACAGCATCATCTGGTCTCGGTGCTGAGACTGGGTCCCGGCGACCGTGCGGTCCTGACGGATCCTGCGGGAACGGTATGCGAAGCGGAGATCGTTGAAAATACGGACGAAGGAACGCTGTTCAGGATTATCGAACGGATGCCGCCGGAAACGGAAAATACACGCGTCCGTATCACCCTCTTTCAGGGCGTTCCGAAGGGAAGCAAGTCGGATCTCATCGTCCAGAAGGGGACGGAGCTGGGGATTTCCGCGTTCGTACCGTTTTACTCGAAGCGGAGCGTCGTCAGGCCGTCCGGAAGCGATTCGAAAAAACGGCAGCGCCTGCAGCGCATCGCCCGTGAGGCGGCCAAGCAGTCCGGAAGGGTATTCGTACCCGAGGTCTCGGAATTCGTGCCGTTTGCGGCGCTTGAGGAGGCGTTCAGACCCTTCGATGCGGTCCTGCTCGCCTATGAAAATGAAAATAATATCCGTCTGAAGGATCTGCTTCAGGAGATGCCCCGTGACAGAGATCTGTCTGTCGCGGTGATCGTCGGTCCGGAGGGCGGCTTTGAAGACGCGGAGACGGTCCGTCTCGCGCTGTGGGGCGCGAAGCTCTTTACGTTCGGACGCAGGATACTGCGCACGGAGACCGCGGGGATCGCCGCGGCGGCACAGATCAATTACGAATTCGACGAAGGATAATGAACAGCACACCCTTACTCAAACAGCCGTCGGCCGCGTTCTATACGCTTGGCTGCAAGGTCAATACTTACGATACGGAAGCGATACAGGAACTTTTCGAACAGGCGGGCTACGAGATCGTTCCGTTCGAAGAACCTGCGGATATTTACGTCGTCAATACGTGCACAGTCACCCATCTCGGGGACCGGAAGTCGCGTCAGATGCTCAGGCGCGCGAGAAGAAACAATCCCGATGCGCTGATCATTGCGGCGGGCTGCTACGCTCAGACGGCGCCTGAAACGGTTCTGGCGATCGACGAGGTGGACCTCGTGCTGGGCACTGCGGACCGCAGTCACATCGTCGAGATCGCGGAGGAAGCCAGACGGGGTCTCGAACCGGATCAGAACCGTAATCTCGCTCATTCCCTTGCGGGAACAGAGTTCGAGGAACTGGAGATTTCGAAGACAGAGGGTCATACCCGTGCGTTCGTCAAGATTCAGGAGGGCTGCGCGCAGTACTGCAGCTATTGTATCGTGCCCTACGCGAGAGGACCCGTTCGTTCGAGACGGCCTGAGAAGGCGCTTGAGGAGATCGCGAGGCTGTCGAAGGCCGGCTACCGCGAAATCGTGCTGACCGGCATTCATATCGCTTCGTACGGGCGTGATTTTGCGGATTCCCGCAATACGCCTCAGTTTAACGAGGAGCTGGTTTCTCTCGTCGAAAACGCCGCGATGATCCCGGGGATCGAACGCATTCGTTTCTCGTCCATCGAGCCGAGGCTTATGAGCCGTCCGTTTCTGGATCGGCTGAGCAGGATTCCGCAGATCTGTCCGCATTTCCATCTGAGTCTTCAGAGCGGCAGCGCGGGGGTGCTTAAGCGGATGAACCGGCGTTACTCGCCTGACGAGTTTTACAAGATCACTCAGCTGATCCGCGAGTATTATCCGACGGCCGCGCTGACGACGGATATTATCGTCGGCTTTCCCGGCGAGACGGATAAGGAATTTCAGGAGACCCTCGACTTTGTCAAAAAAGTCGGGTTTGCGCAGATTCACATCTTCCGTTATTCCCAGAGAGAAGGAACGCCTGCCGCGGAATTTAAAAAGCAGGTCCCGGATCAGGTGAAGGCTGCGCGGGCGGAGGCTCTCGCGGCGGTCGAACATGATATGCGTCACGATTTCCTGAAGGCTGCGGACGGCAAGACGGCAAGGATCCTGATCGAGCAGCAGGAGGAGGACGGCTCCTACTCGGGCTATACGGAAAGCTACCGGCCGGTGCGCTTTATTCCGCAGCCGGGAACGCACCGCTACAAGGGGCGTATCGTCGAGACCGAGGTCTTCTATACCGGCGACGACAGACTTTCCGCGCATCATGGGTAAGATTTGAAAATCAGAGTCATACGGCTCTATACTATAGTCGGCTGTTTCACAAATTTATCGTGAAAGGAGAAAATATGGCTGAAGACTGCATTTTCTGCAAGATTGCGGCGGGAGAGATTCCCGCGGATGTTGTGTACGAAGACGATCATATCCTGGCGTTCAGAGATATTAACCCTCAGGCGCCGGTCCATATCGTCATCATTCCGAAAACACATTTCCAGTCCATTATGTCGGTGCCCGCGGGAGATCCCGTCATTGGCAGGATCCATCAGGCTGCGAACAGGATCGCGCTGCGCGAAGGCATTGCCGACACAGGTTTCCGTCTCGTCAACAACTGCGGCGAGGACGGAGGACAGACTGTCCCGCACCTGCACTATCATCTGCTGGGCGGACGGTATATGGAGTGGCCGCCGGGCTGATGCTGACGGTTGACACCTGACGCGTTTTTCGATATAATGGCAAACGCACGAAATTCACCATTATTTCCGTTTTTGGAAATGAAAAAAGGGGGTGAAATAATGTCTGAAGTTCGAGTTAAAGAAAATGAAACTCTGGAAAGCGCGCTTCGCCGTTTTAAAAGAAAAACAGCGATGGCGGGTGTAATGTCCGAAATCCGGAAGCGTGAACACTACGAAAAGCCGAGTGTCAAGCGCAAGAAGAAGTCGGAAGCTGCCAGAAAAAGAAAGATGAAAAAGAGATAAGGAAGTTTTGAATGTCTGAACAGAATTCGCTTAAGGATCGGCTTCAGGCGGATCTGAAAGCTTCCATGAAGGCCAAAGACAAGGTCAGAAAGAACACGATCACGATGATCCGCGCGGAAATCCTTCAGCATGAGAAGGACGAGCAGATAAAGCTCGACGACGCGGGCGTGACTGACGTTCTGTCTCACCAGCTCAAGCAGCGGAGAGACTCGCTCGCCGATTTTAAAAAAGGCGGACGCGAGGATCTGATCGAACAGACCGAGGCCGAAATCGCCGTCATCGAAGGCTACCTGCCCAAACAGCTCTCGGAAGAAGAAATTACGGCAATCGTCGACGAGACGATCGCTGAAACGGGCGCTTCCACCAAAAAAGACATGGGCAGACTGATGAAGGTCCTGATGCCTAAAGTCAAGGGTATCGCCGACGGAAAGCTCGTGAGCCGGATCGTCGGAAGTAAACTGAGCTAATTAAAGCTTCGCACACCGAAAGGGATGCGGAGCTTTTTTTATGTCTCAAAACGGAAAATGCGTATAATGATAGCAGAGGCCGGACTGCTGTCAAGGTTCCGGACAAGAAATAAGCAGGGAAAACAGAATCGTTCATAGTGAGGTCAGAATCATGGGAAGATTGAAAGAAGTCAGGAATTATGTGGACGGCGAGCTTCTGAAGATGCCGGACGCGGACAAGCGCAAGGGCGCCTATGTGCATCTGTACGGCGTGTCTCTTGCCGCGACGCTGCTGGCGGAAAAGCGCGGGGAAGATACGGAGCTCGCGGATATTGCGGCGATGCTTCACGATCTGGCCGCGTATGAGAGCGGATCCTATGACGATCACGCGCACAGGGGAGCGGAGCTTGCGAAGGGGATTCTCGACGAGCTCAGGCTTACGACGCCGGAAGAGACAGAGAAAATCTGCTCCGCGATCTATCATCACGACGATAAGCTGGTGATCGACGAGCCTTTTGACGAGCTTCTGAAGGACGCGGACGTTATCCATCACACGATGAACGATCTGTCAAAGCCCGTCAAGGATAAGGAACGACCGCGGTACGAAAGCCTGAGGAAGGAATTCGGACTGAAATAAAAAAACACAAGCTTCCGGCATAGCATCGGAAGTTTGTGTTTTTTTGTGAAGTATTTTTATGGAACAGATTTTGAAATAAATTCCTGAAAGAAATCTCAGAGAATTCCGAGATGCTCGAGGAGAATCTTCGTGCCGATCAATATCAGGATAATTCCGCCTGTGATCTGCGCGGCGGACCTGTACTTGCCTCCGAAGGCGCTGCCTATTTTGACGCCGACGGCGGATAACACGAAGGTGACGATGCCGATCATGCTGACGGCGGGAACGATCTCGACCTTGAGAAAGGCCAGCGAGATGCCGACGGCCAGCGCGTCGATGCTGGTCGCGACGGCCAGCGGCAGCATGGTCTTCGCGGAAAACGAGGTGTCCGCGCTGCAGGAGTCCTTTCGGGCTTCGACGACCATATTGATGCCAATTGCCGCAAGCAGTGCGAAGACGATCCAGTGGTCGATGCTGCTGATCAGGTATTCGAAGCTGCTGCCGAGCCAGTAGCCGATGAGAGGCATCAGCGCCTGAAATCCGCCGAAGTACGCTCCGGCGATGAGCATCTGCTTAAAGCTCGCCTTCCCGGCGGACAGGCCCTTGCAGATCGAAACCGCGAAGGCGTCCATGCTCAGGCCGACGGCGACTAAAAAAAGCTCCACAAAACTCATTTGAGAACCTCCGAAATGAATATGTATTTCTTCGGCATAGAGGCAAAAAAAATCGAGCCCTATCTGCCGCGCAGATAAGTCTCGTCGTTTCAGATAAGGCCAGGAATTCTTCCAGTATGTTGACCTTAACGCACGGAGCGTGCCGACTACTCCCTTATTTGTGTCATTTTATAAGAATTGCGGGATGTTAGTCAATACTAAATATTTCGGCAGCAGATCTTGATGATAAAAGTAAAAACGCGATTCCGTATGCCACGGAACCGCGTTATTTTTCAAAGTGGTGGACCCTCAGGGACTTGAACCCGGGACCTGCCGGTTATGAGCCGGATGCTCTGACCAACTGAGCTAAGGGTCCATATGAAAATAATTTTATCGTGTTATCAAAAATGGTCGAGGTGAAAGGATTCGAACCTTCGGCCCCATGGTCCCAAACCATGTGCGCTACCAGACTGCGCTACACCTCGACAGCATATTCGATTATACAAGCTGGAAGGATTTCTGTCAAACAAAATCTGTTCTCCGTATTTCTCCGGGTATACTCAATCTATTATATAATGAATGGAACAATCGGAGGAAATTATGGCGGACCAGACCAGCATATTAATAGACGGAAACTCGCTGCTGTACAGGCTCTTCTACGGAATGCGGCCGATGAACAGCGCGAAGGGGGTGCCGACGAACGCGTTATACGGGTTCATGAACATCCTGCTCAAAATAAAGAAGGATTACGACCCGACGTATCTTGGCGTAGCCTTCGACCTGCCGACGCCTACGTTCCGGCATGAAAAGTATGAGGACTACAAGGCGGGGCGTGAAAAGATGCCCGAGGATCTCCAGGTCCAGCAGAAGATTCTGTACGAGCTGCTGGATGCGATGAACATCCCGCGTATTACGAAGGAAGGCTTCGAGGCGGACGATATCCTCGGGACCCTCGCAAAACGGGGAACGGCGGAAGGAATCGAGACGGACATTATCACGGGAGACCGGGATTCGTTCCAGCTCGTAAGCCCGGACGTGACGATTCTGTACACGGCGACGAGGAGCGGCAACCAGTTCGCGGATGTCAACGAGGCCTATATCGAGGAAAAGTACGGCGTTACGCCGGACGAGCTCAGGACGGTCAAGGCGCTGATGGGCGACAAGTCCGACAATATTCCGGGGATCGCCGGCGTCGGGGAGAAGACGGCTCTCAAGCTCGTCAAGGAATACAAGACCCTTGACAATCTGTACGCTCATATCGACGAGCAGAAGGGCAAGCTCAAGGAACGGCTCATTACGGGAAAGGAAGATGCGTACGCCTCTCTCGAGCTCGGGACCATCGACTGCAATGTCCCGCTGGACGTGACCTTTGACGATCTGAAGCTTGAGCCGATGCTCAATGAGAAGAGCGAAGAGATCATGAAGGATCTCGGGTTCAAGTCGGTATTGTCCCGTATGGAAAAGGCGGAGGAAGAAGGTGGAGAACCGGGATCTTCCGCGTCGGAACGGCCGAAGACCCGCTACATTACTGTGGACAGCTCGGGCGGCGTGATCGCGCTGCTGTCGAAGGTCAATCAGGCGCGTGAATACATTGTCTGCGACTGGACGGAGGATCCGGAAACGGACCTGACCCACGAGGATTTTACGGGCGCATGGCTCGGACTCGAGGTTGACAGCTTCTATTACTATATCGGCGAACACGCTCTCGTACGTCAGTTTATTAAGGGTCTGACGGAGATTCCGGCTGCAGACAACGTAAAGACCTGCGGGCACAACCTGAAGCATCTCGCGAAGCTCTACGATCATTTTAATGTGAATATCGCGAACTTCAGTTACGACAGCTACCTGGCGTCGTATCTGATTGACCCGTCAAACCAGCAGTACGATCTGGCGGCGATCTCTCAGAGATGGCTTGACGAAAGCTACCCGTCCGAAGAGGATATCTTCGGGAAGGGTAAGAAGCGTATCGGGGTCGCGGATCTGGATGAAGGCGTTCTCGCGGACTGGCTCGTGGCCGGGTGTGAGGTGATCAAAAAGACCCGCCCGATGATGACGGAAAAGATTGATGAGGACGGGATGGGGATCCTGTACCGGGATATCGAGCTTGAGCTTGTGCCGGTTCTCGCGGATATGGAGGAAACCGGATTTTCGGTGGATCTGAAGGTACTTAAGCACCTGTCGAAGCACTTCGGAGAACAGCTGGAACGGCTGTCGGCGGAGATCTTCGAGCTGGGGGACTGCGAACCCTTCAACCTCGGCAGCACGAAGCAGCTGGGCGAGCTCCTGTTCGAAAAGATGGGGCTCCCGGTGATCAAGAAGACAAAGACTGGACCGTCCACCAGCGCCGATGTCCTGCAGCAGCTGGAGCCCTTCAGCCCGATAATCGGGAAGATCCTCGAA
>ERZ1032812.11-NODE-11-length-22774-cov-6.492451_pt1 | contig 22774 bp, 21 predicted proteins | sample MGYA00517094_ERZ1032812 | MGnify/ENA primary metagenome ERZ1032812 (study PRJEB33719, sample SAMN04262549) | wastewater metagenome | biome: sewage system; feature: street-access sewage; material: sewage | place: Peru: Lima | collected 2013-01-15 ... | reverse complement strand
ATACGAGATCGGTCTCGGCATTCCTGCTGAACCTCTCTTCCGATCTGATTAGGTAAGGTTCTCGATTTCAAACAGCGCGCCGGTTATCAGATGTGCGTAGGCTGCGGCAGATGCGACGATATCTGTCCGGAATACATCTCGTTCTCCGGATGTATCAACAAGCTGGGCGACGCGATGCAGGAGGTGACACATGAAGACTGAAAATATCTATCTCCCGTTCCTGTCGGAGATTATCGAGGTGATTCCCCACACGGATATCGAATATACGTTCCGGATGCGTTATGAAGGCGACGTCAGGCCCGGACAGTTTTTCGAGGTCTCGATCCCGAAATTTGGAGAAGCGCCTATTTCCGTAAGCGGAATCGGTCCGGACTATGTCGATCTGACTATCCGCCGCGTCGGGAAGGTCACAGATGAAATTTTCGAGCATTACGTCGGACAGAAGCTGTATATGCGCGGACCTTACGGCAACGGATTCGAGCTTTCCGATTATACAGACAGTGAGCTCGTAATCGTCGGCGGCGGAACCGGCGTCTCGCCTGTGCGCGGAGTTATCGACTATTTCGCGAATCATCCGGAAGAAGTCAGATCCGCACAGCTTATCGCCGGGTTCAAATCCGGATCGGATATTCTGTTCCGCGATGACTTCAAACGCTGGAAGGACACGATGGACGTGACACTGACCGTCGATGCAGGTGAAGAAACACCGGAGCACAAGGTCGGACTCGTCACACAGTTCATACCGGAGCTTGAATTCGAAGACCTGGACAGAGTACGCGCCATCGTCGTCGGGCCGCCCGCAATGATGCGTTTTTCCGTAAAAGCGCTGCTGGACCGCGGAATCGCAGAAGAGAATATCTGGATTTCCCAGGAACGCAGAATGTGCTGCGGAATCGGAAAATGCGGACACTGCAGGATCGGCGACAGCTATGTCTGTCTCGACGGACCGGTTTACAATTACGCCCAGGGCCGCAGGCTGGCGGACTGAGGAGATATAAATGGATATCAATACGAAAAAACTGAAGAAGAACGCGTTTCGTGTCACGAAAAAGCGCGGCCTGTCCGCCTCACGTGTCCGGGTACCCGGCGGACGAATGGACGCTGAGCTCCTTTCGGCCATTCAGGATATCGCCCAGACCTACGGTGACGGAACGATTCATCTGACTGTCCGTCAGGGCTTCGAGATTCCGGGCATCCCCTTCGAAGCGATGCCGGAGGTCAACGCGAAGCTGCAGCCCGTTATCGAAGGGCTCGGAATCAACCAGACGGAAAAAGGAGAAGGCTATCCTGCAGCCGGTACGCGCAATGTGACCGCCTGCGTCGGAAACGATGTCTGTCCCTACGGCTGTTACAACACGGCTGCTTTTGCACGCCGAATCGACAAGGCGATCTTCCCGAACGATCTGCATGTCAAGGTCGCGCTGACCGGATGTCCCAACGACTGTGCAAAGGTGCGGATGCACGATTTTGGAATTATGGGGATGACGGAACCGCAGTCCGATCCGAATCGCTGTGTCAGCTGCAATGCCTGTGTAAAAGCCTGCCAGAGAAAATCGACGGGAGCGCTTACTACTGTGAACTGGCGTCCGCAGCGCGACGCGCAGAAATGCATCGGGTGCGGTGAATGCGTACTGGCCTGTCCCAACGCCGCCTGGACGCGCAGCCGGAAGAAGTATTACCGCCTGACGCTGCTGGGACGAAGCGGAAAGAAAAATCCGCGTCTCGGCGTGGACTTCATCCGCTGGATTGACGAAGACAGCATTGTCAAAATTATCGAAAACACCTACGATTACGTCCGCGAATATATCGACACCTCGGCTCCGGGCGGAAAAGAACATATCGGCTATATCGTCGACCGGACAGGCTTCGAAGAATTTAAGAAATGGGCGCTCAAGGATGTGGAGCTGCCGCCGGAAGCAGAAGTCTGCTCGCCGATTTACTGGAATGGAATTACGTACTGATAATTGTGTTTGATCATTAAAGGAGATTGAGATGGATAAACAGATGTTCTGCTTTCAATGTGAACAGACTGCCTGCGGAACCGGATGTGCCGGAAAAGCGGGTGTCTGCGGAAAGACCGCTCCGACAGCTGAAGCCCAGGACGAGCTTACAGGCGCGCTGATCGGACTCGCCCGGGCTTGCGACGACGCCGGTGAAACGGAAACAGCGGACAGTCTTATTCTTGACGGACTCTTCAGCGCAGTGACAAACGTCAATTTCGACGAAGAATCTGTGAAAGAGCTTACGGAAAAAGTACAGGAAGAAACCCGTGCAGTTCTCGGCGCGGCGGGAATGGCTGAAGAAGCTGCGTACGATATGAACGATATCTGGAACGCTCAGGAAGATATCCGCTCGCTCAAATCTCTGATTCTGTTCGGAATCCGCGGCATGGCCGCTTACGCATATCACGCGAAGGTTCTCGGCTATACGGATCCGGAGGTCTCGGCGTTTTTCGTCAAGGCCCTCAGAACCATCGGAGAGGATCTGGAAACGGGGCAGCTTCTTCCGGTGGTTCTTGAAACAGGAGAGGTAAATCTGAAGTGCATGGAAATGCTCGACAGAGCGAATACCGAAACCTACGGAACGCCTGCTCCTGCTGCAGTCCCGCTCAACGTAGAAAAAGGACCGTTTATCGTCATCACTGGACATGATCTGAAGGATCTTGAGCTGCTGCTCGAACAGACCGAGGGAAAAGGGGTCAACATCTACACTCACGGCGAAATGCTGCCGGCACATGCTTATCCGGAGCTGAAGAAGTATCCGCATCTGAAGGGAAACTTCGGAACCGCATGGCAGAACCAGCAGAAGGAATTCGCCGATATCCCAGCGCCTGTCCTGTTCACGACGAACTGCCTGATGCCTCCGAAGAAGAGCTATACAGACCGCGTATTCACGACAGAGCTTGTGGAATATCCGGAAATTATCCATATCGGCGAAGAAAAAGATTTTACACCGGTCATCGAAAAAGCTCTGGAACTCGGCGGCTACGATGAAGACCGGGCGTTTACCGGAATAAACGGCGGCAGCGAAGTTACGACAGGTTTCGGACACGGCGCGGTCCTTGCGGCAGCAGCCCAGATTGTCGATGCGGTCAAGGCGGGGGATATCAGCCGTTTCTTCCTCGTCGGAGGATGTGACGGCGCCCGTCCGGGACGCAATTACTATACCGATTTCGTGAAACAAACCCCTGAGGACAGCATCGTCCTCACCCTCGCCTGCGGCAAGTACCGCTTCAACGACCTCGATCTCGGAACTATCGGCGGCTTCCCGAGAATTATGGATATGGGGCAGTGCAACGACGCCTACAGCGCGATCCAGGTCGCGGTCGCTCTGGCGGACGCATTCGGCTGCGGCGTGAACGACCTGCCGCTGTCCATGGTTCTCTCGTGGTACGAACAGAAAGCCGTATGCATCCTGCTCACGCTGCTGCACCTCGGCATCAAAAATATCCTGCTGGGACCGACGCTGCCTGCATTTATCTCGCCGGGAGTGCTGGACATCCTCGTCGAAAATTACAATATCGCGCCCACAACGACACCAGAAGAAGATCTGAAGAAGATCCTCGGGTAATAGTCAATAGTCAGACAAATTTTCTCCCTGCAAAAGCGGGGAGATTTTTTTGATAAAGTCTGGGTGACATCCAATCCTGCGGATATACAATATTCGTATGGATAAGGAGGTTTTCAGGATGGACAAATTCGAATCGATCGTAAACGCACAGCGAAATTTCTTCAATTCAGGGGTTACCCAGGATGTCGGCTTCCGCAGGGCGATGCTCAAAAAGCTGGATCAGGCGCTGTCGGACAATATGGACGCGATTTTCGACGCGCTCAAAACCGACCTCGGGAAGCCCGCGCTTGAATCCTACAAGGCGGAGGTCATGCTGCTGAAGTCGGAACTGCTTCACACGCGCTGCAGTCTCGGCAGATGGGCTAAAAGGCGGCGGGTCTGCACGCCTGTTTACCTGTTTCCTGCGAAGAGCATGATCGTCCCGAAGCCCTACGGAACGATTCTGATCATGAGTCCGTGGAATTATCCGCTGCTTCTGACCATCGATCCGCTTATCGCGGCGATCGCGGCGGGGAACACCGCGGTGATCAAGCCGTCGGCCTACGCTCCCGCGACCTCGGAGGTCATCGCGAGGATCATCTCGGAAATCTATCCTCCTGAATATGTGACGGTGGTTCAGGGCGGAAGAGTCGAAAACCAGGCGCTGCTGGATCAGAAGTTCGACTATATCTTCTTTACGGGCAGCGTCGCTGTCGGAAAGACGGTCATGGAAAAGGCGTCGGCTCATCTGACTCCGGTCTCCCTCGAGCTTGGGGGCAAGAGTCCGGTTATCGTCGACGAAACGGCGGACCTGAAGACAGCAGCCAGGCGCATCGCCTTCGGCAAGCTCATCAATTCCGGTCAGACCTGCGTCGCCCCCGACTACGCGTTCGTTCAGCGCAGCGTGCGTGACGAATTCGTCGCGGAGCTCGAAGACGTGATCCGCCGGTTCTACGGGGAACATCCGCTTACAAACGATTCGTGGCCCAAAATCGTCAATCGGAAACATTTTGACAGACTGCTGGGACTCATTCAGGGCGAAGACATCGTGTTCGGCGGGGATTCGGATCCTGAGACCAACAAGATCGAACCGACAATCCTCGTGAACGTCACGCCGGATGCGAAGATCATGCAGGAAGAAATCTTCGGACCGATCCTGCCGATCCTCGACTTCGGCACTCTCGACGAGCCCTTCGATTATGTCAGAGCACACGAACGTCCGCTGGCCGCCTATCTGTTCAGTCAGGACAAGACGGTACAGCAGGCCTTTCTCGACGATCTGACCTTCGGAGACGGCGCGATCAACGATACGATCATGCAGCTGGCCAATCCGAACCTGCCCTTCGGGGGCGTCGGCGCATCGGGCATGGGAAGCTATCACGGCAAGTTCGGCTTCGATACCTTCACGCACTACGAAGGCATTATCGACATGCCGCAGTTCGAGCTCGATATCCGTTATCCGGAAATGGGAAAGTTCGCGATCGAGCTGCTTAAAAAGATTCTCTGAGATATACCGATAACGATCCGTATCCCCGGGACCGGGTTGCCGCAGCAACTAACACGGGTGATAGAATGGTCTTAAAAGATACACAAAGAGAGAGACCATCATGAGAGACTATAACGAAACGATCAGCCTGCTGCCGCTTTTCGCCGGGATAGAACCTGCCGAACTTGACGGTATGCTCACCTGTCTGAACAGCTGTGTGAGACAGTACAAAAAAGATCAATACATCCTCCTTAACGACGAGCCGGTCGTAAATATCGGCATTGTAGTCCGGGGTTCTGTCGAAACAATCAGAGAAGATCTCTGGGGAACCAGAACCCCTGTGGCCGAGTTAAGGTCGGGCGAAATATTCGGAGAAAGATACGAAGTGACGCGTACACCGTCGTCGAACATTTATTTTAGAGCGATGACAGATTCGGTTATCCTGCTGATGCCCTTCGAACGTGCGGTTCATCTGTGCTCAATGGCCTGCGTGGCTCACTACAAGCTTGTCGAAAATCTGACGAGCATGATTTCTGAAAAGAACAGACGACTTCAGGAAAAGATCGAGGTCGTTTCTCAGAAGACGCTGCGCGGAAAAATTCTGACCTATCTGTCGCTGACTGCCCAGAAGAAGGGAAGCTCCGAAATCGAAATTCCGATGAACCGGACGGAGCTGGCGGAATACCTGTGCGCAGACCGGAGCGCATTGACCAGAGAGCTCTCCCATATGAGACGGGACAAGCTGCTGGAATACGACAAAAACACCTTTATACTGCTTGACGGACAGACTTTTGAAAGTCAGGGAAGAGCGGCTGTCTGAATGCTGCTGTAAATTACGGATATAATTTCCACTCCTGGGAAAATGAATATCAAAAAAAGCACGGAATGAATGCCACCTCATATCCGTGCTCTTTTTTTTGAGAATTTTTTCGGCTGAATTTAAATCCGTTTATCCCGCTGACAGAATATATTTGTGTTATCCTTTTATTTTACTTATAATTTATGTAGATGATTTTACAGAAGTTTTTCCGCAATAAATTTTTTTCATATGATGATTGAATAACATATAGGATCTGCCGTTAATTTCGCTGATAGTCCTTAAAACTTCAATGATTTTTTGAAACGAATGAAATGGGCGCGATCGTCAGAGAACGCTCTGTTGTTTACGTTAGAAAGGAGCTTTTTTTGACAATCGGCATTAACAGCTATCTTATTGTCTGTCCGTTGTTGTTTTTAGCAGGTCTCGTCGATGCGATCGGCGGGGGAGGGGGTCTGGTCTCGCTACCGGCTTATCTGCTGGCGGGACTTCCTGTTCATACGGCTGTCGCAACCAACAAGCTTTCCAGCAGCTGCGGAACGGCAGTTGCAGCGGGCCGGTTTATGCACGGAGGTCTCGTCAACTGGCGCTTCTGCATCCCCGCGGTGATCTGTGCGGTAGTCGGATCTTCTCTCGGCGCGTATTTCTCGATGTCTCTTTCCGAGCAGATCATGCTGGCGGTTCTCGCGGTGATGATCCCCGTATCGGCGCTTCTCGTACTGAATAAGAAGCTGTTCAACGATAACGGGAACGATCATATTGCCTCCGACAGGAAGACGATGCTCGTCGGATGCGCTGCGGCGCTGATCATCGGCTTTTACGACGGCTTTTACGGTCCCGGAACCGGCACCTTTCTGATTGTCGCGTTCACCGTCTTTGCGAAAATGAGCGTACAGACTGCCAATGCTCAGACGAAGATGATCAATCTGACCACCAATGTGACGAGTCTTGCGATCTTTCTGATGCACGGCCAGGTTCTGATTTCACTGGGGCTCGCCGCAGCCGTGTGCAATATGCTCGGGGGCTACATCGGAGCCGGGATGGTCATGAAAAACGGAAGCGCTATCGTCAAGCCGACGATACTGCTCGTTCTGGCTCTTCTTGTTGTTAAAACGGTCTGGAATTATTTATAGGAGTTTATCGTTTTTATGGAAAAGAAATCTAAAAATATATTTGCGCGGATTCCGCTCACTTATCAGATTCTCATCGCGCTGGGGCTCGGGATCGCCGTCGGGATCATGCTCCAGGGAAATCCCGATATCGCGGACAATTACATCAAGCCTTTCGGGACTATTTTTCTCAATCTGATTAAGATGGTGGTCGTGCCGGTGGTCCTGTTTTCGATAATTTCGGGGGTCATCTCCCTGAAGGATATCCGGAAGGTCGGGCAGATCGGCGGGAGAAAGCTGCTGTTTTATCTGTGTACGACAGCCATCGCCGTCACACTGGGTCTGGTCATGGCCAACGTCCTTCAGGTCGGAAGCGGCTATACGCTGGATACGTCAAATCTTCAGGCCTATGAAGCCCAGACCATTCCGTCGTTTATTGATACCTTCGTCAATATCTTCCCGTCCAACGCGATTCAGCCTCTGGCCGATGCGACGATGCTGCAGGTAATCGTGATTGCGCTGTTCTTCGGATTCGGGATTATCATGGCCGGAGAAAAGGGACAGCCCGCCGCAGATTTCATCAACAGCATGACCGAAGTCTGCGTCAAGATTATGGGAATGATTATCAGACTCTCTCCCATCGGTGTCTTCGCGCTGATGGCGCCCGTCGTGGCTTCGAACGGTCCGTCGGTTCTGCTGCCGCTGTTAAAGCTGGTCGGAATCGTCTACCTGACGTGCATTATTCATATGATCGTCTGCTATTCAAGCAGCGTCAAGCTGTTTGCCAAGATGAGTCCAATCCGCTTCTTTAAGGGGATGACATCGGCGATGCTGTTCGCTTTTTCATCCGCCAGCAGTGTCGGAACTCTTCCGCTCAATCTCGAATGCACCGAAAAGCTCGGTGTCGAACCGGATGTGGCTTCCTTCGTGCTGCCCCTCGGCGCGACCATCAACATGGACGGCACCGCGATCTACCAGGGAGTCTGCGCCGTGTTTATCGCACAGCTCTACGGTATCGATCTGACGATATCGGCCCAGCTGATGATCATCATGACGGCGACTCTCGCGTCGGTGGGAACGGCCGGAGTACCCGGTTCCGGCGTAATTATGCTGGCGATGGTCCTGCAGTCGGTAGGTCTTCCCCTTGAAGGGATCGCCCTCGTTGCCGGAGTTGACAGAATTCTCGATATGGCCCGCACGACGACCAACATCACAGGCGACGCGGCCTGCACGATTGTCGTCAACGCATCGGTGAAAAAGTCCGGAAAGGATTTCGTTTCGCAAGTCGACATCGACGAAAAGCTGTAAATATAACAGCAGCATGAATTTGCTGAAACCAAAAAGGAGCGCCGTCAGGTGCTCCTTTTTTGCTCGATTTTGTGTGATATTTCTGTCGGCGGAACCGATGCTTTTGTTTTTCTATGCTTCCGCGGCTGCATTCAGCGGTCCCAGTACAAACCGGTCGATCACTTCCGCGACAGCTCCGTTGTTGCAGTCGGCTCTGGTTATAAAGTCGCAGTCCTTTTTCATATCTGTTACCGTATTGGCCACTCCGACTCCGAACCCCGCCATTCTGATCATTGACAGATCGTTGAGGTTGTCGCCGATGGCAATCGTCTCTTCGGGTTTCACATCGAGAAGCTCCGCGAGTCTGAGAAGTCCCGCTCCTTTGGAAACACCGTGATGATTGAATTCCATGTAGCGTCCGCTGGAATAGCTAATCGTGAGTCCGTCCTTCAGATCGTCCATCTCCGATTCGATCGAGAACAGATAATCGTAATCCAGGTTCATATAGATGATCTTCATGATTTCCTGACCCTTCAGAAAACCAAGTGTATTGTCGAGAATCGGAATCAGCGTGACTCTGCCCTTAAGATAGTCTATTTCAATCTGGGGGATATTGTATCCGTAGACCTTTTCCTTCGTATAAATGTGCATGCAGACGTCATAACGTTTTCCGCGCTGAAACAGCTCCTCAGCCAGATCGAAGGGGATACCTTCATGATACAGCAGTCTGTGATCCTGATTATCGGTGATCGCCCCTCCGTTATAGGAGATGACGTACTGGCCCGGCTCGTCGAGTCCCAGAGCCCGAATGACCGGATCCACGGTCCTGAAAGCCCTTCCCGTGGTCGGGACGAACCAGATATCATGATCCTTCAGCGCCTTAACAGCCCTGATATTTTCTTCGCAGATCGTTTTATCGTGTTTCAGCAGCGTCTCGTCAAGATCGCATGCGATTATCCGGTACATATTTTCTTCCCTCAATCCTTTATTCACAGTCATAATAGCTTTGTGTTTATTCTTTAAGCTGATACAGTTTTGATTATAGCAGAGAGAAGCGGGCGGGATTGAGCGACACAGCACCCGGGCATTCTGTAAACGAAAACGGGCAGAATCAGGCGTTCGGCGTGATTATCGGTAATTAAATTGGAAATAAAAAAAGCAGACAGAGACGTCGTTCTTCAGTTCTCCCTGACTGAAGCGCGGCGTCTTTTTATTTTTTGCCGTTTTCTGCATTGATACAAAAACATGAATTCATGGAGGTATTGAATGAACACCGGAAACACTGCTTTTATTCTGATCTGCTCGGCTCTCGTATTCCTGATGACGCCGGGTCTCGCTTTTTTCTACGGCGGACTTGCCAGGCGCAAGAATGTCGTCAATACGATGATGGCATGTACGATGGTTATGGGGATCTCCGTTCTGCTGTGGGTCGTCTGCGGCTATTCGCTGTCCTTCAGCGGAAACAACGGGGGCATTATCGGAAACTTCGACTGGTCGTTCTTTAAGAACGTCGGCATGGACGCGGGTCCATACAGCAGTACGATTCCGAATCTCGCGTTTGCGGGATTCCAGATGATGTTCGCGATGATCACGGCCGCTCTGATCACAGGCTCCGTCGTGGGCCGGATGAATACGAAAGCCCTGTTTCTGTTTATCGTATTATGGAGCTTCGCTGTATACTATCCGCTGGCCCATATGGTCTGGGGAGCGGGAGGTTTTCTGTCCTCGATCGGCTCTGTCGATTTTGCCGGAGGCAACGTCGTCCATATATCTTCCGGGATCAGCGGTCTTGTCCTCGCGCTGATGCTCGGACGGCGCAGAGGCTATGAACACGTCAAATACCGTGTCCATAATATTCCGTTCGTTCTGCTGGGAGCGGGACTGCTGTGGTTCGGCTGGTTCGGCTTTAACGCAGGCTCCGCTCTTGCTGCCGACGGTCTTGCGGCGCACGCGTTCATGACGACGGCGGTCTCTGCAGCAGCCGCGCTGCTGAGCTGGATGCTCATCGAATTCCTCGCGGACGGAAAGCCGACTCTTGTCGGCGCGTCTACAGGTCTTGTGGTCGGTCTCGTTGCGATTACCCCCGGCGCAGGCTTCGTCCCGATCTGGGCGGCGATCATCATCGGACTGCTGGTAAGCCCGATCTGTTATTACGGCACACGTTTTATCAAGCAGAAGCTCAATATCGACGATGCTCTGGACGCATTCGGCTGTCACGGGATCGGCGGGATCTGGGGCGGTATTGCGACGGGACTGTTCGCTCAGACATCGATCAATTCTGCGGCCCGCTGGAACGGTCTCGTCTTCGGGGACTGGCATCTGTTCGCCGCCCAGCTGGCCGGGATCGCGATAAGCATCGTCGTCGCCGCAGTCGGAACCTATGTGTGCGCGTCTATCGTCAAACTGATCGTACCGCTTCGTGTGACGATCAAAGACGAAATGATCGGTCTGGACCTGACGCAGCAGGGCGAGAACGCCTACCCGTCCTTTAACGGACTGGACTGAATCACGGGATCCGGCTGACAGGAATCGTAACGTTACAATAGTAAAAACAAATATTGATTTGAAAAAGAAATATGAGGAAAATATGCTGTTAAGAGTGGAAGCGATCGTTCGCGATGAAAAATACGAAGACGTCAAAGCCGCGCTGGACGCGATCGGCGTGAACGGATTTACGGTCTCGCAGGTCATGGGCTGCGGGATCCAGAAGGGTTATGCGGAGAAAGTCCGCGGATCGGAATTTGACGTGGTGATGCAGCCCAAGATCAAGTTCGATATTGTCGTATCGAGCCGGGAATGGGCGCAGAAGACGATGGAGACCATCCGGAGCGCCGCAAAAACGGACGAGGTGGGGGACGGAAAAATCTTCGTATCGGAAATCCTCGAGGTCATGAGGATCCGGACCGGAGAGACCGGATACGACGCGATAAATGAACCGGAAGAATAATACGATAAAAGGCGAGTGGAAAGCATAATGCTTCTCACTCGCCTTTTTCAATATTTCATTTCGATAACGCTTCTATTTTTCCAGATAATTCTCTTTAAGTTTTTCGATATCCTCATCAGTAAGCTCCAGCGCTTCGTGCAGATAATTCTCCACCGTGCCGTAATTTTTGTCGATGCTGTCAAAGGCCGCGTCGATGTATTCCGGATACGCGGAATTGAGCAGGATATACAGATCGTTCGAAGCGTCTTCAAGATGCGGAACGCCGGTGGAAAGTCCCGGCACACCGAGATTTTCGTTCGTCTTCAGATAGTCCTTGATAATCGATTCTCTGTCATAGCCGAGGGCGGACAGGATAAGCGCGGTTCCGATCCCGACGCGGTCCTTGCCGGCGGTGCAGTGATACAGCACCGCGCCGTCCGTATTGTTTTCGACGAGCTTGAGAAACTTCCGGTACTGGTTCTGCGTGAATTTGTCGAGAGGCATCGCAGCGTACAGCCGGGTGATCATCTTTTTCGGGTCCGAGAGAAAGTCTGTGATGCTCCCCATCGACGGGGCTGCTTCGTCGCAGTCGTCACTGCCGCTTTCATCACAGTCGTCTTCACGGGTGATCCCGAGAGCCCTTTCGTTTAAGATCGGAATCCAGTCGTTTTTGACTCCGGCAATCGCGGGATCGGGATTCGATTCCCGTTCCTCTTCATTACGAAAATCAACGACCTGCTTCAGACCATATTCCTTCGTCAGAGTCTTGATATCCCTGCGGCCGGCCCCGCCCAGCGTGCCGCTTCGGATAAGCCGGTGAGGCTTGATCCGCAGTCCCATCTGATTCGGAACGTCGGAAAGATCTCTCGTGTTGGGCAGCGTCTTTAGTTTGATCCGTCTGCTCGACGGTTCTTCGTCCTGCTTGAAAAGTTTCATGCTTCTGCCTCTGATCCGGGTTGTGATAGGATAAACCGGTCGATCACCTCCGCGACCGCTCCGTTGTCACAGTCCGCTTCGGTTACGAAGTCGCAGTCCTTCTTCATATCTTCAACCGTATTCGATACCCCGACGCCCAGCCCAGCCGTTTTGATCATGGACAGGTCGTTGAAGTTGTCGCCGATGGCGATGGTATCCGCGGGATCCACGCCCAGCAGCTCCGCTAGCTTCAGGAGCCCTTCGCCCTTCGATACGCCCTTGTGATTGAATTCGATATAGCGTCCGCTGGAGTAGCTGATGTCCAGCCGGTCCTGAAGATCGCTCATGTCCGGTTCGATCGTGAACAGGTAATCGTAATCCGGATTCATATAGAGAACCTTGACGATCTCCTGGCCCTTGAGAAAGTCGAGATCCGTATTGTCGATTTCGACGATTTCCTGACGGCCTCTGAGGTTGCTGCGTTCCAGATCGGACAGGTTATAACCGTAGACCGTTTCCTTCGTGTAGACGTGGATCCCGACATCGTACTTCTGACCGCGCAGATAAAGCTCTTCGGCCATATCGAACGGAAGTCCTTCATAATGAATCAGCTTGTGCTCGCCGTTTTCTGTGATCGCGCCTCCGTTAAAGGAAATGACATACTGTCCCGATTCGTCGAGACCCAGCTCCTTAAGCGTTCCGTCAACAGTCACGTAACCCCGACCGGTTGCGGGAACAAACCATCCGCCCGCTTCCTTCAGTGCTTTGATCGCCTTGATATTTTCATCACCGATCTGTTTATCCATTCCCAGCAGCGTCTCATCCAGGTCGCATGCGACTATTCGATACATAATTTCTCCCATAATAATCTATATAAATTTCGTGTAAGTTTTAAAGCTGTCATAACTCCGATTATAGCAGAGAATGGCGAAATATTCTGAATCTGTCAGGCGTGCCGATGTCCGGCCATACTCATTATCAGAAGCTGGTAAACAGAAAAAAATGAGTATTTGATTGGGAAAGAAACTTGTCCATTTTTGACAGGCCCGGCTGAGAAACTTACGAGAAACGGCAAGATTACGGTCCGTTTCAAAAAAGTCCGGATTTCCGTCTGCGTTTACAATTAAGTTATCAAAAACAAAGCGAACATCACTTAAATACAAAGGAGTCGAAAAATGAAATTCGGTTTGAACACAGCAATCTGCGAAGGAATGACGTTTGAAGAAGTCGTTGATTTCGCTTCGGAAAACGGACTGGAATGCCTGGAAGTTGCATGCTGGCCGCAGGGCAAGGCAAGCAGACGCTACGCCGGCGTAAGCCACATCGATGCTGCAGGGATGGATGAAGAAAAGGCACAGGAAATCCACAAGCTGCTGGATGAAAAGAACGTAAGCATCTCGGCTCTGGCGTACTATCCGAACCCGCTGGATCCGGATCTGGAAGCCAGGACAGCCTGCGTCGACCATCTGCTCAAGGTCATCGATGCGGCTGCAATTCTCGGAGTCAATCTCGTCACAACGTTTATCGGCAGAGATCAGTCGAAGACCGTTACGGACAATCTCGAAATCGTCAAAGAAGTCTGGCCGCCTATCCTGCAGCATGCGGAAGAAAAAGGCGTGAAGATCGCAATCGAAAACTGTCCGATGCTGTTTGGCGAAGATCAGTGGCCGGGCGGACAGAACCTGATGACCTCACCGTCAAACTGGCGAAAGGTATTCGAAGCTCTCGACGATTCTCCGGTGCTCGGCATCAACTATGACCCGTCCCATTTCGTATGGCAGCAGATCGACTATGTAAAGCCGGTTTACGACTTTAAAGACAAGATTTTCCATGTACATTTCAAGGATATCAAGATCTTCAAAGACAAGCTCAATGATGTAGGCATCATGGGAGATCCGCTCGAATATATGAGTCCGAAGCTTCCGGGACTCGGAGACATCGACTGGGGCAGTTACGTTTCAGCTCTGACGGACATCGGTTACGACGGAGACGCGTGCATCGAAGTTGAAGACAAGGCTTTTGAAAAGTCGGCCGACGATGCGAAAAAAGCGATCATCCTGAGCGCGAAATATCTGCGAAATTTTGTCATCTGAATCAATCTGAGATTAATAAATACAGAAACGAAATTATATTCTAAGTAAAGGAAAGAATCATGAAAATCAAATTAGGCGTTATCGGCTACGGCGGAATGGGCAAATGGCATGTGGAAAACGCACCCCGCGCAGGCGTTGAAATCGCGGCAGTATGTGACAACGATCCCGTCAAGCAGCAGGAAGCGATTGATGCGGGACTGAAGCTGTATAAATCTGCAGACGAGCTTCTTGCAGATCCCGAAGTTAATACGGTTATTCTGACAGTCCCGAATTATCTGCATAAAGATATGTGCATCAAGGCGGCTGCGGCAGGGAAAAATGTCATCACCGAAAAGCCGGCTGCAATGACCGTTGCAGAACTGGACGAAATGGATAAAGCCTGCAAGGACGCCGGCGTATTCTTTACATCACATCAGAACAGACGCTGGGACAAGGATATGCTGATCGTCAAGAAAGCCTATGACGACAATATGCTCGGCAATATCTTTACAATCGAATCCAAACTTCATTCCGGAAACGGTTATATGCACGAATGGCATCTGTACAAGAAGTACGGCGGCGGAATGATCTACGACTGGGGCGTTCATCTCATCGATCAGATCCTGTTTATGATGCCCGATGCGAAGATCAAGTCGGTTTACGCGGATATCAAGAACGTTCTTCACGACGAAGTCGATGACTATTTCAAGATCATCCTGAAAATGGACAACGGCGTGACCGCTCATATCGAACTTTCCACCTATATCCTCAAGTACCAGCCGAGATGGCTCGCGGCAGGCGACAAGGGTACGATGGTCATCAATACCTTCGGATGCGACGGCAATATCTACCGTACCGGCAAGATGCTTGAAAAGCTGCCGAGTCAGATTGTCGAAACAGAGGCTGGCCCGACCAGACAGTTCGCGCCGGTTCCCCCGGGAGGAATCGTCACGGAAGAGCTGCCGGAAGTCAAGACCGACTGGGTCGACTTCTATCGGAATGTCGACGACGTTCTGAACGGCAGAGCGGAATCGAAAATCAAGATCTCCGAAGTCAGACGCGTTCTGTCCGTTATGGAAGCCGCATGGAAGAGCTCGGATACCGGCGAAGCCGTTCTGTTCGAATAAATTCAATAAACCCGGCGGCAGACTGCACTGTCTGCCGCCGATCAGGTGAAATATGAAAAAAGCAGTCTTCGGAGCCGATGTCGGAGGAACTACAGTCAAAATCGGGTTGTGCAATCTTGACGGTTCGATTATTGAGAGCTGGGAAATCCCGACACGCAGAGAAGAAAACGGAAAATATATTCTGGCTGATATCGCGGAAGCGGTCAAGAGCAAAATGACGGAGCATTCCCTGAGCAGGGACGACATCGCCGGTATCGGACTCGGTGTTCCGGGACCGGTGGATCCGGACGGAATCGTCCACGGCTGCGTCAACCTCGGGTGGAATACCTTCAATGTCGAACGGGATATGAGCGAAATCACCGGCCTTAAGGTGAAAGCAGGAAACGACGCAAATGTCGCTGCGCTGGGTGAAATGTGGCGAGGCGGCGGTAAAGGCTATGACAGCATCGTTATGGTCACGCTGGGCACCGGCGTGGGCAGCGGCATCATCATCGACGGAAAGATTCTCGCGGGGGCCGACGGCGCTTCGGGTGAAATCGGTCATCTGCCGATGAATGATGAGGAAACGGAACAGTGCGGCTGCGGAAAACGGGGCTGTCTCGAGCAGTACGGCTCGGCGACTGGCGTCGTCACGCTGATGAGACGCTATCTTGGCGCGCATCCGGAAGCTGACAGTCTTCTGAAGGATAAGAACGACTTTACGGCGAAGGATATTTTCGATGCCGCGCGTCTCGGAGATCAGTCCGCCCTGGCGGCAGTCGGCGAGGCCGCCGATTATCTGGGGAAGGGACTCGCCAGCGCAGCCTGTCTGATAGATCCTCAGGCATTTGTCATCGGCGGCGGTATGAGCAGAGCGGGTGACTTCCTGATCGATATGATCAGGGAGCGTTATCAGAAGCATGCGTTCCACGCGTCACGGGATATTCCGTTCAAGCTCGCGACTCTCGGCAATAATGCGGGCATCGTAGGCAGCGTAAAAATGATTGTCTGATAGACAGAATTTATGAAAATCGGTTACACTTGTGAAAGTGGCCGATTTTTTGTGTTTACACCAGGGAAAGGGAATATGTATGAATCAGTCTCAGAATATTCGAATCATGATCGAGGAGGGAGCGACTTATCCTGAGCATTTTCATCAGGAGGTCGAGCTCGTTTACGTACTGGACGGAAGTATCGATCTGATCCTGACAGGAGAAAAATATCGGCTCAGAAAAGACGATATCATTCTGATTAACAGCAAGAAAAAACATGCCTGGAATTCCGTAAACGAAAGTCTGCTTTGCCGCGTCTTTATGGATTATTCGATTTTCACCGATATGGTGGGCCGAAAAAATATCAACTTCTGGTGCAACAGTCAGATCAACAACGACAGAGATCACGAGCTGCTGCGGGAGCTTCTTCACAGGCTGGTGCGACTCTACAGTGCCCAGAACGGGAACGATTCCTTCGAGCTCAGAAGTCTTGAGTACGAGCTGCTGGACAGACTTCAGAACGATTTTCTGCTCAAGGGAGAAGCCTCATGGTCCGGCTCAGGCGACGAGCGGATCGATCAGGCTGTTCAGTACATTTCGGAAAATTACGACAGGGTGATCACGCTCGGAGAGGTCTCCTCGATGGTATTCATGTCCGAGTCTTCGTTTTCCCGGCTGTTTAAAAAAATTAAAGGCAGCAACTTTATCGAATATATCAACTCGGTACGACTCCAGAAAGCGACGGAATCGCTTTTATATACCAACCAGTCGATTACGGATATTGCGGTAGAATGCGGATTTTCGAATCCGTCAGCCTTTAACAAGCTTTTCAAGAAGGTCTACGACTGCTCTCCGACTCAGTATAAAAATAAAATGCAGTCCGACGATCTGACGGGAACGAGAAGAAAGCGAAACGGTAAAGCGGAAAAAAAGCTGGAACAGCTGCTCAGGAAGGATTCGGATTCTGTTTCATACAGTAGTGACCGGAAAGAAAATATCATCGCTGTTCCTGAAATAGAAATCGGCATCAACAACAGAGAAGGACTGTTCGGGATCAATATGGGAATCGGAGCGGACCTGCTTCAGGCGAGGCTCCGCGAACATCTGAAAGTAGAGCATGATCAGATCGGATTCAGCTATGTCCGGCTGGATAATATTTTTCATGAATCGATGTATATTCAGCTGAAGCGAACGACCAGACACTATGTTTTTGACCAGGTAGACAATGTTCTGGATTACATTCTCGAATTAGGAATGATTCCGGTAATCGATCTGTCGAAAAAAGCAAAAAAAGCATATCAGGATGTCGGTCATAACATTTTTTCGCAGTGGGATGAAGACAATATCATGCTGCCCGAGCTCAGGGAATGGGAGTCTCTTCTCAAGGCATTCATCAAGCATATTCTGATTCGTTACGATGCCAAACGCGTTTTGAACTGGCGTTTCGAATATAGTGACCGTAGTTATCAGGAACAGATTTTTAAACAGGACGACAACGGGGAAGACCGGCGTTATCTGCAGCTTTGGAAAAGTTCCTATCACATCATCAAAAACGCCCTGCCGGACGCTGTGATCGGAGGTGACGGCTTTATCCTCGATTCAGATTACGATGTGTTTAACATGCATCTTCAGTTCTGGCAGGATAATGCGTGCATGCCTGATTACTTTTCGGTAAACGCTTATCCTTTTGCAGGGTATTCAGCGGAAAAGGATGTATATGCGACACGGGAGATCGATTTAAAGCCGATTCCACTCAAGCTTGATGCTTTCAGAAAAAATCTGCAGTTTCACGGAATCGATGACCGGCCGATTACTGTCAACGAATGGAATACGAGCATGTCGGAACGCAACTATTATAACGACAGCTGCGCAAAGGCAGCGCATGTGCTCCAGCAGCTGATTGCCTTTACGGGTTCCGGAATTACCGGCGTCTATAATCACGGAAGCGATTCTTTGAGTCAGTATTTCGATTCGACGTCACCGCTCATCGGTGCACTCGGACTCGTTACTCGTGACGGAATACCGAAGCCGGCGTTCTTTTCGTTTCTGTTTATAAACAAGCTCTATAGGACCGTTCTGGATAAAGGACCGAATTATATCGTCACAACGAACGATAAAGGAAGCTATTATATTGCAGTCTGCAATGCAAAGGCTTTTAACCACAGCTACTGCCTGAAGAAGGAAAGCGAGATCGAAATTGACGATCTCGTAAATATTTTTGAAGATAACGATGAGCTGACCATGACCTTCAAGCTCAATGCGGCGGACGGTGAGAACTATCGTATTAAAAGACATCTTCTTGGTGAAGAAAGCGGAAGTCTGCTGCGGGAATGGGAACATATGAACCGGATCGAAGATCTTGGAATCGGCGATATCAATTACCTGATAAACGTATGCCGGCCAAGGTACTACTGTACCTATCAGAAGGCAGACGAAAACGGCCTGGATATCAAGGTGAATCTGAAACCGCATGAAATCATGCTGCTCCATATTTACAAACATTATGAATAATCGATCGAAAGACTGCCGCTAAAACGGCGGTCTTTTTTATTGCAGCTTAATGAAATGCCTTCTTAAATGGCGCAGGAAACTGACTTTTCCATTTTTGCGTTTTAACCTTTTTCGGATTGCGGAAAACGAAAAGCAGGTGCGCAAAATCGAAAATGTGCCGATTTCGATACGCCCCTATAATAAAGACAGATCAAGAAAAGCGAAACGAACGGACACAGACAGTTCGAATAACGCAGAAACATTCAAAGGAGAAGATCATGGGAAAACTTAAAATCGGTATCATCGGCTGCGGCGGCATCGCGAATCAGAAGCATTTTCCGGCACTGCAGAACAATTCGGACCTAAATGAAATCGTTGCATTCTGCGACATTATTCAGGACAGAGCGATTAAAGCAGCGGAAGAATTCGGTGCGGACGGAGCGAAGGTTTATACAGACTACAAGGAACTGCTCGCAGATTCTGAAATCGAAGTCGTTCATATCTGCACCCCGAACGTTTCTCACAGCCAGATCGCAGTCGACGCTTTCGCAGCAGGCAAGAACGTGTACTGCGAAAAGCCGATGTCACATAACTCGGAAGAAGCGGAAAAGATGGTGGAAGCCTGGAAGAAGTCGGGCAAGCAGTTTACCGTCGGCTATCAGAATCGTTTCAGACCTGAAGTTCAGAATCTTCACGCAGCCTGCGCGGCCGGCGATCTCGGCGAAATCTACTACGGGAAAGCTCATGCAGTCCGCAGAAGAGGCGTTCCGACCTGGGGCGTATTTATGGACAAGGAAGCACAGGGCGGCGGACCGCTTATCGATATCGGAACACACGCGCTTGACATCACGCTATGGTGCATGAACAACTACGACATCGACAGTGTAACCGGTTCTGTCTTTTACAAGCTCGGCTCTCTGCCGCAGGCTACAGAAGGCAATCTGTTCGGACCCTGGGATCCGGAAACCTATGAAGTCGAAGACTCCGCGATGGGCTTTATCAAGATGAAGGACGGAGCGACCATTAACCTCGAAGCCAGCTGGGCGCTGAACATTCTCGATTCAAAAGAAGCTTCAACGACACTGTGCGGTACGGAAGCCGGCGCTGAAATTCATTCGGGCATGAGCTACGACAAAAACGAACTGATTTATAACAGAGCCCGCAACAATCAGCTGATGGAAGAAAAGCTTTCACCGGTCGGCGGTGTCGCGTACTTCGGCGGCGGCGGCGGAGAAGAAGGGACCATCGACTGCAAGCAGTGGCTGGAAGCGGTACAGAACGGAACGGAACCGCTCGTCAAGCCGGAAGAAGCTCTTGCAGTAACGAAGATCCTCGATGCGATTTATAAATCTGCTGCAGCTAACAAAACAATTGAATTTTAGGAGTGAATTATGAGCTTTGCAATGCGAATGAAACTCGCGGATGAGATCCTCAGAAAAGAATCTGTTAAAGATCTCTATATCAACGGCGAAAAAAACGGATTTGAATTTGATGTTCAGCTGGCTTATTACAGAGGACATTATCTTTCAACAATCGACGAAATCGGAGTCCTTCTGGACGGAGAACAGATCCCGCAGGAAGCGGTAACCTTCGAAATAAACGGCAAGGAAATGCCGCTGTATAAACTGCCGTATGCAGTAACGGAATTCTGGAGTCAGGTAGAACCTGCAAAGATCCGCGTGCTGAAAAAAGGCGGAGTCGAAGCCGGGGATCATGAAATCGAACTGAAACTGATGATCAGAGTCCCGTATATGGAAATCGGTCCGGATCATAATTTTATGCCGCTGGACTGCGGAGATAAAGCGACCGTTACATTCACAGAATAGGAAAGAATATGAGCAATATAAAACTTGGAGCCACGCTCTTCTGCTACGGCACAGAATATGCCAGAGGACAGTACGATTTCGAAGAATGCGTGAAGCAGGCAGCTGAAGCCGGCGCAGAAGGCTACGAAATCGTAGCAACCCAGATGATCCCGTCTTATCCGAACGTCAGCGAAGAATTTCTCGGACAGGTCGAAGATCTCCGTAATAAATACGGAATCGGTCCTGTGGGCTACGGCGCGAACAACGATAAGGGCATGATGGTTGACCGCAACCTGACGGATGATGAAATGCTCGCGGATACGATAATCGATCTGAAGAGTGCGAACAAGCTGGGCTGCAAGGTCATGCGTTCACAGTATATGCTCTCACCGGAAGCCTTCGAACGTCTTGCACCGTACGCGGAGCTGTTCGATGTGAAGGTCGGGATCGAAATCCATAATCCTGAAACACCATGTTCACCGACGATGCGCAAATATCTGGATGTAATCAAAAAGACCGGTTCGAAGCACCTGGGATTCGTACCTGATTTCGGCTGCTTCTCTGTTGCTCCGAACAAGCCGCAGTGGATCAAAGCACTCAAGGCCGGAGTCAAGGAAGAACATCTTCAGATGGCAGCCTCGATGCGTTATGCGGGCGTCGATATCGAAGAAGCAAGACAGAAGCTCATGGAAGCCGGAGCAGATCCCGCGATCAATGAAGCACTTCAGGGAATGTACGGATTCGTTCAGTTCAAGCCGAAGGAAGCACTGCCCGGACTTCTCGAAGAATTCACGGAAATCCTTCCGTACTGCTTTGAAATGCACGGAAAATTCCATTACCTCAGCGAAGACTGTGTTGAACCGAGTATCCCCTATGAAGAACTGCTTCCGTTTATCAAGAAGTCGGATTTTGACGGATATCTGATCTGTGAATATGAAGACGAACTCTACTGCGGCGGCACTGAATTTACAAAGCGCCAGCTTCAGATGGAAAAAAGAATTTTAAACAGCTGAAAAAAAGCAGATAATTATTAAAGTCCTGCCCGACGCCTGCCAGCATCAGGCAGGACAGGTAAAGAATAAAGCACAAAATTATTCTACATCCTGATTTTAATAATTGTCAACAATTCACTAATAATGAGGATCGAGATGGAATCTAACAACAGCAACGTTTCAGAAGCCGTAATCCCCGCGGATTACCAGGTTTTAAATAAAAAGCTTTCTAAAAAGACGCTTATCGCCTACGGGTGCGGCGACTTCGCCAGCAACCTGTGCTGGACATTTATCGGCAGCTACCTCAGTGTGTTCTATACAGACGTCGTCGGTCTGACTCCTGTAATCGCTTCAACAATTCTGCTGGTCGCGAAAATCTGGGACGCGTTTAACGACCCGATGTTCGGAGCCGTTGCAGAACGCACCAACACGAAGAAAGGCCGCTTCAGACCTTATATTTATTACGGAACACCGTTCCTGGCGCTTTTCTCTGTCCTGACGTTCACGACCTTCGGCAACGGAACGACGTCCATTATCTGGGCGACCTTCACGTATATCGGATGCGGGATGCTGTACACGGTTGTAAACCTTTCATACGGTTCTCTGTCGACAGTTATGACGACAGACCCCGAAGATATCGCCCAGCTCAACAGCTGGAGAATGATCGGCACGAATCTGAGTTCTGTTATCATCAATGCGGTAGCCGCTCCGATGCTGATGTTCTTCTCGGGCAGCTCGACATCCTATTCCGCATCTGCCTATACATATGTCGCGATTATCTTCGCGATCTGCGCGATTCCGATGTTCTACTTTGTCTATGCAAACTGCAAGGAAGTTATCAAGCCTGCCGCCACTGCTACGAAGGTTCCGCTTAAGCAGAGTCTCAAATCAGTTCTGTCAAACGGCCCGCTTATGCTCATCTTTGCAATCCAGCTGATGGCGATGACCGCATTCTTCGGCCTCATGTTCGTTATCATCTACTACCTGATGTAAAACGTACAGAGCATGTATCTGGTCTCGGCATTCATGTCGCTCCCGTCTCTGTGTACTGTAATCGGAATTTTCGCGACGAAGAATTTCACCATCAAAGTCGGCAAGAAAAAGATGGCGGCGATCGGTTATATCGGCTCCGGCACCTGCCTGATTCTGATGTACCTGATCGGTCAGTCGATGGGCTATGCCAATATCGCTCTGCTGCTCGTCCTTAACTGCCTGTACGGTTTCTTCT
>ERZ1032812.9-NODE-9-length-24940-cov-6.420133_pt1 | contig 24940 bp, 23 predicted proteins | sample MGYA00517094_ERZ1032812 | MGnify/ENA primary metagenome ERZ1032812 (study PRJEB33719, sample SAMN04262549) | wastewater metagenome | biome: sewage system; feature: street-access sewage; material: sewage | place: Peru: Lima | collected 2013-01-15 ... | reverse complement strand
TCACCATCCTCGCATTGGGATTGACTTCTAGTTGACTTCTAATAGTTAATCTTTTTGACTGAGATAGTCCTATGAATTTATTATATACCCATGTAAGGTCTTCTGTTTCCTGAATCAGAAAATGGATACTGAAAAGAAGGCGATATTATCACCAGTTTAGAATGTTGATGCCTTATTCAGGAACCTTTAAAGGAGAAAAAATGCCTGAATGTTATAATCGAAAAACAGGGTCTTGAAGACAGATGACTGACAGCGAAGCCGTGGAAGGACGGCATAACGCAGCTTGAATCTGCTCGGAGAGTTCTCTCTACAATAAAGAGTCAAAGGACAGCGAATGATTACATTTAATAAGGCTCCGTATATCGGTACGGAGCTGGGTTACATCAAGGAAGCCGTCGACAGCAAGCATATCAGCGGAGACGGCGCGTTTACGAAAAAATGTCGAAACTGGCTTGAGGATTTTACGGGAAGTCCGTGTCTGCTCACGACTTCCTGTACCCATGCGCTGGAAATGGCGGCGCTGCTGCTGGATATACATCCTGGAGACGAAGTTATCATGCCGTCGTACACATTTGTTTCGACAGCCGACGCTTTTGTCCTCAGGGGCGCAAGGATCGTATTCGTCGATATCCGTCCGGATACGCTGAATATCGATGAAAAGCTGATTGAAGCGGCAGTTACGGATAAAACACGAGCTATCGTACCTGTCCACTATGCAGGCGTCGCCTGCGAAATGGATACGATTATGGATATTGCCCGCAGACACAATCTGGCGGTCGTCGAAGATGCCGCACAGGGAGTCGAAGCCTTTTATAAGGGCCGTCCGCTCGGAACCATCGGCGACCTCGGATGCTACAGCTTCCATGAAACGAAGAATTACAGTATGGGAGAGGGCGGTGCAATCGTCATTAACCGGCCCGGGCTGTTTGAGGAAGCAGAGATAATCCGGGAAAAGGGAACGGACAGAAGCCGGTTCTTCAGAGGTCAGGTCGATAAATATACCTGGGTCAGCGCAGGTTCCTCATATCTGCCGAGCGACATCAATGCCGCCTATCTGTGGGCTCAGCTCGAGGTGGCGGACCGGATCAATGACAGACGTCGCAGTCTCTGGTCACGCTACGATAAAACACTGCGGCCCATGGCCGAACAGGGACTTCTCGAGGTTCCGTACGTTCCGCCGGAAGCGCAGCACAACGCACATATGTATTACATCAAGCTGCGTGATCTCGAGCAGCGGACACGCTTTATCCGTTTTATGAAGGACAGAAAGATCCAGTGTATTTTCCATTACATTCCGCTCCATTCTTCTCCGGAAGGCACAAGATGCAGCCGTTTCTCAGGCGAAGACCGTTTTACGACGCGTGAAAGCGAACGGCTCGTCCGTCTGCCGCTTTATTATGAAATGACTGAAGAGATTCAGGACCAGGTTCTTTCAGCAGTTCAGGATTTTTTTATGACGGAGGCAGCAGATGTCTGAAGCGAAGCCGAGGGTTGCTGTGATCGGCGCTGCAGTCTTCCAGGAACCGCTTATCGAATGCGCGAAAAAAGCCGGATATGAAGTACACGTATTCGCCTGGAGGGCAGGCGACCCCGGTGAAAAGAGTGCGGACGTCTTTCACGAAATCAGCATTGTCGAAAAAGAAGAGATTCTTGAAGTCTGCAGAGAACTCAAAATCTGCGGAATCTGCACCGCCGGCTCCGATCTTGCATCTCTGACGGTAAGCTATGTTGCCGAGAATCTGGGACTTCCGGGAAACTCTATCCGGTCGTCGCAGCTGAGTACGAACAAACACGCGATGCGGCAGGCCTTCAGACAGGCCGGAGATCCGATACCCGGTTTTATTAAAGCGGATGCCTTCAGCGCGAGAGAACCGGATGTAACGGCGGGGCTCGCATATCCTCTTATCGTAAAGCCGACAGACCGTTCGGGAAGCCGCGGCATTACGCGTATCGAAAAACCTGACGAGCTGCCGCGGGCAGTCGAAGCCGCACTCGAACAGTCCTTCGAAAAGAAGGTGATGATCGAAGAATTTATACCCGGAAAAGAATACAGCGTCGAGTATGTCTCCTGTCACGGGCGTCATCATTTTCTGGCTCTGACTGAAAAGATGACGACCGGTGCTCCGAATTTTATCGAGACGGGACATCATCAGCCGGCAGACATTTCTCCGCTGATGCTCGGCCGCGTTCAGGCGGTTGTCGAGCACGCGCTGAACACGCTGCTCATTACGGACGGCGCCTCTCACAGCGAGATCAAAATTGACAGAAACGAGATCCGAATCGTCGAGATCGGCGGACGAATGGGCGGAGACTGCATCGGAACGCATCTCGTTCCGTGTTCCACCGGCTATGATTTTACGAAGATGATACTCGATATCGCCTGCGGCGGCGAACCTTCATTCGAAAAACTGCATGAAGGCTTTCCGGTCAGCATACGCTTTATCATGAACCGGAATGATCTCGACGAGTACCATGCTTTTGCGGAACAGAATCCTCAGGCTCTTATAGATACGGATATACCGGACAGTATTCCGGATACGAAGGTCACCGACAGCGCGAACCGGTTCGGCTGGTACGTGTATCGCGATCCGGTTCTTTCCGGGAATCGGGATAAAACCGCCGCAAAAGCCGGTCACGCAGCTCAGAAGGATGACGGTTCTGATAATCAGACTGCGGGACCAAAATCGCTTCTGTCGTTCGTCATTCCATGCTACCGCTCTGCCAGAACGATCGGTGAAGTAGTCGGCGATATTATCGATACCGTCCGGATGCGTCCGGAATACGGATATGAAATTATCCTTGTCAACGACGGTTCTCCGGACAACACATTCGACGTTATCTCGGATCTGGCCAGAAAAAGCGAAGGGGTTACGGCGGTAAACCTGATCAAAAATTTCGGACAGGCCTGCGCATTGATGGCGGGTTTCCATTTTGTGACCGGAGACAGGATTATCTGTCTTGACGATGACGGCCAGACTGACCCGAAGCAGATGTTTCGTCTCATTGACAAAGCTGAAGAAGGCTACGATGTTGTCTATGCGAAGTATGATTCGAAAAAGCACAGCGCCTTCAGAAACTTCGGCTCGAAGGTAAACGATCTGATGGCCTGTCATCTGATCGGAAAGCCGAAGGATCTGGTCTTTACAAGTTATTTCTGCGCCGATCGGAAAATTATCGATGAAGTGATCAAATACGACAAACCGTATCCGTACGTAGACGGTCTTGTCATGCGTACGACGAAAAATGTGACCGATACGCCGGTTCATCACTGTCTGCGCGAAGAGGGAGAGTCCGGCTACAGTTTTTCGAAGCTTTTCTCACTCTGGCTCGACGGCTTCACGTCGTTCTCCGTAAAGCCTCTGCGCGTCGCCACCGTACTCGGATTTATCATCGCGCTCGGCGGCTTTATATACGGGATCTACTGTGTTATTGAGGAATTCATACAGCCGAGCGGTGTTCCGGGCTGGGCTTCGTCGATGTGCGTGACGATACTGCTCGGAGGGATGAATATGGTCCTGATCGGCCTGGTCGGAGAGTATGTCGGACGTATTTATATCGCGCAGAACAACGCACCGCAGTTTATCATCCGTGAGACGGTAAACCGATCGGACGGGTGAATGATGGAGAAAGCTAAGCACAAGGACCGGCTGTTACTTCAGTCAGTCATCATACTCTATTCTTTTGCATCAGTCTGTTCGAAGCTCGCTTCAGGCTATGAATTCCTGAGCAGCGGTTTTATCCTCTGGTACGGTCTTGTTATCGTATGCCTGGCAGTTTACGCGCTGCTGTGGCAGCAGGTTTTAAAACGGATGCCTCTGACCACAGCGTTCGCAAACAAAGCCGTAACGATTATCTGGGGGATGCTGTGGGGCGTGCTGATTTTCCGCGAATCGATTACACCTGCGATGATTATCGGCTCTGTCGTTATAATCGCCGGAATCTGGCTGGTGGTGACTTCAGATGAATAGCTATATACTGATTTTTCTGTTCTCAGTCTTCGTATCGTCGATCTCCCAGATCATTCTGAAAAAAAGCGCGGACAGCGACAGGCACGGCTTTCGTGAGGAATACCTGAATCTTCCGGTTATTACGGCCTACGGACTTTTTTTTGCATCGACTCTGCTGACGGCCTATGCCTATAAAGGAACGGCGCTGACGCTCGGGACGGTTCTCGAAGCGACAGGATACGTCTGGGTAGGAATACTGGGCGTTCTGGTTCTGAAGGAAAAAATGGGACTGCGAAAATTTGTCGGGAACGTGATGATCGTCTGCGGCATTCTGATTTTCGCGCTGATGTAGGACGGTCTGTCTATGAATAAAAAGATCATCCGAATTCTCTTCACGCTTGTGCTCTATGGGGTAATCGTCAAGATGATCGTTCCTGTAATTGCAGCCCGGGAAACGCTCAGAATACCGCTTGTTATGGCGGCGATATGCTTCGGCCTGTTCTGGTACTTTCTGATTTTCACCGGACGGGGAAAGGATGAAGATCATGATCGTCCGGACTGAACGATATCGGCTGTATAAACGCTTCGGACGCATCGACTTCTCGCGCTGCCGGACGGAATTCTTTCTGGTCCTCTTCTGTTTTTTCTTCTATCTGGTCTGGAGTCAGCTTATTCCGTATAATGACGCACCCGACGAAGCGATGCGCTTCTCGATTGCCGAGTTTATTTATAAATACGGGAAGCTTCCGTTTGGGAACGAAACGGAGATTATGAACCCGCTATGGGGACAGTCATACGCGTACCAGCCGATCTTCGCCTATCAGATCGCCGCGCTGTTCATGCATCTCGGTCACTGGGCAGGTCTCGCGGATGACAGTCTGTATCTGGCAGCCCGTTTCGCCAACGTTCTGACAGGAACCGGAACCGTTATCGTTCTGCTGTTGATCGGACGGACGGCTTTCGGGCGAAGGGGTTCGCTGCTGTTTGCGTGTTTTATCGCGCTGCTGCCTGAATTTGCCTTTGTCAATTCTTACGTCAACAACGACGGGCTCGCGTTTTTCTCGGCGGCGTTGATCGTGCTGGCCTGGATCAGGGGAATACAGGACCACTGGAGCATCCGCTCCTGCGTCCTGCTCGGCTTCGGTACCGGCTTGTGCGCATTATCTTACTACAATGCATATTCATGGATTCTGTGATGTCTGTTACTGTATCTCGGATGCTGGATCTCCGCACGGGATAAGAATCCCCGTTACTGGATCGGACACGGTCTGGCCGTACTCGGCGTATTTTCCGTTCTCTGCGGCTGGTGGTTTGTCCGGAGCGCGCTTCTCCATAACGGCGATTTTCTCGGCTTGAGCTCTGTAAATGATCTGGCGGAACAGAAAGCGATGTTCGGTTATAAGCCGTCGCAGAAAATGACGCCTCAGCGGGCCGGGCTTTCACTCTGGCAGATGTTCTTTAAGCCGTACGGACAGGCCGGAGATCTGTGGATAAAATCAAGCATCAGAAGTTTATTCGGAGTTTTTTCATATAATAAGCTTTTGATGAATCAGTATTATTATCCTGCGGTTTATCTGATTACGCTTGGAGGAATACTGCCCGCCCTCTGGAACTGGTTTTCCGGAAAACGCAGCAGTAAAACAGATAAGACAGAAATATTGTCAGAATGCGAAAGTACGAGCAGAAATCTGTTTTTCTGTATGATGATCCTCGCGGCGCTCATATCCTTCGGAATCTCTGTCTACTATTCGTATACGTCCGACTACCAGCCGCAGGGACGCTACTTTATGACCGCTCTGATCCCTATGTCATTTTTCTGGACGTGGGGAATGCTTCGTCTCGGGAAACTCGCGAACCGTGTTCGTTTCGGTTTTTCTCCGGGTTTATGCTGTGTCGGATTTTTCGGATACTGTACCATCCACGCGCTGTGTGTGATCCTCGGACGGGCCTATCTCGGGATCTAGTCTTAGCCGCCGTTGCTAATACCTCCATAAGGGTATATACGAATTAATAAAACGGGGGTTCAGACTGGAGCAGGAAATGACACGGGATCAGGAATCAGCAAATAATCATAAAAGCAGAGAACAGATCATAATCCGGACCGGATGGATCAGCTGTCTGCTCAACGCTGCTTTCGCAGCGCTGAAATTTATCATCGGCTCGGTCTCGCACTCTGTCGCGATCACGACGGATGCGATGAACAATCTGTCCGACTCGGTGAGCTCGGTCGTCACGATTCTCGGGACGAGAGTCGCAGAAAAGAAACCGACGGCAAAGCATCCGCTGGGCTACGGACGGGTCGAATATCTGACTGCGCTTGTCATCGCAGTCACGATTATCGTAGCGGGTTATGAGTTTTTCAAGACGTCCTATCTGAGAATTCTTCATCCTGTCTTCTCGACAGTCACCTGGCTTCAGATCGTACTGCTGACGGCGACTGTGCTTGGAAAAATCTTTATGTACCGGCTGGACATGAAGAACGGAAAGAAATATCGCTCGCAGGCGCTTATCGCTTCAGGCAGAGACGCTCTGAACGACTCGCTGTCGACGACACTTACGATTGCAGCGGCGCTGGCTGCCGTACTCTGGAAAATCGATATCGACGGCTGGGTGGGACTGATTATTTCGGTTATGATCATCTGGTCGGGTTTTCAGTCTCTGATGGATGCGACAGGGTCGATCCTCGGAAGACCTGCCAGCAGCGATACGGCGGGACAGATTCGAAAGATTATTCTGAGCTGTCCGCCGATTATCGGCGCGTATGATCTGGTCATGAACAGCATAGGTCCTGAAAATATGCGCGGAACGATAGAGGTCGAGGTACCGGATGATACGAATGCGGAAGAAGCATCCGGGGCGATGACCAGAGCACAGAAGGAGATACAGGAAAGGCTTGGAATTCACCTGACTTTCGGACTGCATGTCGTCAATTACGGACAGCCTGAGATTGCGCCGATTTATCGGAAGGTCTGCGACGCTGTTCTGACAGCGCCGGAAGTCTGTGCTGTACACGGCTTTCGCTGCCGTACAAATCCTCTTCAGGCTGAATTTATCGTCTCGGTCCGTTATTCGGACTGCTCTGAAAAACAGATCCGGACTGCCGTCGAAGAATCGCTTAAACGCAGCTGTCCGGAAATAGAAGCCAGCTTCGAAATCGATTTTACCGACTTCGGTACAGATAAAACAGGCGCCGTTTCTGAACGGTAGAAATTGACGGACCGATACCTGTGGGGCGATATCGAAAAATAAAACGAGCCGGATTCCACGATAATATGGAATCCGGCTCATTTTTTGTTTTACGGCGTCCGGATACAGAGGATCTTTACGCCAGCGCTCTGCGTTTTGCTTCTTCGGAAGCTTCCAGAATATCGGACAGAGACGGTTCTCTGACGATCTCTCCGGAAAAGCTGTCCATGACACGACGGACGGTCGATGCGATCTCCGGATAGCGCAGCTCGCCGGCAAGGAATTTCGGAACAGCCGCTTCGTTTGCGGCGTTCAGGATCGCAGGCATCGTACCTCCCGTACGAAGGGCTTCTTCCGCATAGGCCAGGGCGGGGAAGCGTTCGCGGTCCGGTTCTTCAAAGGTCACCGATCCGAGCTTTGCGAAATCCAGCGACGGACGCGTATTTGACATCCTGTTCGGATAGAACAGAGCGATCTGAATGGGCAGAGTCATATCGGGCAGACCGAGCTGTGCGATCACCGAGTGATCGTTGTATTCGACCATCGAGTGGATCACGCTTTCCGGATGGACGATCACATCGATCTGGTCCGGATCGAGCCCGAACAGCCATTTCGCTTCGATTACCTCGAGTCCCTTGTTCATCAGCGTAGACGAATCGATCGTAATCTTCGCGCCCATATCCCAGTTCGGATGCTTGAGTGCCTGGACAGGTGTTACCTGTTCCAGCTGTTCTTTTGAAAACGTCCGGAAGGGTCCGCCGGAGGCGGTGATGATGATTCTCCTGACATCCTCCGGACGGTTTCCGTACAGCGACTGGAAGATCGCGGAGTGTTCGCTGTCCACAGGCAGGAGACGGCTTCCGCTCTTCCTGACCGCCTCAGTGACGAGGGAGCCTCCGGCAACGAGGGTTTCCTTGTTTGCCAGCGCGATCTCGATTCCGTTGTCCGCAGCCGCCAGTGTCGGTCTCAGACCGATCATCCCGGAGACGGCGGTAAGCACCGTATCGCAGCCTTCAGAGGCCGCGCTGACAAGCCCGTCTTCACCGGTGAGTACTTCGATTCCCAGACGTTTTCCGTATTCCTTCTCAAACTCGCGCGCTTTTTCCGGATCCATGATACAGACCGTATCCGGACTGTATTTTTGTGCCTGCTGCGCGAGAAGCTCTGTATTTCCCGCACAGCTCAGACTGACGACATCGAATTCATCAGGAAACTCATCGACGACCTGCAGGGTCTGAGTTCCGATCGAACCGGTAGAACCGAGAATAGAGAGCCGTTTTCTTCCGGCAGTCTTTTCAGATTTCGAGCTTTGATCTTGCTGTTGTGTATTCATACGGTTATTATAGCATTGTAAAAAACAGGTAATCTGAGGGTATCTTAAGATCCCGCTGTAAACGTCTGTTAGTCCCGCTCATATGTTACAATAAATAGGATAAATGTGATCGTCAAACACAACTGGAAGGACGGTCTGAACAAGCAATCGAGGTGGCTATGAGAAAATTTGTCGGACGCAGATCCGAGTTAAAGCTGTTAAATAATGTCTATGAAGTCGATGATGCTTTCGTACTGGTCTCCGGGATCAGACACGTCGGCAAGTCTTCGCTGGTCCGGCTTTTCGCCAACGGCAAGCCTGTTCTGTATTTCGGTGCAAGAGAGCTGTCGGATGAGATGAACAGACGGGCGTTTTACGATCAGCTGTGCGGTTATTTTAAGGAAAATATCAATCCCGATCAGGAAATTCCCGACTGGACCGAGCTGTTCCGTTCCTACGCCGAACGTCCCGAATCCGACCGGAAGGTCCTCGTGATCGACAATCTCGAGCTTCTGATCACCGCGGACTCAAATTTTCCGCGAACGCTCAGAAACGCATGGGAAAAGATATTGAGACCGGCGGGCGTTATGCTCGTCGCGATTATCGCTTCAGGTTCCGTTCTGATCAATCTGGAAAGCTCTCATAATCCGATGCTCGGCTCGGTAAGCCTGCATCTCAGAGTCCCGCCCATCTCGTTTATCGAGATGCTCAGGGATTATCCCCACCGTTCTTACGGGGAGCTCGTAAGCATGTATGCGATCACTGGCGGTATACCGCTGTACTGGAGATTCTTCAAAAATGCGATGTCGACTCTCGATCAGCTGGGAGTCGTACGCGAACAGATGCTCGAACAGACGGGCTGGTTCTACAACGAGCCTGTCAATCAGATCACTGCGGAAGTTTACGAACCGACCGAATATCTGTCGGTGATGCAGGCAATAGCTGTCGGCAAGTTTACGCTGCCGGAAATCGCGGCGTTCCTGAAGTACCGTCCGAAACAGGTGCAGGTCGTACTGGACAACCTTCAGGCGCTCGGACTCGTCAGGAGTGAAATGCCGGTAACGGAAAAGCGGGCGAACCCGAAAAAAGCACGCTGGTTCTTCGCGCAGCCGTTTCTGGATTTCTGGTTCACGTTTGTCTACCCGCGCAGAGCGCAGCTTGAATGCGGGAATACCCTCGGCGCCTACGAGTTTATTCGTCAGAACTTTGAAGCGTTCGCGGAATACTGGTTCTCCCGGGTAAGTATGGAAATGTTCCAGGCTGGCCTCAAGCAGAAGAGCTTCGATTTCGTATGTGACAAGATCGGCTCGTTCTGGGACCGCAGCGGAAATCTCGTCGATATCGCGGCTCTCGACAATCTTCATAAAAAGATCTTTCTCGGAGAATGCATTTACGCGAACGAGACTCCGACTCTGGCAGATTTTGAAGACTTCATCAAAGACTGCGGACAGCTGCAGGATCTGAACAGATATAAAGACTATACGAGAGTATACGGACTTTTCTCGACCCGTCATCCCGAACGAGAGCTCATCGATTACGCGATGAACAACGACAATATTGTTCTGTTTGAAGGAACGACGCTGTACAGAAAAACGGACGAAGCATCCGATCGTTTAAGTGAGCAGACCGAAAATAAACAGACCGGGGACGGGGACAGCGACAGCAAATAGATACTTGACAATATTTTGTCCTGTTCGTATAATTTTATTATGTTTAGTCGGAGAAATCCGACAGCGAAAGGGAGTAGTTGCAATTGCAGCGCCAACATGCTGGCTTCGGCCTGGCTCTGCAGCCTGAGAACGCAGGTAATGAGACTTTCGGCACTATGTGCCGGAGGTCTTATTTTTTTGTTCGGAGGGCCTTACTTACCTTATTGCAATAATTCTGAAGATCCGAAAGGAATTGCTGATGAAACAATTTGAAGACAAACTTCCGTATCAGTCGACGTCTCGTGAGGTGCTGGATACACTTGAGGTTGATCCTGAAACCGGGCTGAGTCGTGACGAGGTAGAGGAGAGCCGGAAACTTTTCGGTGCGAACCGGTTTTCTCCGGCAAAGCCCAGGTCCGTATGGAAAAAGATCCTCGACGCGCTGACCGAACCGATGATCCTGATGCTCCTCGGGGCGGCGGCGATCACCCTTATCGTCAACTTTATCCGCCTTTATACAGGCGCGCAGACTGAGTTTATCGAATGCATCGGAATCTTCGCGGCGATCTTCCTGTCAGTCGGCGTAACCGTCGTAATGGAAGGAAAGAGCGAAGAGGCGTTTACGGCGCTGAGCAGAATCAACGAAGATATCCGGATTAAGGTGCTTCGGAGCGGGCAGATTATGGAAATTCCGCAGGAGGATCTGGTGGTCGGCGATATCGTCGAGCTCGCCGTCGGTGACAGCATCCCCGCGGATATTCGAATCCTTTCAAGCTCCGCCCTGAGAACTGACGAATCTGCGCTGACCGGCGAATCGGACACGGTCAGAAAATCCGCGGAACAGGTCCATTATGACGTGAAGACGCCTGTCGCAGAACGCAGCAATATGCTCTATTCGGGATGCTTCGTCACGGACGGTACCGCGAAAGGGATTGTCTGTGCGGTCGGCGAGGAGACCGAATTCGGACTGATCGCGAAGGAGCTGCGTGAATTCTCCGACGATCAGACGCCTCTTCAGGAAAAGATGGACAGGCTCGGCAAGTTTATTACCGTCCTGGGCGTGACCGCGGCGGCGATCGTCTTCGGAATCGAACTGATCATCTTCAATATACAGGGGACACTTAATCTGAACACGGTGGCCGACGCTTTCGTCACGTCTATCGTCCTGATCGTCGCGGCCGTTCCGGAAGGACTCCCGACGATTGTCGCGGTCTCGCTGTCGCTGAATATCATCAAGATGGCGAAGCAGAACGCTCTGATCCGAAAGCTGGTCGCGTGCGAGTCGATCGGATCGGTAAGCGTGATCTGCTCGGACAAGACCGGCACGCTTACGCAGAACAATATGAAGATGACCGAGCTGTACGAAGCTGCGGCGCCTGTGCTTCAGAAGGGTGAATTCAAGCTGCGCTCAAAGCCGATGATCCGCAACATCACGGTCAACACGACTGCGGACCTCGATCCCTCCGGCGAACGGGTCACGGTGATCGGCAATCCGACGGAAGGCGCACTCCTGGTCGCCGCCAGAAATTCAGGCATCGATTATCTCGAAGACCGCCAGCAGGCGGATGTCACTGCAGTATGGCCGTTCTCATCAGAAATGAAAAACATGACGACGGTGATCTGTGAAGGCGGAAAAAATATTTCCTATTCCAAGGGGTCGCCTGAAAAGATTCTCGCTCAGTGCAGCCTGACAGACGAAGAGAAGGAACGTATCGAAGAGGAAATGCTGCTGCTTCAGAGCAGGGCGAGACGCATCCTCGCTTTTTCACATAAAGTTCTGCCTGCCGCTTTCCCGATGCTTCCCGAGGAGGAACAGCGCGAAGAAGCGGAAAACGGGATGATCTTCGACGGCTATGCAGTGATTTCCGATCCGCTGCGCGCCGACGTTCCCGATGCGTACCGGCACTGTCAGACTGCGGGCATTGATCTGAAAATGCTTACGGGAGACAATATTTATACAGCCAAGGCGATCGCCGATGAAATCGGTATGACGGACGAGCACTCGCTGATCTGTACGGCTTCGGAAATCGACGATATGGACGACGCGAAGCTGGCGGAAATGCTGCCGGATCTGAGGATCGTCGCGAGGAGCACTCCGACCGTCAAGATGAGGATCGTCAGGATGCTCAAAAAAGCAGGGGAGGTCGTCGCGGTCACCGGGGACGGGATCAACGACGCGCCCGCCATCAAAAACGCGGACTGCGGTATCGCGATGGGAATCACCGGCACGGAGGTTTCGAAGGAAGCAAGCGATATCGTCCTGCTGGACGACAGCTTCTCAACCATCGTTACGGCGGTTAAATGGGGACGCGGGATCTATGAGAATTTTCAGCGTTTTATCCAGTTTCAGCTTACCGTAAACGTCTCGTCGGTCCTTACCGTACTGTGCTGTCTTCTGAGCGGACTGTCCGCTCCGTTTACGGCGCTGCAGCTGCTCTGGATTAACATCATCATGGACGGACCGCCGGCTCTGACTCTCGGTCTCGAACCGGTCCGCGGCGAGGTTCTCGACAGAAAGCCTGTTCCCCGGGATTCGAATATCGTGACGAAGGCGATGATGACCAGAATCTCAGTCGTCGGGGTCTATATCTCGGTGATTTTCATGTGTCAGGCCTGGTTTAATTTCCTGAAGGTTCCGGCGAATGAAGAATCGTCTGTCCTGTTTACGATGTTTGTCGTCATGCATCTGTTCAATGCGCTTAACTGCAGAGAGCTGTCCCTGAATACAATCTTCACGAACCTGCTTAACAACCGGCTCATGCTGGGCGTTTTCGGTGGAACCTTCCTGCTGCAAGTGCTCATCACGCAGGCGGGGGGCTCGCTGTTCCGGACCGTTCCGCTTACGCTGACAACCTGGCTTCAGATAGTCCTTCTGGGCGTATCCGTAGTCCTGACAGCCGAACTCGTCCGCTGGATCATGCGGAGCGTACAGAAAAATACGGACAGGCGAAAAGATACGGTTGCAGCCTGACTGACTGTTAGATGACCGACCTGCTGACGAAAAGTTTTTTCAGTATTATATTAAGAAATCAAATAAAATCCTCTGTCCCGGTAATTCATTTTCCGGACAGAGGATTTTTGTTGTGCATGATAAAAAGTACTACTTATTCGTTTTTTTCATTCTCCGGCTTTCCGGGCTCATTCATCTTTCTGAGGATGCTGGTGAAGATCCGGTCCGCCGCATCGTCCTTCGAAAGCAGGGGAAGGGATTCGTTTCCGTCCTCCGTGATAAGTGTCAGTACGTTCGTGTCGGTCTTAAAGCCTGCTCCTGCGGTGCGCAGTGAATTTGCGCAGATCATATCCGCATTTTTGCGTCCGAGCTTCTTTTTTCCGTTTTCGAGCAGATTGTCGGTTTCCATCGCGAAACCGCACAGGAACTGTCCGTCCCGTTTCTTGTCACCGAGAGCGGCAAGAATATCCTTCGTCCGGATAAATTCGATGCCGTGTTCGAAAGAGTCTCCGTCTTCATCCTTTTTGATCTTATGATCCGTATAGGACCGGGGCGTATAGTCGGCGACCGCCGCCGCTTTGATAATGATATCGTAGCTGTCCGAATTCTCCGTAACCGCATCGTACATTTACTGAGCCGTACGCACCGGAACCACATCGATAACGGGGAAGGCAGACAGGCTGACGGGTCCTGAGACGAGCGTAACCTTCGCGCCTCGCAGAATCGCTGATTTCGCAAGAGCGTATCCCATTTTCCCGCTGGAATGATTCGTAACGTAACGGACCGGGTCGATCGGCTCGCAGGTGGGTCCTGCTGTTACCAGCACGCGCAGACCCGCCATATCCTTTGTCCGCGCAATCCGGCGCCAGATCTCATCGACGATAACCTGGGGCTTCGGGTATTTTCCAGTCACGATGTCCTTGCAGGCCAGCATTCCGGAATCCGGTTCGATGATTTCCCATCCCTGGGATGCGAGACGACTGAGATTTTCCTGAACCACAGGATTTTCGTACATCGCGGTATTCATCGCCGGAGAGATCAGCTTTGGGCAGGTACAGGCCAGCGCCGTCGTCGTGAGCATATCGTCGGCCATTCCGCAGGCGAGCTTCGCGATAATATTGGCGGTAGCCGGCGCAATGACCAGAAGATCCGCTCGCTTTGCCAGCGCCACATGAGCGACATTGTAATCCACAGCTTCATCAAAAGTCTGCGTGATACACTTGTTGCCGGTAAGTGTCGAAAAGGTGATCGGCGCGATAATTTTAGCCCCGTTTTCTGTCAGAATAACCTGAGTATCGCATCCGGACTTTGCAAGCGAACTGGCGATGTCCGCGGCTTTATAGGCGGCGATGCTTCCCGTTACTCCGAGAATCACGCATTTATTTTTTAATGTTTTCATAGTGATTTCATTATAGCACAGGGGCGATATCGCCCGGATTTTACACAAATTTTCAATTATACAAATTGCTTTATTTAGTCGTTTATTGTAGTATTGTCGCATAAGCAATCGATATTAAGGCTTTGTAAAGGTAAAGACGTATGTTTTTCGGTATAATAGAATGATATTAAAAAATGATATTAAAAAAGCCGGCAACGGCGAAACAAGGTGATTGAATGTCCAACGAATATTCCGATATAACGCCAGAAATACTGGACTATGCGAAAATAATTGAAGATGCGCCTAAGATTGATCCTGAACTCTACACGACTTATCAGGTAAACCGTGGGCTGCGTGATGTAAACGGGAAGGGCGTCCTGACGGGCCTGACCGAAATATCAGAAATACAGAGCCATATCCGTGAAGGAGACCAGCTCATTCAGTGCGACGGGAAGCTCTTCTACCGCGGTATCAACATACAGGATATCGTACGCGGCTGCGTTAAAGAAGACCGATTCGGATTCGAAGAAACGGCGTATCTGCTTATTTTCGGCTCTCTTCCGACGGAAGAACAGCTCAAGGAATTTACCCAGACACTCGCGCATTACAGAACGCTTCCGACAAACTTTGTCCGAGACATCATCATGAAGGCTCCGTCAAAGGATATGATGAACACCCTCGCCCGGGCGGTCCTCACACTTTATTCATATGACGACCACGCCAGCGACACGAGCATTCCGAACGTTCTCAGACAGAGTCTCGAACTTATCGCGCTGTTCCCGGTACTCTCTGTCTATTCCTACCAGGCGTACCGGCACTATAAGCACGGAGACAGCCTGTATATCCATCCGCCGCAGAAGGATCTGTCCACTGCGGAAAACATTCTGTATATGCTCCGTCCGGACAGCAAGTTCACGGATTTTGAAGCGAAGGTGCTCGACATCGCGCTCATTCTTCATGCGGAACACGGCGGCGGGAACAACTCTACCTTTACGACACATGTCGTCACATCGTCCGGAACGGATACCTATTCGTCAACCGCGGCTTCCCTCGCTTCCCTGAAGGGTCCGAAGCACGGCGGCGCGAATATCAAGGTCGTTGAAATGTTTAACGATATTAAGGAAAACGTCAGCGACTGGACAGATGACGAAGAAGTCTCCGCCTATCTGCTCAAGCTGCTCAGAGGCGAAACCTTCGATAAAAAGGGACTGATCTACGGAATGGGTCACGCGATCTATTCAAAGTCGGACCCGCGTGCCGAAGTTCTCAAATCCTTCGTCAAAGATCTGGCTGCAGAAAAAGGACGGACGGAAGAATTCGAACTGTACTCGAAGGTCGAACAGCTCGCGCCTAAGGTGATCGCCAAGGAACGCCGCATCTACAAGGGTGTCAGCGCGAACGTCGACTTCTATTCCGGCTTCGTTTATCATATGCTCGATCTGCCTGAGGAACTGTATACTCCGATCTTTGCGATCGCGAGAATCGCAGGCTGGAGCGCTCACCGTCTTGAAGAGCTCAAAAACGCCGGAAAGATAATCCGTCCTGCCTACATGAACGTTCAGCCGCGACGGGAATATGAACCGATCGACGAACGTCACAGCGACGAAAAGCTGCCGGGATCCGAAACGGAAGAAGCAGCTGAAGCGGAATAAAATACGGGCAGGTTCAGGAAAGCGTCTGAAATCTTCGCTGCAAGCGGAGAACGGGGCTTCGCCGCGGCGGAGCCTTTTCTTATGTTCCGAATCGGAACCATCACAAAAGTAAACAGAATATGAAATTAAAGAATTACAAAAAAGAAATCAACTCAATCCTGAGCCGTGTCAAAAAGCCGATCACGTATACGGGCAATGAGATCAATGCTGTTCACAAGGACAGCACCGACAGCAGCCTGATTCGCTTCGGCTTCGCGTTTCCCGATACCTATGAGGTCGGGATGTCGCATCTCGGCATGAAAATCCTGTACGGACTGCTCAACGAGATGGAAGATGTCTGGTGCGAACGCGTTTTCGCGCCGTGGACAGACATGGAAGATCTGATGACCGAAAACGGGATTCCGCTGTATGGTCTCGAATCGATGGATCCTGTCAAAAACTTCGATTTTCTCGGCTTTTCGCTTCAGTATGAAATGAGCTATACGAATATCCTGAATATGCTTGAGCTCGCGCATATTCCGCTGCTTTCCGCGGAGCGCGACCAGGACGATCCGTTTATCATTGCGGGAGGTCCCTGCGCAGTCAATCCGGAGCCGCTGACCGACTTTATCGATATCTTCTTCATCGGAGAAGCGGAAGAAGCCCTTCCCGAGCTGCTCGATGTCTACCGCGAATGGAAAGCGTCAGGACGTTCGAGAGAGACCTTTCTCCATCAGGTTTCACAGATCCCGGGCTTCTACGTACCGTCGCTGTATACCGTCTCCTATAATGAAGACAAAACGATCAGGGAATTCAGACCCGTCGCGCCTGACGTGCCTTCAACGGTCAGACGCAGACTCGTCGAGGATCTCGATTCGACCTATTATCCGGACAAGATGGTCGTGCCCTACGCGGAAACCGTCCATGACAGACTCTCCTACGAAATTTTCAGAGGCTGCCCCCGCGGCTGCCGTTTCTGTCAGGCGGGGCAGATCTACAGACCGGTCCGAATCAAGTCGGAAGAAACCATTAAAAACGGAATCGACTGCCTGCTCGGAAATACCGGATTTGAAGAAATAAGCCTGAGCTCCCTGAGCTCCGGTGATTATCCGAAGATTGAACCGCTGATCACCGATCTGACCGAAAAGTACGAGGAAGACCGGATCTCGGTCAATCTGCCCTCTCTTCGCATCGACTCGGTGTCCATCGATATGCTCGAACAGATGCAGAAGGTCCATAAGGGCGGGATCACCCTGGCGCCGGAGGCCGGAACGCAGCGCATGCGTGACGTCATCAACAAAGGCGTGTCCGAACAGGACCTGATCGATACGGTAACCCCCGCCTTCGAAAAGGGCTGGGGACGGATCAAGCTTTATTTTATGATCGGACTTCCGACAGAAACGCAGGAGGATATCTCCGGCATAGCGCAGCTGGGCGAAAAGGTCGTCGACGCGTATTTCTCGGTCCCGAAGGAACAGAGAGACCGCAGCGTCCAGGTCACGCTCAGCACCTCGTGCTTCGTACCGAAGCCCTTCACCGCGTTCCAGTGGTTCGGACAGAACTCGCCCGAGCAGTTCCGCGAAAAGCAGACTCAGCTCAAGGACGAGATCAGAAATCGGAAAATCCGTTACAACTGGCACGACAGTACGCTGTCCTTCCTCGAAGCGGTTTTCGCAAGGGGAGACCGCAGGCTGGGTCCGGTTCTGCTTAAGGCACATGAACTGGGCTGCCGCTTCGACTCGTGGGACGACTGTCTGAATCTCGACAACTGGCGCAGAGCCTTTGACGAAACGGGCGTCGATCCGGAATGGTATGCGCTCAGAGAACGCAGCTTCGACGAAGTGCTGCCGTGGGATTTTATCGATGTCGGCGTTTCGAAGGATTTCCTGATTATGGAATATCTGAAATCCCAGAAAGCCTCGGTGAGCAGAAACTGCATCGACGGCTGCGAAAACTGCGGGATCATGGAATTTATGCCGGGCTGGAAATGTCACGCTGCAGATAAGGCTTATCCGATCGGCGCGGCGGCAGGGAAGGAGCAGGCTGATGATTAAGATCCGTTTTACGTTTAAACGCACGGAAGAGCTGCGTTTCCTGTCGCATCTGGATCAGCAGAGGCTCTTTCAGCGGGCGCTGCGCCGCGCGCAGCTTCCTCTCGCGTATTCCCAGGGATTCAACCCGCATCCGATTCTCGCGTTCGCCAACGCGATGTCGGTGGGTATGACATCCGACTGCGAGTACGCGGATATCGGCCTCGAGCTGCCTGTCGAACAGGCGGACGAGGCGTTTGCGGAAGAAATGCGCAGCCGTCTCGACAGCGCGATGCCCGACGGCATTGTCATCACGGCGGCAGAAATTCTGCCCCAGGGCGCCAAGAGCCTGACCCGTATGGTCACGGCTGCGGACTATGAAATCTACTGTCCGGATCTGAACAGGCCGGACTTTAACGAATTTCTCGCCGAGATCGACTACTTCAATCAGAAGAAAGAGGTTCTCGTCGAAAAACGGAACAAACGGGGCAAGATGGTCGAACGCAATATCCGGCCCAGCTTCACGAATCTGACGGCAGTCAATGAAGATAACGGAACCGCCTTCGATTTTACGGTGAACGCGGTCGAAAGCTCGCTGATCCGCCCCGAGGTAATTATCACAGCCTTCCTCGACAGCATCGGCTACTACAAAACCGGCTTCGAGATGATCGTCCACAGGAAACGCCTGTGTCTCGAAAATGAGCCGGATTCCGCTGAAGGTACATCCTGATGGGCTGTCTCGGAAATATTCTGTGGTTCATCTTCGGTGGTCTCATATCGGGACTTTCATGGTGTGCGATCGGCGTACTGTGGTGTATTACGATTGTCGGAATCCCGATCGGGAAGCAGTGCTTCAAGTTCGCGAGTCTCGCGTTCATGCCCTTCGGCAAGGATGTCGTGTACGGCGGCGGAGGCGTATCTCTGATCATGAATATCCTGTGGCTGCTGCTGGGCGGGATCGTGCTGGCAATTGAATCGGCTGTTTTCGGCGTGGTGTGCTGTATCACGATTATCGGAATCCCGTTCGGGATGCAGTATTTCAAGATCGCGAAGCTCGCGCTGATGCCCTTCGGAGCGCAGATCGTCTATATCTGATCTTCCTGCCGATCGTTATGATAAAATAATACGAAAATCATCACCGAAACGAGGAAAGCATGAAAGACGAAACAAAATGTCTGCATTCTGGATATACGCCGAAGAATTCTGAACCAAGAGTCGTTCCCATCGTACAGAGTACGACCTATGTGTACGACTCCACCGATGACGTCGCGGCGGTTTTTGACGATCCGACCAAATCGCTGATCTATTCGCGTTTTGCGAATCCGACGGTCATGGCCGTCGAAGACAAGATCGCGGATCTTGAAGGCGGAGTCGGCGCGATGTGTACGACGTCGGGACAGGCGGCCTCGCTGCTGTCGGTTCTGAACATCTGCAGTGCGGGGGATTCGATCATCAGCACGCCCCAGATCTACGGCGGAACGATCAACCTGTTCGCTTTCACGCTTAAGAAGCTCGGGATCGAGGTGATTTTCATACCAGAAGACGCGACGGACGAGGAAATCGACGCCGCCTTCAAGCCCAATACGAAGGCCGTGTTCGGGGAAACGATCGCGAATCCTGCGCTTGCCGTATTCGATATCGAACGTTTCGCGAATATCGCCCATAAGCACGGCGTACCGCTTATCGTCGACAATACCTTCGCGACGCCGATATTATGCAAGCCTTTCGAATTCGGCGCGGATATCGTCATTCACTCGACGAGCAAATATATGGACGGCCACGCTGTCCAGGTAGGGGGAGTGATCGTCGACAGCGGCAGTTTCGACTGGACCAACGGTAATTTTCCTGAACTGACTGAACCCGACGAATCGTATCACGGGCTCGTTTATACGGAGGATTACGGGAAAGCCGCGTATATTCTAAAGGCGAGAATGCAGCTGATGCGCGATTTCGGATGCTATCCGGCGGCGCACTCGGCATTTCTTTTAAATCTGGGGCTCGAAACGCTGGCGGTACGCATGAAGCAGTACTGCGAAAACGCCCAGACTGTCGCTGAATTTCTCGCAGGGAGTGACAAGATCGAATCGATCACGTATCCGGGTCTTCCCGGGGACGCGAATTACGAACTGGCGCAGAAGTATCTGAAGGGTGCCAGCGGTGTCATTTCATTCGTCATCAAGGGCGGACGCGACAATGCGGTCCGGTTTATGGATTCGCTCAAGCTTGCGTCAAACGAAGTCCATGTCGCGGATATCCGTACATGCGTACTCAATCCCGCGAGCGAAACCCATCGCCAGCTAACAGACGAACAGCTGGTGGCGGCAGGCATCGAACCCGGAATGGTCCGCCTGTCTGTAGGACTTGAAAATATCGACGATATCCTCGAAGACCTGAAGCAGGGGCTGGATAAAGTAGAAATCTGAATATAAAAATCAGACACGGAAAATTCCGTGTCTTTTTTATTTCATCAACTGTAACTGATAAAAATGATGTTTCTCTCAGCAGGCTGCACAGAGGCAGGATCAGCCTATATCATATTTTCTATTCAGCAGCTCCCGTATCTCGCTGACGTTTTTCACCGGCTCCGGTTCCTCCGGATGCTCTCCGAGCATTTTTTCCATCCAGACCATATCGTACCAGCGTCCGAATTTATATCCGCATTTATGAAACTTTCCGACAGTTTCATAGCCGATATGCCGATGAAAGTCGACGCTGTTGCTCGTCAGATGCTCGTCGTCCGCTTCCGGAACACCGATGCAGGCGTTCAGATTGATGATGTTCATCTCCCGCAGAGCGTTCTCAAGCGCTTCGTACAGCCTGCGTCCGCAGCCCTTCTTTCCGGCATTCTGTTTCATATAGATGGTGGTTTCAGCCGAATGATCGTAGGCTTCACGACCGACGAACGGGTGAGCGTAAGCGTATCCGATTATCTCTCCCAAATCCTCGATCACGAGATACGGATATCGCCGCTGAATATCATTCATGCGTGTCAGAAACTCTTCGACAGACGGAACATCATATTCGAATGAGATCGCCGTATCCAGCACGTAAGGCGCGTAAATTTCGACTAAAGCTTCCGCATCTTCCGGTGCGGCAAAACGGATTGATATGTTATCGGTCATTTTTGTCTCCATAATCTTTTCTGTATTAACTCTGTCTATTTTAACAATGAGCATCCCCGGTATCTATTCTTTCGCGGCTCACGATGTTCATCTCGATTTTCTTTCCCATTTAATTATTCAGTAGGTTTCGTGGTATAACGGTTTAAACCAATGAACGAAAGGACGATGTTATGGATGAGCGAAAAGAAATCACCGAACTGGCAGATGAGATAAAAGCGGTCCGGCAGATCCTGCTCGCCCTCGGCGACGAGAATCGTCAGAATCTGATTCTGCAGATGATGCAGATGGAAGAATGCGGCGGAGCGCGGGTCGGCAGTATTACGGAACGGACCCATCTCTCCAGGCCCGCGGTATCCCATCATCTGAAAATACTCAAGGAAGCGGGTCTGGTGAAGATGCGGCGCGAGGGCACGAAGAATTATTATTATTTCGATGCGGATACTGAAGCGATGGATGCTCTGATTCACATGCTCGTCCACGCCCAGGATATCATGGCCCGTCTTCCGGACAGAAGTGCGAAGGATGATTAAGAAACACCGGACTATCGTCTTATAACGATCTGATGACCGCGGAACAGACGATTCAATTATCAGGAGGTAAATAAATGGATTATATGGAAACAATGAAAGCACGTCATGCCGTACGCAGCTTTACAGACAGGAAGATTGAAGGGAAGACTCTGACCGATCTTAAGTCCATCATCGAAAAGATAAACGCGGCCAGCGGTCTGGACATGAGGCTGGTTCTAAACGAACCGGAAGCATTCGGGGGCCGGTCGTCCCGCGGATTTAAAAACTGCCGGAACTACATCGTAATCGGCGGAAAAAACGGCAGCAATGAAAAAACCGGTTACTATGGTGAAAAAGCCGTTCTCGCCGCGCAGGCCCTCGGTCTCAATTCATGCTGGGTGGAAATGTCGTACAGCAAAGGGAAGGTCCCGGTTAAACTGGAACCCGGATATAAAATTCAGGCGGTTATCGCACTGGGCTACGGTGAAAACCAGGGCGTACCTCACAAGAGCAAGACGATGGAAGCTCTGAGCAAGGTTGACGGAGAAGCGCCGGACTGGTTTAAGAAGGGAATGGAAGCCGCGATGCTGGCCCCGACCGCAATGAATCAGCAGAAATTCAGTTTCGCTCTGAACGGAGATAAGGTTAGCGCAAAGCCGGGAATAGGCTTCTATTCGAAGGTAGATCTGGGAATAGCCAAGGCTCATTTCGAACTCGGAGCAGGCAAAGACAATTTTAAGTGGGCGTAATTTTGAGAATAAACAGAGGATCAGCTGTATATGCAGCCGATCCTCTGTTTTTACTTGCTGCAGAGCTTTTTAACGTCGCCCGTCCATTTATCGTTCTTTGACTGGGGGGTTATCACCTCGTCGCCGCCGTTCGAATCAAACTGAGCCTGCAGCTGCTTTGCAATTCCTTCAGTATTTCCGTTTGACCATGTATAATAGACAACTAATGCTTTTTTCATTAATTTCCTTCAGTCCGTCAGACTTTCTTTTTCTATAATATCGCCAATATCGTCCTTAAATTTATCCTTCTTGAGAAAACAATAGAGGAAGATCGCGGCGATCACAAGTGCGAGAACCTCCGATATCGGTGTCGCCCAGACGATCTCTCCAGCACCCCGCCAGCGGAAGATCAGCAGCATCAGCAGGATATCCAGCGTTCCTTTGTGAAGAATCGAGATCACAAAGGCCTCTTTCCATCGGCCCACCGCCTGAAAGACCGCGATGATCACGAATGTAAGCGTGTAGACGGGAATAGCCAGGCAGATCACTCTGAGAAATTCGCTGCCGAACCGGATCGTCTCCGCATTCCGGATAAACAGCCAGATCAGCTGTGGGGCGAATAGCAGTGAGATCGACATGCAGATCAGCGAGAAGACTTCGGAACAGACAGCCGAAAAACGGATAACGGCAATCATCCTGCCGCGCCTGCCCGATGTATAGCAGTAAGCGACAAGAGGAAGCATCCCCTGGGTGATGCCCTGATTGACCGCGTAGAGCAGCTGATCCACCTTTCTGACGAGTCCGACTCCTGCAATCGCCGCGCTTCCCAGTGATGAGAGCATCGCGTTCAGAAAGCAGTTGGACAGCATCGCCATCGCGACCATCAGAAATCCCGGAAGTCCGCCGCTCAGGATAACCGGGACGAACCGCTTCAGCTCTTCTCTGTCTGAGACGGTCATCGTGTATTAGCTTCCGTGCCTCGTGCGGACCAGATAGATCACAAATCCTGCCAGCGCGATCAGATTGGCCAGCGCTGTCGCGACAGCCGCGCCCGTTACTTCGTTTCCGGCAGGCAGGATCACAAACATGAACAGCGGATCGAAGCCGATATTGATTACTGCTCCGAGAATCATATAGAAGCTCGCCGTTTTCGAAAAGCCTCCCGCGCGGATCAGGTGACCGATGGTCGGAGCTAGTATTGTCGGGATTCCTCCGATCAGAGCGAGCAGGGGACGCATTGTGCTGAGTATCAGAATCGAATAGATTGCAGCTCCGATCAGTGCGCCCCAGAGCGACAACGCGAATATGTTTTTCGCGTCTTCTCTGCTGTTTCTTCCGAGCGCTCTCGAAATCGCAGCTGCCCCGCCTATACCGAAAAGATTGCTGATCGCTGACAATATCGTGTAGACAGGCAGACACAGTGAGACTGCCGCGACCGCGTTTGCGTCTCCGGTCAGTCCCACATACCAGGTATCCGCCAGATTGTAGATCACAAAGATGATCTGACTTGCGATGGTCGGCAGGACCATCGACGCTACTGCCTTATGGACCGGATATTCCTCGAAAATCTTCTGTTCCTGCAAATCTCTGCCAGATCTGACAAACGCCTCATCTAATTCTTCTGATTCCAATTCCCTCACGCTTTCTCTTTTTACGGACGTCTTTTGGACCAGTAGTATTTAATGATAATAATTATCGAAAAAAGAAACGACATCAGCCGGTCGGCTCAAGGGGTTTATGCCACGCAATAGACTAAAGTGAGGTATAAATATGATCATCATATCCCTGCACCACATATTGTCTGTTCCACATGTGTCGTATAAAATGCGGTTACAAGTTCAATTGGAACAGAATAGTATATGAGGAAACAGGATGTCTAATGACAAAGAAGATCTGCGCGTCATACGTACGAAAAAGAGTATCCGCTCCGCATTCGAAGAGATGATCTGCGAGATGGATTACGAACAGATAACTGTAAAAGAACTGGCCGGACGTGCCGGGATTAACAGGAAGACATTTTATCTCCATTACGAATCCATCGGAGATCTGCTCAGGGATCTCCAGAATGAAATGATCGACGGATATATCGAACGCACGAAGGATCTCCAGCGGCCGAAGGATATGGACAAGATCACGAGGGAGTTTTTTCTGGATCATGAAGAAACGGGGAAGTTCGCGGAGCGGATCACCTGCTCGGGCTCCTACCATGATTTCAGCCGGCAAATCACGACCAGTATCATGAAGCATACCTGGAAAGCGGAAGATTTCGACGATCAATATGTTCAGGAGCTCGTCATGGTTTACGTATCCCAGAGCACCCTCGCGCTGTATAAAAAGTGGATAACGGACAGAAAACCGATAGCGATCGAAGAGATGATCGACATCGCGACGGCGCTGATCTGCCGGGGAGCGGACGGATTCATAAAAATCTAATTGATTAAAGATAGATAGGAAAATTTGTCTTAATTATCATTCTTATTTCATTATTATTTATTAAT
>ERZ1032812.7-NODE-7-length-27301-cov-7.147031_pt1 | contig 27301 bp, 30 predicted proteins | sample MGYA00517094_ERZ1032812 | MGnify/ENA primary metagenome ERZ1032812 (study PRJEB33719, sample SAMN04262549) | wastewater metagenome | biome: sewage system; feature: street-access sewage; material: sewage | place: Peru: Lima | collected 2013-01-15 ... | reverse complement strand
GAGATCTACACTCTTTCCCTACACGACGCTCTTCCGATCTGATTAGGTTCATCGGTTCAAGTGATTCCGTATTTTCATCCTGAGCCGGTGTGTTCGTAAATCCGAATTTATCCATGACTGACTCCTTAAAAATTATTATTATTTCAACGAGACCGATGATGAGCTGTCTGTGTTTTTCCCGGGTCTCGAATGATCAACAGCAAGGCAATATAAGCTGTTTATTTGGGTAATGATAAACTGATTATAAGCCAGACAAGCGTTTTATGGTATATTTTAATTCTTTATATTCATTGTGTCCCGCATATAAAGCTCTGATAAATAATGATTACCAATAGCGTTACGTATCTTTGATAAGTGAAGTGTATCAGGCCTGATGGACTGAAAAAGAACCGTGCAATAAAAAAACAGGACAGAAGATTGTTATGATCTCCTGTCCTGAATTATGTTTTCCGGATCTTATCCAGGTTACGCTGACAAATTGATTCTTATTCTGCCTCTTCAGCTGCAGCCGCCTCTTCAGGCTCCTCCAGATCGTTTTCGATGGTCCGGATCACCTTCGCGGGAATGCCGCCGACGACGCAGTTGTCGGGAACATCCTTCGTGACGACGGCGCCTGCGGCGATCACGACGTTGCTGCCGATGGTCACGCCCGGCAGGATCGTGCAGTTTCCGCCTACCCAGACGTCGTTCCCGATATTGACCGGCTGCATCTGTCCGAGGTGCTTACGTCTTCCTGCGGGACTCAGCGGATGGCCCACCGTTGTGATCAGCGATCCGGGTCCGATCATCACATGGTCGCCGATGTTCACCGGCCCGATGTCGAGGATCGTGACGTTGTAGTTGGTCAGGAAATCCTCTCCGACATGAATGTTTTTCCCGCTGTCGCAGTTGAAACCCGGTCCGATGGACGGAATCGTCTTCGCGGAACCGAACAGCTTCTTCGTTACCTCCGCCCGCGCTTCCTCGTCTCTCGGATCGATCGCGTTGAGCTTCGCGCAGCCTTCGATCGCATCGTTCTTTCTCGCTTTAACGTCTTCGGAATAGAAATCGTACAGAAGACCGGCATCAAGTTTTTCAGTTTCAGTCATTTTATGCTCGCTTTCCATTTTATGAAATCATCAGCCTGTCATCAGCTGGTTGTAATCTTCCATGCCGCCGGGTGCAGACCTGAACAGCCTTCGATCAGAAATCAACCTTGTCGGGATCCAGACCTGAACCGCCGAAATACGGGATTTCATTGATTCTGTTCATATCCTCATCGGTCAGTTCAAAATCGAAGACATCGATATTCTCCGCGATCCGGTGGGGTGTGACGGATTTCGGCAGCGGCAGGATCCCGCGCTGGAGAAGCCAGCGGATGCAGACCTGGGCCGCGCTTTTGTCGTGAGCTGTGCCGATTTCGTTGAGTACCGGATTCGCAAGCATCCGTCCGGTTCCGAGGGGACTCCAGGCTTCGACGAGGATGTCGTAATCCCTGCAGAAATCGACGATCTCCGTCTGATTCTGTCCCGGGTGGACCTCGATCTGATTGACCATCGGTCTGATCCTGCAGTCCTCCAGCAGCGCCTCAAGGTGCGATACGCCGAAGTTGCTGACGCCGATAGCGCGGATTTTTCCCTGATCGTACAGCGTTTCCAGGGCCCGCCAGGTTTCACTGTTGATCTCTCTCCAGTTCGAGTACTGACGGGGTGATGCCGGCCAGTGGATCAGGTACAGATCCAGGTAGTCGATGTCGAGATCCTGTAAAGTCTTCTCAAACGCGGAGATCGTTTTGTCATAGCCCCGGTCGGTATTCCATACCTTGCCGGTGATAAACAGGTCCGAACGGTCTGCCTGTGATACACGGATTCCTCTGCCGACGCTCTCTTCGTTTCCGTAGACAGCGGCCGTATCGATGTGGGTGTAGCCGCCGCACAGCGCGGCCTTTACGGCGCTGACAGCCGTACAGCCGTCAGGCGTCTGCCAGGTCCCGAAGCCGACGGCCGGGATGCTGACGCCGTTGTTAAGCTTGTAGTGATGGTCCTGTTTTATCTGTTTCATATACTGCTCCATTCATCTGTATTCGTGCGAAGAAGACAGATGTCTGCGGCTTTATCTATATAATACAAGGATTGAACAGGCAAAGATATCATAATCATTAGAAGTTTGATAATATAATTGCATAAAACGAATCGGGTGTATGATGAAAAGAACAGTAGATGAAAAACGGATGGCCGTTCTCGCCTTTCTGAACCGCGAGAATGATTTCCGCCATCACTATTACAATGAGGAAATGCTCCAGTACGAATATCTGAAGGCGGGAGACATGCGCGCGATTCCCGAAAGCGTCAGGATGTTCTCGTCGTCTGAGCTTGGAACATTGTCGGACGATCCGCTGCGCAACTTCAAGTATCTGTTTGTCGCGTCGACTACTCTCGCGACACGCTTTGCGATTGAAGGCGGTGTCGACGGAGAGACAGCCTACAACGCCAGCGATCTGTATATCCAGCAGGCGGACCGCTGCGGGAGTATCGACGACATCAAGGCTATGCAGACCGAGATGTTCGAATATTTTACGAAGAAGAGCGCTGCGGCGAAAAAAAACAGCATCTATTCCGTTCACGTCACCGCAGCGATCGAATATATCTGCAGCCATCTCCACGAGACCGTCAGGATGAAGGACCTCGCGGAGACGACGGGACTCAACGCGAGCTATCTGTCCACGCTGTTCAAAAAGGAGACGGGAATTTCCGTCACGCAGTATATCCTCGACAAACGCATCGACACTGCGAAAAACATGCTCAAGCATTCCGATTATACGGCGGCCGAAATCAGCTCGCTGCTGGCCTTTCACTCTCAGAGCTACTTTTCGAAGGTCTTTAAAGAAGAGACAGGCATGACGCCGGGAGAATACAGAAGCAGAAATTACAGGATCAGCTTTGCGGAGGATCAGCCCGATTCTCCGGAAGATCAGGACGATTTCGGGGATCGCGCATCGGAGGAGGATCAATGAAGAAACGAACAGTTTCGATTATACGAAGGCTCAGCGAAAATCCTGACGAAGAATTTACGATCGAAAGCCTGGCCGAACTGTTCTCGGTCTCCCAGCGGACGGTGCGCAACGATCTGAACGCGATAAACGACGCGCTCTCGGACAACGGACTCGACGCCCTGGAGCTGCTCAGCAGAGGGCGAATCAAAATCGGAGACAATTTCGGAGAGCTGCTGCCCCTGGTCAGCGAAGGCGATTTTTACGACTACAAGCTCTCGAAGGAGGAGCGGATCGAGGTCGCGTCGATTCTCCTCGTCAATTCCGCGGGATTTATCACGCTCTCGACGATCGCAGAGACACTCTTCGTAAGCCGGGCGACCGTTATCAAGGATCTCGACGAGATCAAGGAGCTCATCGGGCGGAGCGGGCTCAACGTTTCCTCTCACCCCAACAAGGGACTTCGTGTCGACGGAAGCGAAAGCGCGAAGCGGCTGTTTCTGATGGAGCTGGGCGGGCGCACCGGCAGCGACGCCGTGAACCGGCAGACCGGCATCCAGGCCGGGAACCGGATCACGATCCAGAAGATCATCAGCGAGCAGGAGCATATGCATCAGAGCTTTCTGACCGACGATTCCTTCCGCCAGATTCTGCTGTATCTCGGGATCCTCGTGAACCGGAATCTGCAGGGCGAATATATCGAGAAGCGTCCCCATATCGAGACCAACAAGTATCTGATGGCCCAGGATATCTTAAAATACGTCACCCAGTACTGCGGGATCAAGACCACCGAGGACGAGGTTCAGTTTCTGAGCGAGATCCTCGCGGACTCGAAATATATGCGACAGCATTCGGATCAGAAGGAGATTATCCGCGTTCAGCTGCTGACCCGTCAGTTTATCGAGCACGTATCGGACGAGCTCGAGGTGAATCTGAACAGCGACTACGAGTTTTTCGAAAATCTGTCCAATCATCTCGAGTCGGTGCTCACCGTCAAGTCGCCGATCTATCCGGAGAACGCGATTATCAACGAGGTACTCGAGGAGCATCCCGACGTGCTGGAAGCGGTCCGGAACAACATCGGCGTGATCCGCGGCTTTGCCGGCAGAGAACTGCAGGAGATCGAGATCGGCTATATCGCGATCCATATCTGCGCGGCCCTCGAACGCAGGAAGAACAAGGAGGTCGCTTTCCACGTGATCGTCTCGTGCAGCGGCGGGATCGGCACATCCCAGCTGCTGATGGAAAAGCTCAAGAAGCATTTCAATTTCCAGATCGTCGATGTCGTCGCCTCCCACGAGGTCAAGAATATGGAGCCTGACCGCGCGGACCTCGTGATCTCCACAGTCCCGCTGAGGGGCTGCAGGATCGAGCACGTGACGGTGTCGCCGTTCCTGACGGACGAAGACTATATCCGCGTCGGCAACAAGATCGACGCGCTGCGCGACAGCCGCCATCTCCCGTCGCGAATCGGAGAGAAGGATCTGACTGCAAAGGGACTGCTGGAGCAGCTCAAGCCGGCAATTTTCGACGCGGTCCCCGAGAAGGCGCCGGATCTGTACAGGCAGATCAGGAAGCTCGTGCGGGGCTACTTCAACCAGTCCGTCGAGGCGGACGCGGAGATCTTCGCGCCGAGCCTTCATCATCTGCTTTCGCCTGAATTTATCGAGCTCGATGTCGAGTGCACGGACTGGCGGGACGCGATCCGCAGGTCCGCGCAGAAGCTCCTCGATATCGGTTATATCGAATCGAGATACGTCGACGCGATGATCGAGAACGTCGAGGAGAACGGGCCGTACATCATCCTGGCGGACGGCTTCGCGATGCCCCACGAAGGTCTCGAGAAGGGAAGCGTCCAGGTGGGCATGAATCTGATCCGGCTCAAAACGCCGGTCCGGTTCGACGACGAGGACTACGGGCCGGTACGCTACGTCTGCTGTCTGAGCGCGGTGGATCATAAGACACATCTGAAGGCCTTTTTCAATCTGATCAATCTGCTCAGGAAGAGCAGCCTGCTCGAGGAGCTCGACGCGTGCACGGACCCGGTGGAGGTTTCCCGGGTGATCGAACGGCTGGAATACAGTCTCGACGCATGAAAGAGGTCAGAAAATACGTTTAAAACGGAGCGATGGAAACTTTTTCACAAAACTGTGAACGGGTTTCCACCGTTCTATTTTTTTGCACAAAACCGGGAAACAGGCTTGACTGTTTTCTACACCTGGAGGCTGATATTATGATGTTGCAAGAAACAAAGCGCGCTGAGAAATAAAGGAGAAATAAATGATCTGGGAAGAATTGAACGAATCACTTATTATGAACCATCTGGACGCGAAAGACTCGTCGGATGTGTTCGAGAAGATCGGGGGAACGCTCATTCGCGAAGGCTACGCGAAGGACGACTACGTAGACGCCCTGATCGAACGGGAGAAGGATTTTCCGACAGGACTCGACATCGGCGGAATCGGGATTGCGATTCCTCACACATCCGTCGATCACGTACTTAAACACGGGATCGCGATTGCGAATCTCAAGCATCCGGTACAGTTCATTCAGATGGGAATGGACGACGAACCGGTGGACGCGCAGCTCGTCTTCATGATGGCTGTGACAGACCCGGGCAAGCATGTGGACCAGCTCCAGAGACTGGTCGATATCATTCAGGACAGAGACGTCTTAAGCAGACTGCTCGAAGCGGACAATCAGAACGAAATCATTTCAATTATAAAGGACAAAGAGGAAACATTATGAAAAAGAAAGTTATCGTAGCATGCGGCGGCGCAGTCGCCACTTCAACCATCGCGGCAAACCACATCGTAGACCTGTGCAAAAAGAACGGCATCGACGTCGACATCTGCCAGATCCGTATCTCGGAAATTCAGTCCAATCTTGACAACTGCAAGCTTATCGTCACGACCTCGAAGGTCAGAAGAGACTACGGCGTTCCGCTTATCACGGGCATGCCCTTTATCTCCGGCATCGGCGTAGACAAGACCGAAAAAGCGATCTTAGACGTACTGAAGGACTGAGCATCAGAACAGAATATCAAGGGGGACAACAGATATGTGGCAGGCATTAGCAAACGGAATTAATTACATTATCAATATGGGAGCATCAGTCATGCTCCCGATTGTTATCGCAATCTTAAGCATCTGTGTGGGCGTCAAGCCCGGCAAGGCGATCCGCTCCGGACTTATGATCGGCGTAGGCTTCGTCGGACTGAGCCTGATCGTCACGATGATGAACTCAGAGCTCGGACCTGCGGCGCAGGCAATGTCCGAACGCTTCGGTCTTAACCTGAGCGTCGTCGATGTCGGCTGGCCGGGCGCTTCGCCGATGACATGGGCATCGAGCATCGCGACAGTCGCGATCCCGATCGCAATCGGCGTAAACATCATCATGCTGCTCTTCAAATGGACGAAGACAGTAAACATCGACATCTGGAACATCTGGCATATGACATTCACCGGCGCGATCGCCTACGCGGTCACCGGCAACTTCTGGATCGGCATTCTCGGCGTCGTCGTACACGCGGCGTTCACGTATAAGCTGGGCGACCTGTGGGCGCCTCTGATGGCCGATTACTTCGACCTCGACGGCATCACGGTTCCCCACGGCACATCCGCCTACATGGCTCCGATCGCGTGCCTCGTCGACGCGATCATCGACAAGATTCCCGGACTGAACAAAATCGACTTCTCGATGGATACGCTGCAGGAAAAAGTAGGCGTATTCGCAGAACCTGTTATCATCGGCTTTATCCTCGGCGCGGGCATCGGCTTCCTCGCGGGATACGACGTCACGATGGCGCTGCAGCTGGGCGTCAAGATGTCGGCTGTCATGGTCCTGATGCCTAAGATTGTCAAATGCATTATGGACGGCCTGCTTCCGCTGTCCGAACGGGCGAAGGAAGTCATGAACTCCAAATTCGGAGATTCCGAATTCTACATCGGCCTTGACCCGGCGATTCTCCTCGGAGACTCTCAGGTTGTTACAGCAGGCCTGATCTTTATCCCGATCACGCTTCTCATCGCGGTCCTCGTACCCGGCAACAGAGTGCTGCCCTTCGGCGACCTGGCGACAATCGGATTCTTTATCGCGATCGCAGTTGCGGTCTGCAAGGGAAATCTGTTCAGAACGCTCATCTCCGGCATCGCGATCATGTGGTCTACGATCTGGATCGCCAACGAAACGATTCCGTGGGTCACAAAGCTTGCTCAGACCACCGGCTCTATCACAGACAACAGTCTTGTCGCCGCGATGGACCAGGGCGGCAGCCCCATCACTTACATCTTCACGCAGCTGTTTACGATGCAGAACGTACCCGGACTGCTGGTCGTAGGCATCGGCTATGCGATCTGCATGGTCTTCGCAGTCAGATGCTCGAAGCAGCGCGCTGCGGAACTGGCTCTGAAACGGGAACAGGAAGAAGAATATTGAGTCTCTGACTCGCAAATGCGGCGCGGATAATCCGCGCCGCGGTCATATCAGGATTTTAACGAAAAGGAAAATCGATGGACAAGATGAAAGCCGGAGTCGTTCACGCTAAGAACGACATCCGTTATGAAGATATAGAAAAGCCGGAACCGAAAAAAGGAGAAGTCAGGATCCACGTTCAGTATACGGGAATCTGCGGCTCCGACGTTCCGAGAGTGAACGGCGACGCGTGCCACTTCTTCCCGAACGTGCTGGGCCACGAATTTTCGGGAGTTGTCGACAAGGTCGGCGAAGGGGTCACGAATCTGAAACCCGGCGACCGTGTCGCAGGCGTCCCGCTGGTTCCTTGCATGGAATGTGAAGACTGCCTCCAGGGCAACTACTCGCTGTGCAAGCACTACAGCTTTATCGGCTCCCGCCAGTACGGAAGCTTCGCGGAATACGTCGTCGTTCCGGAACGCAACGCGGTGAAATTCGACGATGAAGTATCCTTCGAGCAGGGCGCGTTTTTCGAACCGGCAACGGTCGCGCTCCACGGACTTCAGAGAGTCAACTATCAGGGCGGAAAGACCGTCGCGGTTCTCGGAGCGGGGACCATCGGACTGTTCGTCATGCAGTGGGCGAAGATTTTCGGTGCTGAAAAGGTCGTGATCTTCGATATCGCGGACGAACGTCTCGAGCTCGGTAAGAAGCTGGGCGCGACAGCCGGGATCAACACGAAGGATGAGGATTTTATCAGGCAGGCGATGGATCTGACGGACGGCAAGGGCTTCGATTATGTCTACGAAACTGCCGGCAACACCGTCACGATGAGAATGGCATTCGACCTGGCTGCCAACAAGGCGCAGGTATGCTTCGTCGGGACTCCGACGAGGGATCTCGACTTCACCGTTCAGGAATGGGAAAACATCAACCGCAAGGAATTCATGCTCACCGGTTCCTGGATGTCCTACAGCGCGCCGTTCCCGGGCAAGGAATGGAAGATGGCCGCTCACTACTTCAAGAACGGCGATCTGAAATTCGATGATTCGCTTGTATTCAGGAAAATGCCGCTGTCGCAGATCGACGAAGCGTTCGACATGTACAAAACGCCGGGCACCGTCAAGGGCAAGATCCTGATCGACAGCCGCGCCTGAGGACAGACGATGATCACAACCGTAACGTTAAACGCATCGGTCGATAAAGCTTATCATATGGACCGCGATATCGGGGGCGGAGAGGTCATGCGGGTTGCGGAGTGCAGAAACTCCGCGGGCGGCAAGGGACTTAACGTCGCGCGCATCGTCAAGCTGTGCGGGGAAGACGTTCTGACGACAGGTCTTGCCGGCGGCTTCAACGGCGCCTACCTCGAAAGCATGTTAAAGGAAGACGGACTGCGATGCGCGTTCCAGCGGATCGCAGGTGAAACGAGGAGCTGCATCAATATCCTCGATCCGAAGTTCGGCTCCACCGAATTTCTCGAACCCGGATGCGACGTCACTCCTCAGGAAGAAGAAATATTCCTTACCGAAACCTTTCCGGCAGCTCTGCGCAGCTGTGCGGTCGTTACGCTGTCCGGCAGCGTTCCGAAAGGAATGTCCGCCGATATCTACAGGAGGCTTGTCGAGACTGCGAAAGCTCTCGGGAAAGCGGTGATCCTGGATACCAGCGGCGAAACGCTCACCGAAGGTCTCAAAGGGCTTCCGACGATGGTCAAGCCCAATAAAGAGGAGCTTGAAGCGCTGCTGGGCGAAACAGTCGAAACCGAAGAGGACTGCCTTCGCGCCGCGGACAAGCTTCGGGAACGGGGCATCGACTATGTCGTCGTCTCTCTCGGAAAAGACGGCTCGATGATGGTCTGCCCGGAGGGCGCCTACGTCGCGAGACCGCCGAAGATCGAAGCGGTCAATACCGTGGGCTGCGGTGACTCGATGGTCGCCGCCTTTGCGGTCGGGATGGACAGAAACTCAGATTCAGAAAATCTGCTCAGATTTGCTTCTGCCGTCGCAACTGCCAACGCGCTTTCAAGCGAAACCGGAAGCTTCAGACAGGAGGATCTCGATTCTCTGCTGAGCCGTACGGAAGTCAGTAAAATTCGATAAGAATTCATTCAATATTAAGGGAAAAACAGATATGCCTTTAGTCACTACAAAACAGATGCTCAGAGATGCGCAGGACGGCGGTTACGCAGTCGGCGCCTTCAATGTTGAAAATATGGAAATGGTTCAGGCAGTCGCGGCTGCCGCCGAAGAACAGCATTCGCCGGCGATTATGCAGACGACGCCGTCTACAGTCAAATACGCAGACCTGAAGTTCTTTTATGAAAATGCCCGCACGGCGGCAGAAAATGCGTCGGTTCCCATCGCGATCCATCTGGATCACGGGAACAGCTTCGATCTGGCGATGCGCGCCCTGCGCGACGGCTATACATCCATCATGATTGACGGCTCCCACGATTCCTTCGAAGACAATATCGAAGTCAGCAGATCGGTGGTAAACGCCTGTCATCCGTCGGGTGTTCCGGTGGAAGCGGAGCTCGGCAAGGTGGGCGGCAAGGAAGACGATCTCGAAGGCGGAGACGACAATCCTTATACGGATCCCGCCCAGGCGGTGGAATTCGTCGAAAAGACCGGCATCGATTCCCTCGCAGTCGCCATCGGAACGGCTCACGGGATTTACAAGGGCGAACCGAAGCTGGATGTGGACAGACTGAGCGAAATCCGCAAGGTCGTCGATATTCCGCTGGTACTCCACGGAACCTCCGGCGTACCGGACGCCACCGTCAGAGAATGCGTCAAACGGGGGATCTGCAAGGTCAATTACGCGACGGACCTGAGAATCGCCTTCACGAAGGGCGTCACGTCGGTGCTCAACGCGAATCCGGACACGATAGACCCGAAAAAATACAACGCAGCCGGCCGTGACGAGGTCAAGAAGTACGTCATGCAGAAAATGGACGTCTGCGGCAGCGTCGGAAAAGCCTGACATGGAATTCAAGCTTAAAAACGATGATCTGAGTGTCTCGCTCAACACGCAGGGCGGGACGCTGGCGGCGATCACCGGCAGCGACGGAACAGAGTACCTGTGGGACGGAAACCCCGCGTACTGGACAGGCCAGGCGCCGGTGCTCTTCCCGATCTGCGGGAGTATCCGGAATGATAAGGCGGAAATCGGGAACAGCAGCAGGACACAGATGCCCCGTCACGGAATCGTCCGGAAGAGAGAATTTAAAAAAGAGTATGTCGATCACGACACCGCCCAGTTCTCGATCCGCAGCAATAACGAGCTGTTCGAACAGTTCCCGTACCCCTTCACACTGTATACGACGTATCAGCTTGGCGGAAAGACGATCAAGATCACGTATTCGGTCCGCAACGACGGGAAGATCGACATGCCGTATTTTATCGGCGGCCATCCGGGCTTCAACTGCCCGCTGTTTCCGGGCGAAAGCTATGACGATTATTACCTGAAGTTCGAGAAGACGGAGAACTGCTCTGTCCCGAGGCCCATCACCGAAACGGGGCTGATCGACAGCGAGGACAGGACGGCCTTCCTGGACGGTACGGATACGCTGCCGCTCTCCCACGATCTCTTTAAAGAAGATGCGGTGATCCTGGACAGGCTTCAGTCGAGAGAGGTGAGCCTGCTGTCGAAGAACAGCGGCAGAGGCGTAAAGCTCAGCTTCGAGGATTTTCCGTATCTGATCCTGTGGTCGACGAATAACAACGGCCCGTTTATCGCGCTGGAGCCCTGGTCGGGACTTTCCACCTGCGAGAACGAAAGCGACGTGTTCGAAGAAAAGCAGGGCGTGAGCATCGTAAAGCCCGGAGAAACCCGGAGCCGTTCCTTTGAAATTGAAATAATCTGAAATTCCTGAGATACATCCTTTGACAGACCGTCCGGAACCCCCTTCCCGGACGGTTTTTTGCATGTCTGAATTAAGCCTGTTTCGTCGTTGATCCAGGCTCAGACGGATACAGGCAGATAATCGGACATATAAAAAAGCCCTCGTCGGGGGAAGACGAGGGCTTTAACAGGTTTAGGGAATTCTTTTGATCGGCCGGATGCCCGGCTCCTTTATACGCCGGAGCTTCGGCCGTTTGTTTTTGTTATTCCTGATCGAAGGTCTCCGAGACCTTTTCCAGCAGCTCCCGGATAGGCAGGTGCTGGGGACAGGCGGTTTCGCAGCGTCCGCATTTGATGCAGTCCTTCGCCGCGCCGTGACCGTCGGTGAGCGCTGCTTTATAGTAGCTTTTCTCTCTCGAGCCCAGCCCGTACATCGCCGCGCCGTTTGCCGCACGGAACAGCTCCGGTATAATGATTTTCTTCGGACAGTCGTCGACGCAGTAGCGGCAGGCTGTGCATCCGATCGTCGGCTTTGACAGCATGACCCGGGTAATTTCGTCGATGGTCCGGCGTTCCGAGTCGCTGAGGGGCTTGAAGTCAGCCATCTCGTCGAGATTCTCCTTCATCTGCTCGTCAGAGCTCATTCCGCTCAGGATCACCATCATCCCGTCCAGATCTCTCGCAAAGCGCAGAGCAAGGCCCGCGGCGTTCGATTCGCTGTCGCTGTCGTCGAGGAGCTGCTGTGCTTCCGGCGGCAGGTTCGCAAGCGTTCCGCCCTTTACAGGTTCCATCACGTTCACTGCAACGCCATGCTTTCTGCACACCTCGTAATTGCGTCTCGCCTGAACCACCGGATTTTCCCAGTCCAGGTAGTTAAGCTGCAGCTGTACGAATTCGACCTCCGGATGTTCCGTCAGGATCTGATCCAGCAGCTCCGCATCGTCGTGATAGCTGAAGCCGAAGTGGCGGATCTTTCCTTCTGCCTTCATACGCTGAGCCCAGTCCCAGCAGCCATACTGATTGTAGACAGGGTACCATTTCTTTTCGATGCTGTGGAGCAGATAAAAGTCGAAATAACCTGCGCCGGTCCGTTCGAGCTGTTCGTCAAAGATTGCCTGAACGTCCTCCTGCTTCTTCAGCGACCATGCCGGAAGCTTGTCCGCCAGCAGGAAGGATTCTCTGTCATAGCGGTCGACGAGCGCTTTTTTGACGGCTCGTTCCGACTGTCCCTGATGATAAGGGTAGGCAGTATCGAAATAGGTGAAGCCTCTGTCCATATAGGCGTCTACCATACGGCACACCTGGGGGATATCGATCTTTTCGGTGTCTCCGTCGATAACCGGAAGACGCATCAGGCCGAAGCCGAAATGGGGGATCGTGTTAAGGTCTGTGATCTGCATATTTTCCTCTTAATAGTATTTAATAGTCTCTATTTCCGTAATTGCTGTTTCTGTATTTATTCTAAAGGTTAATGTTGACTTTAAGGCAAGGGGTATTTTGAAATTATTTATCATCGCTTCCAATCAGAATCATTCATCACAGTATTGAGAAGGGATCTGAAGCGACAAACGGGCGCTTTCAGTGAGCGCCCGCAGTTTGAAGCTCTTCAGTTGTGGATTCTGCCGATTAACGGTAGGCTTTTTCGAAGATTTCCAGATAATCCGCGTCGGACAGCGGAAGCGGGTCCGCGAGTCTTCCCGCTCCGAACAGCACCTTAACGGGCATATTAAAATCAAAGTTGTACATTTCTAACCTCCTGAGATCGCATGCCGCAGAACGTTTCTATCTTCTTCGCACAAACCTATCTTACAGGGATTTAATGCTTCGGTCAGCGCTGTTTCTTAAGGAAATAACTGTCGAAACTTAAGGTGCGGGATATAATAAAGGAAAAGCGGCTGTATGCACGTTAAGGAACTGAAAAGGAAAAACGGATGAACGAAGATCTTGAAAAATCACTGGAGAAGCTCAGCGGAGAATTCGACAGTCTCGATCTGACATTTCATGAATTCAGGGAAAACGGAATCGATTATAGAAAAAGTTTTTTCCCGGGTGCCAGGGACGAGGATATCATCGTCTGCGTATACCGGGGAACGGATATCCACGAACCCTTTCACCGTCAGGATTTTTTCTTTTTTAATTATGGATATCGGGGAGATTACGCAGCGCTCAGCGAGAATTCAGACAATCTGATTCAGATTCGCGAGAACGAATGCTACATCGGCCAGCCCTTCAGCGGCTACGCGCTCAGGTCCGAGTCCGGAACAGAATCGACGATCGCTGGCGTGCTCATCCGGAAGGACACGTTTTTCCGGGAGTTTATGAAGACCTTCTCCTCCGACAGCTCGCTGTTCCGTTTCTATCTGGATCCGCAGAAGGATCGTTTCTCCGATGCGTTCCTCCACCTTTCCTTCGGACAGGACCGGCAGCTCCGGACGCTGCTGGAGATGATGATTATCGAATACGCAAACCGCGGAGAGGATACCCAGAATATCCTGCTGCCGATGGCTCAGACGCTGTTTACCCTCGTCTCGAGAGAATTTAAAAAAGAGAGGCCGCAGATCGATTCGGATACGCCCGTAAGCCGGATTCTCGAATATATCGCAGATCACTCGGATACGGTCACCCTCAAGGAGATCGCGGAACGTTTTTCGTATCATCCGAATTACGTATCGTCGATGCTGCACAAGGAAACGGGAAAGAAGTTCTCGGAGATCGTTCTCGAGAAGCGGATGGAGCGTGCGGAGGTTCTGCTGGGCGGGACCACGCTTGCCATCGAGGAGATTGCGGCGATGCTTGGCTACGGGAGCACGAGCAATTTCTACAAGGCCTTCAGAAGCCGGTATCATATGTCCCCGAACAGGTATCGTGAAGGCGGAAGGTCCGGGAATAAAGATCTGTCTCAATAGCTGTGATTTGTCCATGAAGAAATCTGCGGCATGAAAAAAGGACGCTCCCGCGTCCTTTGATTCGTTTAAGTCTTTACATCGGCTTATTCTTCAGCTTTTTCGTCCGCTTTCGTTTCGGATTTCACGTCGGCTTTCTTGTCAGACTTCGCCGCGGCTTTTTCTGCCGGTTCTTTCGTAAATTCTTCAAATGTCAAATCGAGCAGCGCCTTCAGCTCCTCGGGCGTTCCTGCGAAGGGAACTGTTTCCAGATCCTTATCCGTCGTTATCTCATATACGATAATTGTGCCGTCGACGGCTTCCGTCAGATTGTCGAGACCTGTGACTTCAAGCGCTCTGCCGTTTCCGAGGTCCCGCCAGATCACGTTCTTGACATCACTTCTCTTAATTTTATAATCAGTGCCCAGACTGCTGCAGATCCTGCGGATCTTTCGCCCCGGTGCGTACGATTCTGCGATAAATCTTCCCATAAAATCCCCCCTGACTGTCAATCATAAATAACCGGATCGGACCGTTGTCCGTCTAACTGCATTGTAGCAGAACGGGAACGTTTCTAAGTGGAATAAAAAGGCGGCCTGCAGTCAATATTTACCGGAGTCTTCCGTTTATCAGCTCCGGGGGATCAGGCTTCCTCCTCGAACACATGCTCGCGCATGCGCAGAGCCGTCGGAGTCACGGCAAGTCCGCCGTTGGAGGTTTCCCGCAGCGCTTCCGGCATCATCCGGCCTACGGAGACCGCGGCTTCAAGAACCTCGTCGAAGGGGATTTTCGATTCGATTCTCGCCAGCGCCATATCCGCCGCGGCCAGCGCCTGGACCGCGCCCATCGCGTTGCGCTTCGCGCACGGGATCTCGACGAGCCCCGCCACCGGGTCACAGACCAGGCCTATTACGCTCTTCAGCGCGATGGCAGCCGCGTCGAAGGACTGCTTCGGTGAGCCGCCGGCCATCGCGACGATACCGCCTGCAGCCATAGCCGAGGCGGAGCCGCATTCTGCCTGACATCCGCCCTCTGAACCCGCGAACGTCGCATTGGAGCCGATGACGAGGCCCACGGCCGAAGCTGCCAGCAGTCCGTCAAGCATCGCCTCCTCATCGAGTCCGAGCCGCTCCCGGGCTGCTTCAAGAGCTGCCGGAACGATTCCGCAGGAGCCCGCGGTCGGGCAGGCGGCGATCCTGCCCATCGCGCTGTTCACTTCCGCTGCCGACAGAGCGCCCGCCATCGCGGTCAGGGCTGTCTCTCCGGAGAGCGTTTTTCCGGTTTTCAGGTAGCGTTCGAGACGTTCCGCATCGCCTCCGGTAAGCCCGGAGACCGAGTAAACAGGCCGCTTTCTGGCCTCGCTGATGCTGCTGCCCATGACGTCAAGGCGTCTGTGCATTTTATCCCGTACTTCCTCAGGCGACATTCCCGAGCGTTCGCATTCGCTGCGGACAGCGTACTCGGACAGCGGGATACGGTTCTGATAGCATAGCTCGATAATATCAGCGGCGCTGTTCGCTGCTGGGTATGAATTGTCGTTCATTTCGTTTCCTCCGGATTAAACAGGATTACCCGGCCGATTCCCGGCAGCTTCCGTATTTCGTCGGCTGTCTTCCGGCTTACCGGAGAGTCGGTTTCGAAGCACATGCAGGCGGAACGTCCGCGGCTGCTTCTCTGCAGGACCATGGAGCCGATATTCACGCCGTTTTCGTAGATGATTGACGAGACACGAGAGAGCGCGCCCGGCTTGTCTTCATGAAACGTGATAAGCGCCGGCGTTTCGCAGCTCAGAGATATCGGGTATCCGTCGATCGCGCTGATCCGGATCATTCCTCCTCCGATAGAGGAGCCTGTGATAGTCGTCTCCCGGCCGTCTTCAGTCTTCAGACGGAATCGAACCGTGTTCGGGTGAGCGTCCGGGATGTCTTTTTTGATAAAGCGCAGCCTGAGACCGCGTTTTTCCGCCGTCTCGAGGGCGTCCTTGAGACTTTCGTCCCCGGGATCCATGCCCAGCAGACCGGCGGCAAGGGCTTTGTCCGTTCCGTGTCCCTTATAGGTCCGGGCGAAAGAGCCTGAAAGCTCGCAGTCCGCTTCGACCAGCTTTCCGTCCGCGATGATTCCGGCAGCCTTGCCGAGGCGGGCGGCGCCGGCCGTATGTGAAGACGACGGCCCGATCATGACGGGACCTGTAACGTCAAAAATTCCAGTTTCCATATTGTCTCCGTTTCGTATGCTCATCGATACAGTGTCGAGGATCACAGATGCCGTTTTAAGCGTCTGCTTCGACCGGCTTCATCATAACATGCCGGTATCGGACTTCGGGTTTAAAGATTGTGATATCTGTATTGATTTTCCTGAGGGTTAAGATAAAATTAAGGAAAGGGAAAAATTCTGCGTGAAGTTCTGTTTCCGGTGACACCTGAAATGATGCGCAGACACAAAATTTACATAAAAAACTCGTTTCGTTACGCTTTCTTTATAATATAATAAAACAAAGTACAGTAAATTATAAAAATACGAAGTTAAGTATGACAACTCAATACAAAAGCACGACAAAAAGTACGATGCCCATCAGAAATTCCGACATTATAAAAATTGAGCTTTGTGTCGGCAGTACCGCCGCAGAGGGCTTTCGAACAATTTCTTAACCGAAACTGTGGTATAATTTCTCTAATGTAATCCGGAATTCTTAAAGGGGAAGAAGATGAAATATAAACTGAATATCGCGATCATCTGCTTCCTTGTATTATTGATCCTGCCGGGACCGGCCGTTCTGGCGGACGATGTCACAAGCGGACAGGGAACTCAGATTTCGCTCGATATCGTCTGGCAGGGGGATCAGACTCAGGATCGTCCGGAGTGGATCGAGGTTGAGCTGTATCGTTCTGTAAACGGGAAAGACGAAACGGTTGAGACCAGAAAAATATCCGCAGATCAGCTGAAAAAGGGCACGGACAATACATGGACGGTTCTGTTCAGCGGACTTTCGGGACAGTCCTGGGAATACGCCTTCAAAGTCGACGGAGCGTCCGATATCACGGATCTGTACGCATATTCGTTTGCTGAAACCGGCGCGGGAACAGACACCCGGGTTTTCACGTATACCCACGGAACGGGCAGTACCGATATGACTGTCACGATTAACTGGGAGGATAACAACAACCAGGGGAATACCCGGCCGGATCAATATGAGATAAGCCTGTTCAGCCCGTCGGATACCAGCGGTACGCCGGAACGAACGGTTACCCTTTCAGCTCAGAATGCGGTATCAGGCAATTCGAATCAGTGGACGGCGACCATTACCGGTCTTAAAGAAGATCCGTCAAGCTATGCAGTTTCTCCGACGAGTCAGCCGGATAATTACCGGAGCACCGTCGTACGGGGGACAAATCAGAATCAGTACAATATGACCAATACCCTCGTAATCACGGCTACGGCAGGTGATTCGACACAGCAGAATGCGGCGGCAGCCGTCACAAGCGCGGTCAACTCGCTAAGCTACATACCGGCGCTGGACAGCGGCGTGCTCAGAAGCAGCTGGCTTAATGTTCTGCTGCTGGCACTGCTGGGCGGGATATGCTGGCTCAGCATTCAGCGTCACAGAATGATGGTCAGACGGGCGAAGCAGAGAAAAAAACGCAGATAAAACGACGCGGATAAACAATACGAACTCACGGAGGGAGATTCATGGCCAGAGACGGAATGATTCAGGTCAGAGTAGACACCAGACTAAAACAGCAGGCGGAGGATCTGTTCAACGATCTCGGCCTGGATACAGCCAGCGCGATCCGGCTCTTTCTTAAACAGGCCGTGATGTATCAGGGCATTCCGTTTCCGATCGTACGTCAGAAACCGCAGACTTCTCAGATGCCGGCGGCATCGTTCCAGGAAGCTGCAGAGACGAATACGAATGACCGCGAACCGGATTTCGGGGAAACTGATGCGATTATCAACGATATGGATATCGATCTGTAGTTTAACAAAAAAATAAAAACCGGCATTTAATCAAATGCCGGCCTTACAGGCATAACTGCTCTAACCGCAGCTGTGCTTTTTTATTTGCCGAAATATTTTCGGATCTCCTGCATGCGCAGGCTGTTAACGGAAGGATTTCTGGTAGATATCGATCACAAATGCTGGTATTACAAGACGGCGATCGAGGCGGGAACCGAATCGATTCATTCACCAAACTGGGAAGAAGAGCAGTTTTCCTGCGAAACGTACGAAAATCCTGCTGAACAGCCTGATCAGACAGCTGATGTCGAACTTACAATTTAGCTAAAAACGTCGGATTCCAACTTTTTGAGAAAAATCAGCGTAAACTATTGCACATTTGCCGGGAAGATGCTATATTATAAGTAACTTAAGAACAGGAGAAATCCTGAAACGGCAGATGTTCTCTCCGGGGTTCGATAAGCATCACAGATGCAGAGAGTACAGAGAGACGGGCAGACAGATCATGGTACGAGAGATCCGGAAAATCCGGAACCGGTCATCCGAATCTGAACAGTTGAGCAGGGAAGCAACCAGATCCTCAAAACGAGTCTGGACAGTAAGCGGCGACAGGTATGGCCGTCGTTAATGAAGAATCCGGAAATGGAAGTTTAAGTTAAGCCGGAAGAAGTTTCCCGACAGGTTCCTCAAATCAGATTGGATATGTTTTCGCAAATTGGAGTCTCTGAAGCAATCAGGCTAAGGAGTCAAACTCGATGGCTGGTGCACCGTGCCCAGCATAATCGGCAACTTGCAGGAACTGAATCCTGTCATTCAAATGTCTGTTTGAAAAAAACGCTGCTGCTGTTGGAATTTCAAGCTCATCATAGAAGTCTCTTCAGCACCAATTCTTTAAGAAACGGTGACTGTTAAGGGAAAAGAATCAGCTTATAAATCGCAGATTGAAAGACCGACGGAATGAGAGATCACAGCAGGTGCTCTGGTCGTAAATCAAATTTCAGGGAATCAAATGTTGTAAGTGCCGTTTGCAGCGGCAAAACTCACTAAAGGAGGAACAACATGCTGCAGCCGGAAATGTTTTAACGTCGCCCTAGATGGAAATCGAAGGGCGACGTTATTTTTTTGCGTGATATTATAATATATAAATAAACCAACGAGAAAAGGGGACGTAATATGGAAAACAGAATTGCGATTATCGGAATCATCGTCGAAAATCCGGATTCGGTCAAGCGTCTGAACGAGCTGCTGCACGAATATTCGGATTATGTGATCGGACGTATGGGAATCCCGTACCGCGAACGCAGCATCAATATTATCAGCATTGCGATTGAAGCGCCGCAGGACGCGATAAGCGCGCTTACCGGAAAGATCGGGAGACTGCCGGGGATCTCGACAAAGACGGCGTACGCCGGATACCAGCCGGAAGAAGACTGATACACAAAGGCGTTTTCGTTAAGGTTTAGTAAAGGGTGGGGAGAATATAATCGAAACGAATTTGGAGAAACAGCATCCGAATTCGAAGGGAGTCATTCAATGGATAATTTATTTATGCGTCATTCTGTCCGCCGCTTTAAAAATACGGAAGTCGAACCTGAAAAAATAGAAAAGCTTGTCAAGGCCGGAATGGCGGCTCCGACAGCAGGCAACCAGCAGGAGTCCAGATTTATTGTCGTAACCGACCGGGATCTGCTTGAAAAGCTTTCGAAATGCTCCCCGTATGCAGGCTGCGCGGCGAAAGCGCCCCTTGCGATCGTTCCGGTAGCAGATCTGAACGGCGCGAAATTTCCGGAGTTCTGGCAGCAGGATCTTGCGGCGGCGATGGAAAATATCCTTGTCGAAGCGGTAAGTCTCGATCTCGGCGGAGTCTGGCTCGGAGCGGCGCCGCTTGAAGAACGGACTGATTATCTGACCGAAATGTTCGGGCTGCCGGAAAATATCAAGCCCTTCGCGATTGCCGTCATCGGCTATCCGGAAAAACCGCCCATCGCAGACGGACGTATCTACGATATGGGACGTATTTTTTATAACGGATACGGAGACCCGGCGTAATTAGCGCAGTAACAGAACCGTATTGTTCAGGCACATCCGTTCACTGTGAATGCTTCCCCGTGTTATACTTTCATATGTAATCTGAAATGCGGAAAGCGACAATACAGATGGAAGACAGACAGAAGCTCAAACGGCTGGCGGATGTAGCCGAAGCATATTATCATCAAAATAAAAAACAGAGCGAGATCGCGAAGGAGCTCGGCGTTTCTCGTCCCTTTGTGAGCAGGCTTCTTGCTGAAGCACGGGAGCTGGGCGTCGTCGAGATAGTGATCCACAATCCGGAAGAACAAATGGAAGAGCTTCTCGGAAGACTCGGCGAAGGGACCTCCCTGACGGGTGGAATCCTGGTCCGGGACGGAGACAGCGACAGCCGGACAAACCGGATGCTTGCACAGGCCGCGGCTGAGCTTATCGGTCAGCTGGGGACAAAACGTCTGGGGATCGGGTTCGGTCACTTTATCGGTGAGATGGCGGAGATGTTCGAACAGAACGGACCTGTCGACAGTCCGGTCCGGACCGTGTGTCCGCTGATCGGAAACGCACCGTTTCCCCTGAGAAACTATCAGTCCAATGAGAATGTCCGGATTTTTGCCGAAGGTCTCAAGGCAGAACCGTATTTTATGCATCTGCCGGCGCTGTCTGAAAGTATCGAGGAAAAGCAGCTGCTGTGCTCGACCGGGCTGTACAGGCAGGCTCAGAACGAATGGAGCATGACGGATACGCTGCTCATCAATGTCGGCAATTATCCGTCTACACCGGATCTCGCCTCGGTTGCGCGTTACGGGGATATGCTTCACCGCGAACGTGCCTGCGGACGGCTGCTGTCGTATTTCTATAACGAGGACGGCCGCATCATTCAGTCGGATCGCGATTTCGCGATTCAGATTCCGCTGGATGAGCTGATGCGCGTGCCGAACCGGATCGCCGTCTGTTCCGCAAATACGGGCGTCAGGACGCTGCGTGGAGCGCTGCGGACAGGTGTGCTGACGCATCTCGTCGCAGACGAGAGCCTCGCACAAGCTGTGCTTGAGGAAGTCCGGCCTCAGACAAATTAAAGACTCGAATATAACGTCTCTGCGGAGGCGTTTTTTTATTGCTTTTTTATCATGCGGACGCACTGCCGTGCCCGGAGATTTTATGAAATCGATATCTTGGCTAAAGCGGCTCAGCTTATATAATGAAATTACAAAGGTAATCGTTAATGGAACTAAGTTACATATGTTACTGAAAGGGGGAGCAGTATGGGGCTGGATCAAACCGATATCAAACGAATGATCAGCTGTGCGGCGGACCGTATGGCGGAAAAGACCGGCTATCTCGGAGATATCGATTCCCATTTCGGGGACGGCGATCACGGTCTGACCATCGGCAGAATCGCAGCGCTGATGAAGGAACGGGCTGCAGCCTGGGATGAAGGGGATATCGCAGGTTTTCTGGACGATCTCGGAACCGGAATCATGGAGATTCGGGGAGGATCAGCCGGTCCGCTGTACGGAACGATGGTCGCCGGGCTCGGGGCTGATCTCGGAGAGAATGAGACCGATCTGGATACGGAAGCAGTCAGGCGGATGTTCTCAGGCTGTCTGAGCGAGATGAAGGATCTGACGACGGCCAGGGTCGGCGACAAGACGATGATGGACGCGCTGATCCCGGCAGTCGAAGCCGCCCGGACCGCTCAGGGGGGAGCCGGGCAGATATTCGAAGCGGCAGCCGAGGCCGCGGAGGCGGGCGCGGAATCCACGAAGAATTTTGTCTCGAAATTCGGCCGGGCGAGAAATTACGGCGACAGGACCATCGGCACGCCGGATGCGGGAGCGGTTTCGACCGCGCTGTTTTTCCGCGGCCTGTCCGACGGCGCTCGTTCTGCTAAATAACGAAACAGTCATTTTAACAGTAATACAGACGGTTAAGTCCGTTAAGATCTGAAGATCAAAGGAGAATCCATATGAAGATGAAAAAGTTTATCAACGCTCCTGAAAACCTGACTGACGAGCTGCTCGATGGTCTTGCTCTCGCTCATTCCGATCTGATCGAACGCGGCGATGAGAATATGATCATCAATAAAAAGCTTGCAGATGCGGACAGGGTTACGATTGTCACCCAGGGTGGAGCGGGTCATGAGCCGGCCATTTCCGGGTTTGTCGGCGACGGGATGGTCGATATCTCCGTTGTCGGCGACATTTTCGCTGCGCCGGGACCTCAGGCCTGTCTCGATGCGATTAAGCTGGCGGACAAGGGCAGGGGAGTACTGTATATCGTATTGAATCATGCCGGTGATATGCTTACGGGAAACCTGACGATGAAGCAGGTCAAAAAGCAGGGACTCGATGTGATCAAGGTTGTCACCCAGGAGGACATTGCCAACGCCTCGCGCTCCAATGCGGAGGACCGCAGAGGGCTCGTCGGCTGTATTCCGACATACAAGATCGCGGGCGCGGCGGCTGCAGAAGGAAAGAGCCTCGAAGAGGTAGCGGAAATCGCCCGGCGCTTTGCGGATAATATGGCGACGCTGGCTGTTGCGGTCCGCGGCGCGACCCATCCGTCGACAGGCGCGCTGCTGTCGGATCTCGGTGAAGACGAAATGGAAATCGGGATGGGCCAGCACGGCGAAGAAGGCGGCGGCCGTCAGCCGCTGAAGACTGCGGATGAAACCGCGGAGATCATGGTCAAGGCGCTGGTCAACGATATCGGAATCAAGCCGGGTGAAAAGGTCATGCTCATCATCAACGGCTCCGGAGCGACTACGCTCATGGAACAGCTGCTTGTATATCGGGCCGCGGTGAGGATCCTGAAGGAAATGGACATCGAAGTTGTCGCGAATTATGTCGGTGAGCTTCTGACGGTTCAGGAAACGGCAGGATTTCAGATGTTTCTCGCGAGAATGGACGATGAGCTGCTTCGGCTGTGGGATGCTCCCTGTGAAACGCCGTATATGAAAAAGTGAGGACAAGCCATGGCGGATAATAAGGGCGTTCACGATTTTCATGTGAACACGAAGGAAGCGGCTCAGGGTTTCTATGTCAAGGGTGCGGCGCATCTGGACTGGGGAATGCAGAGACGGCTCGGACACATGTTTCAGCCTAAGTCGGGAAATACGGTGATGCTGGCTTTCGATCACGGCTACATCATGGGACCTACGACGGGGCTTGAACGGATCGATCTCGTGATCCCGCCGCTGATGCCCTATGTCGATGTGCTGATGGGAACGCCGTCCATCTTCCGGGCGGACATCCCGCCGGAAGAAAGACCGGGACTGTGTCTGCGTATCACCTATGATTCCACGGTCCTGAACGACGATCTGAGCTGCGGCGGAGGGATCGCCTGCGATATCGAAAGTGCGATCAGGATGGATGCGGACTGCATGGCCGTCCAGTGCTTTATCGGTGCGCCGGGAGAATCCCGTTCTCTTGAGCTGCTGGCAAGAACGGCCAATGTCGGTCTCAAATACGGGATCCCGACGCTGGGCGTTACTGCGGTGGGGAAGGACATGGTCCACGACGAAAAATACTTCCTGCTGGCGACCCGGGTGCTGGCGGAAAACGGCGCGAATATCGTCAAGAGCTACTACTGCGACGGCTTCGAACGGGTAGTGTCCGCCTGTCCGGTCCCCATCGTGATAGCGGGAGGAAAGAAGCTGCCCGAGCTCGATGCGCTGGAGATGGCGTACCGCGCGATCAACGACGGAGCGCATGGCGTAGACATGGGACGGAACATCTTCCAGTCCGACTGTCCGGCAGGAATGGCTCAGGCGATCGGAAAGGTTGTTCATGACGGCTATACAGCCGCGCAGGCCTATGAGGTTTACGAGGAAGTCAGGAATCGCTGATTTGATGACCGTCAGTGTGAGTAGATAAGCAGTTTTACAATTCATAAGGAGACGAAGATGTCCGCGGAATATATGCATATCGGAATCCCGATCACAAACAAAAAGCCCGGAATGGTCTATAACGAAGACGCGAAGTTCTGGTGCAGCAATCCGGACGATTATGACTACAAGATCGAGTATCTGGCCTTCGAAGACGGGACGCCGTTCCCGGAAGAAATCTATCGTGAAATGCACGCAGCCTTCAAGGTGGACGATCTTCAAAAGTACATCGACGATGCGGACCGCATGATCTGCGGGCCGATGCCGGCGGGAGACAATGCGGAAATCGCGTTCGTCCGCAAGGACGGGGCGATTATCGAGCTGTATCACGAAATTTAGACTGCAGTCTAGAATACAGCATGGACAAAAGAGATTTATAGCATCAGAAGACCCGGTGATCGGGTCTTTTTTTCTTGAGAGGCATATTTGGTTTATACGATTTCAAAATCACCGGTTAAATATTCAAAAATACCTTATAATATTTTTATACAGGATCATTATCTGGTTATGCTGTGAAGGAGGGCAGGATGGATATTACGCAGCTGGAGTATTTAAAGGTGATAGCGGAGACGGGCTCGCTCACGAGAGCCGGAGAACGGCTTCATATATCGCAGCCTGCCATGAGTATCATGCTCAAAAAAATTGAAGAAGAGCTGGGAACGGAGCTTTTTGACCGGGGACCCAACAGGATCAAGCTCAATGCTGCAGGTGAAGCGGCTTTAATTTATATCAATAACATATTATGGAATGTGGAACAGATGAAAAAGGAGCTGCGGGCCCAGGCCATGCAGGAACAGACATTAGCTCTGTTGTTCTGCGATCACGGAATACAATGGTACTGCATTCCAAGGTTTCCTGCGGCTCACCCCGAAATAAAAGTCACATCGTTTTTATATCAGAATGAAGATGAAGTCAAACTGCTTGAACACAGGACCTGTGATATCCTGATATCGCCGGGGAAGATAAAGGATGAAAATGTCATTTCTATCCCGTTTTTGAAAGACCGTGTTTTTCTATCTGTTCCTGAGAACAGTCGGTATGCGGAACTTGAGTCGATTTCCATCAGAGATATAGACGAGCAGTCGTTTCTCGTTCCTGATTTCGGGGGCTATCTGGTGCAGCAGCTGGAAAATATTATCAGAACGAAGAATCCGAAGATTAAAATGATCAAAAGCGACTGGATCATCACGCAGCAGCTCATTCAAACGACCGATATGCTCTCTACCTCTTCGGTTATCGCAATTGAAGCCGGTTTGCGGAACGACGGTCCAAACAGAGTATTGGTTCCGTTATCTGATCCGGAGCTGAAGGTCACATACCATATCAATTATCTTCGAGGGAGCAAGAGAAAAGCGGAAAAGTTTCGCTCCTGGGCAAAAACGGTTGTAGAACAGCATAAACAAAACGAACAATGACTGGATATAAATGACAAAGGGCTTCCGCAGGTAAAATGCGAAAGCCCTTTGTCAATCAGAATTACAGTTCCATATTGAATTTATTCCGGCAGATAGCTTTCGTCGTTCATCATATCCACCGCGGACTGGATGCCCTGGCGTACAGCGTCCAGCTGAGCAGTTGAGACAAAAGCCGCGATCTGGTCCGCGAGCTTTGTCAGCTGCGCTTCCGGCAGATTGAGCTCCTGCAGAGACTGAGCGAGCGCATTCTGTTCGGCCGTAAATTCCGGGGTAGGCCGAACCGTGATTTCCGGCGCCAGCTTCACGAGTTTTTCTTCTTTGTCCTTCGGGATCTGCATTTTCTCTCCTTTGTAAGCATCTGGTAATTCATTGTCTGTTAAGAAGTCGGATTGTTTAAATGATTCTCTATATCGATTATTTAAGAATGTACCCAGAGAAGAGGGGAATCGTTCAGTCTGGAAAAAACTGGATTGAAGCGCATGATCAGTCCGATCCTGCAGGATATGTACCAGATGTTTCATTTATATTGTCTTTGACTTATACTGTCTTTAAACTGGTCGGTAATGAATCCATGAGATAGGGCAGCGGTTCGTCTTTAAACAGTTAAACTAAAAAAATGCTGAAAAAGTCTTGCATTCTGCTTTAAACCTGATACAATAACGATGTCAGCAAAATATTGATGGTTTGTAACTGAGATCGATCAGGCAAGACCGCGCTTCCACCGTATCCTCCGAGAGGGTTTTTACGTGAGAGAGCAGCGGGGCTTGCTTTTTTTTTACGCTGACCGAGTTTTTAGCTTCTGGAAAGGGCAACAATGAAAATTAAAAAGATTCTTAATAATAATCTCGTTATTGCATCTGACCGGGACAATGAAGAAGTCGTTGTCTGGAGCAAGGGACTAGGTTTCAGAAAGAAAAAGGGAGACTTTTTTCAGAAAGAAGAAGCGGAAAAAATCTTCGTACTGCAGGACGAAGATGTCAAAGACCAGTACAGCCAGCTTATGGAGGATGCTGATCCACGAAGTGTAGAAATTGCTGAAGCGATCATTTCAAATGCCGCCGATGAACATCATATGCAGTTTAATGAAAGTGTTCACCTGGCGCTGACAGATCATATCAACAGCATTATTTCCAGGCTTGAAGAAGGCGTAAACCTGACGAATCAGCTGACAATGGAAATTTCCAAGCTGTACCCTGATGAGTTTAAGATCGGGATATATGGAAATGATCTGATTGAACAGAAGACAGGTTATAAACCTCTATACGATGAAGCCGCGTTTATCGCAATGCATCTCGTGAACGGTCAGTCAGACGGAACTGTTGATGAAGCGACAGTCAGAAAAACGGCTGAATTTATCAGTGACGTTACTTCTATGATCGAATCTTATTACGATATCGAGCTGGACGAGACTTCGTACTCATATTATCGATTTGTCATGCACCTGAAGTATCTGAGCAAACGCATTATGCAGGGGATGGTACCGCCGGACGATCCGGTTCTGTACGATCTTGTGACACGATCCTATCCTGAATCAATCAAGGGGATGGAAAAGATCGCGCACGTGATTAATCTTAAATATCACAAGGAAGTTTCAACAGAAGAAAAAGCCTACATTGCAATTTATGTAGCGAGGCTTCTCAAGGACTTTCAGGATAGTCAGACAAAAGTCTGAATGCAATTTTCTATTATTTGTAATTAAATATCGAGGCTTGTTACCGCAGAAGCGGGCAATACCTGGCATTACGAACGGCGGATATCCGGATCAGGACTTTATGTTCTGCTCTGATCTCCCGACGTTTGTGAGTCAGGTTTTTTTATTACTCAATTATTCTGTCAGATGCACTAATTCATATTAAAAGATTAACTATTAGAAGTCAACTAGAAGTCAATCCCAATGCGAGGATGGTGA
>ERZ1032812.5-NODE-5-length-27487-cov-6.550525_pt1 | contig 27487 bp, 27 predicted proteins | sample MGYA00517094_ERZ1032812 | MGnify/ENA primary metagenome ERZ1032812 (study PRJEB33719, sample SAMN04262549) | wastewater metagenome | biome: sewage system; feature: street-access sewage; material: sewage | place: Peru: Lima | collected 2013-01-15 ... | reverse complement strand
AGGTGTTTTAAGAAAAGTAGTTCTCTCCTGTCGTGGCGCCTGTATTGCCTCTGTAAGAAGATTTAAAGCCAGATCGTGCAGTTATTCGAAAAATTCCGTAAAAACGCTCTAAACAGTCGTTACAGGCGGCTCAGATCACCTTAAATTCATCGGGAAAGCAATAAAAAAACCCGGGACCGACCGGAATATTTCCGGCCCGTCTCGGGTTCGTTTTGTTTCTGGATTGAATTGCAAAAATCTACCACTCGATATCGGCGACATTCGCAGGATGCGGGTTCTTCGTCACCTCGACCGCTTTACCGTTTTTCATCCGGATCACGCGGTCGCCTATCGGCGTGATCGCCGCATTGTGTGTGATGAGCACAACCGTCATCCCCTCTTCGCGGCAGGTCTTCTGCAGCAGCTCGAGAATGTTGCGGCCGGTCGAAGAGTCCAGCGCGCCTGTCGGCTCGTCGCACAGCAGCAGCTTCGGTCTCTTGACGAGGGCTCTTGCGATGGCGACACGCTGCTGTTCTCCGCCTGAGAGCTGGGACGGGAAATTATCCTTGCGTCCGCTCAGTCCCACCTTGTCCAGCAGCTCCGACGAGTCCGCCGGAGCATCGCAGACCTGAGCGGCCATTTCGACATTTTCAAGCGCCGTCAGGTTCTGGATCAGATTATAAAACTGAAAGACGAAGCCCGTATCGAAGCGTCTGTATTCGGTAAGCTGTCCGCGGTCGAAATCCTCGATATGCTGTCCGTCGACGATAATCTCTCCGGAGTCGCAGGAATCCATCCCGCCCAGCATATTCAGAACCGTAGTCTTCCCGGCGCCGGACGGACCGACGACGACAGTGAATTCACCCTTGCCGACATCGAAGGAGATTCCGTCGGCTGCAGGGATCGTTACTTCACCGATCCTGTACGTCTTCGTGACATCGCTGAAGCGGATATACGGGGCCTCTTCCCTTTCCCGCTTAAAGATTTCCGAGGACATCGGCAGCAGGCGCGAGCCAGTCGGCCTTGATCTCTTCGATGCGTCCGGAGTCCGCGAGCTGCGCGACAGCCGGATCGAGAGGAATCTGTCCAAGCAGCGGGATTCCGTACTTCTGGCAGACTTCGCCGACGTGGCTTTCTCCGAATACCTGGATCTTTTTGCCGCAGTCCGGACATTCGAGCCAGCTCATGTTTTCGACGATTCCGAGTACCGGGATATTCATCGCTTCGGCCATCTTGACCGCCTTCTCGACGATCATCGAAACCAGATCCTGAGGCGTCGTCACGACGATAATTCCGTCGACCGGCATCGACTGGAATACAGTCAGCGCCACATCTCCGGTTCCCGGCGGCATATCGACAAACAGGTAGTCTTCGTACATCCACTGGACGTCCGTCCAGAACTGCTTGACCGCGCCGCCGATGATCGGTCCGCGCCATACGACAGGATCGGTGTCTTCATCAAGGAGCATGTTCATCGAGATCATCCTGATCCCGTCCTTCGATTCTCCCGGAAGGATCCCCTGATCGTTGCCCTGGGCCCGTTCTTCGATACCGAACATTTTCGGGATAGAAGGCCCTGTGATGTCCGCATCCATGATGCCCACCTGATTGCCGCGTTCGCGCATCGCGACAGCCAGCGCCGCCGTAACCATCGATTTGCCGACGCCGCCCTTGCCGCTGACGACTCCGATTACCTTTTTGACATCGCTCCAGGGATGTCCGGCCTTATCATTTTCGAGACCCTGTCTCGAAGAACAGTCCGCAGTGCAGCTTTCGCAGTTCTGCGGCGTGCAGTTCTCTTTTTCGTTGCTCATTCTTCCTCCGTAAATAACTGATACTACTAAACTTCTCAGGCCTGACCGGCCGCCTCGGCGACCTGCCTGTAAGCTTCTACAATCTGCTCCCGGCTCACAGCCCGGTTTGCCGGACTCGTGGACGGCAGCACGACAGCCGGGATTCCCGTCCGGTCCTCGAGATACTTCGCGTACAGCCTGCCCGAGGCCTTCCCCGTCGTGAAGACGTGACGGATGCCGGTTCTGTCAAGCAGCTCGTCCACGGGATTGACCTCCGCGTTTTTTATGCTCGCATCGCTGGCGCCGGTGATCTCGCACGAAGCGATGGTATCCCACAGCGCGATATGATGCGCCTCAAGGAACGCTTTCTTCTCATCGGTAGTTCCGGGCGGCTCATCGCCGAAAACCTCCGCCAGCACGCTCCAGAAGCGATTCTGAGGGTGTCCGTAGAAGAACTTCGCCTCTCTCGACTTCGGTGACGGAAACGAGCCCAGGATAAGCACCTTCGCGCCTTCGGGCACAAAGGGCGGTATTTCGTGCACGAGCCTCTGCGGCTGCGCTGGCTTTACCATTTTTCGCTGTGGATCCTGGCCGCATCGAAGCGGTCTTCCGGTTTGGTCCATCGGTTCATTTTCCCGAATCCCATCAGAGAGAACGGGATAACCGATTCCGGCAGATCGAACATCTTCCTGACAAAATCGACACGCTCCTGACTCTGAACGATCCCGAACCAGTAGGCGCCGAGTCCGAGAGAATTCGCTTCGATAAGCATGTTCTGCGCGGCGGCGGAGCAGTCCATCATCCAGGTTTCCGGAAAACGCATCTCATTCCGGTCCCCGAGGATCATGATAATCTCCGGCGTCTTCGCGATGAATTTCGCGTACGTATCGATTCCCGCAAGCTCCTCGAGCTTCGCCTTATCCGTTATGACCAGAAAATCCCACGGCTGCTGATTCCCCATTGACGGGGCCTGCATTGCCGCTCTGAGAAGCTTTTCAGTATCTTCGTCCGAAACGGGAAAATCCTTGAAGTTTCTGCAGCTCGTCCGTTCGAGTATTTCTTTCATTCTGTTCACCTCTATCAGAAGCCGTGAGTCCGGCTTGCCGTACATCATATTATAGCAGATTGACCGCAAACGGGTGCAGGAAAGACCGGGCAGCCTTTTTCGGGGCGTGAGTAAATATTGCAGCGTCTTTCGACACCATTTTATTGCGTAAAAGCACCCTTTCGGGGTATTCTTATATTTGAAACTACAGACTTATTCATAACCTGCCGTTTCAGTTCGGGGTTAAGGGAGAGCAGATAATGGAAGACACTAAGGGTTCAATCAATAAAGTCATATTCGGGCAGCGTCTCAAGCATCTGATGACGAATTACAACGAAACAACCTATTCCCTCTCCGCGAAATTTAATCTCTCACCCCCGACCATTTCACGTTACACCCGCGGAGAAATGGTCCCGAAGGCGACGACCATACGGACGATGGCGGATTATTTCGACGTAAGCCCGCTGTGGTTAATGGGTCAGGATGTTTCGATGTACGAAAAGGAACCGCTCGATCCGCACGCGAGCTTCGACGCGCTCGCGCCGGTGACCGTATTCAAGTCGATCAAATATGATCTTCCCGTCTATTCGAATGAAAAATCGGGGATCACGCTGCAGATGCCTATGGAACAGCTCACCGCATGGGGCCCGACGCTGGCGATGGTGATGCCGGACGATTCGATGTCTCCGACAATCGAAGAAGGCGATCAGGTCATTATCAAGCTGCATACCTTCCTGAAATCAGGAGACCTGACTGCGATGCACGTCAATCATTCGGATCTGATAATCCGCCGCGTGCTGTTCAATAAAAACCAGGTAATCCTGCAGCCTCATAATTCCGCGTACAACGCGGAGCTGTATAATCTGAAAAAAGACGATATTCAGATCATCGGATCCGTGATCTATAAGCGGCATGAATCTGAAAAGTATTTCGACTGACCGAGGTCAGTCTTTTTTATTGCGCGGGAATCCCGTCAGACCGCTGCGGACGGCTTCCGGTAAAAGACCGGATTCGTCACGGACGAAAAAACGCAAAAAATAAAAAAGAAAACCGTCATTTCTTCTGGTTTTCCTGTCTTCCCTGTCGGGAATATATCAATGCAACTAAACCTGTAAGCCGAGTTCTGTCTAAATGATCATCTATCTGATTCTGCCGTCACCGGCAGACTTTAGCGACCTACCATCTGGCAGGCAGCGAGCAGCTGCCTTTTGTCGCCGCTTTTGGTCTTGCACCGAATGGGGTTTACATAGCCGGCCGGTTACCCGGGCCGCTGGTGAGCTCTTACCTCGCCGTTTCATCTTTACCTGCGTACAGGCGGTCTGCTTTCTGTTGCACTTTCCTTGAAGTCACCTTCACCGGGCGTTACCCGGCATCCTGCTCTGTGGTGCTCGGACTTTCCTCAGGCGTATGCCCGCGATCATCTGGTTTACTTGCATCGTAATCTTTATCAGCGCTTTTATTCGCGTTTAACGTTCGGATATTCGGTTTTTTTCCGCCGGCTTCACTGCTGAGAATCTTGCCGTCGAGAAACGTCTTGTAGGAATAATAAGCTCTGGCCTTTTTGATCTTCATTAAAAGATCGTTCAGATCCTCGAATTTTCCGGTGTGTTCGTTCACCTTGATCGTCTGTGAAAACGCGTATTCGAGATTCTTGGCCAGCAGCGCAAGGCGCATCGCCTTGTACGAGTTGCTTTTTTCGTCCCTGAGAATATCGTAGTACTGAAGTCTGAACTCCGTCAGATCCCTGCGGCCCTTCGGCATCAGGTAGATCTTGACCTTCGTCCTGTCTTCACTCTGCGGATTAGTCGTTAAAATCCGATACCTTCCTATTTTATCCTCGTGAATCTCAGTTGTCAAGTGATATTTTTCTTTGTTTTCAGGCTGGCTGATCCAGCGCATCAGCAGGCCCTGTTCCTCGGGCGTCATGAGCTGGGTTTTTATTATTCTGTTAAAAGTGCTCTGTATCGTTTTGTTATCTGTCGTCATAATCAAACCTCCGCATGCATCTCCCGGTTTTAAAAAAGGCCGAAATACTTCGGCCTGATGCTATAGTTCAATCTTACCCAGATCGAAGCCGTCTGATTCAGACTTCTTCTCCGGTTCCTTATCCGGTGTTTCTTCTTCCGGCGCGTCCTTCTTCGCAAAAGTTTCACGAATCTTCGCTTCGATCTCGTCCGCGAATTCCGGCTTTTCCTTCATGAGCTCCTTGACCTTGTCACGGCCCTGTCCGAGACGTTCGTCTCCGTAGGAGAACCAGGACCCGGATTTCTGGATAATCCCGAGTTCTGCCGCAGTATCGCACAGATCGCCCTCTCTCGAGATCCCTTCGCCGTACATAATATCAAATTCCGCCATTTTGAACGGCGGCGCCATCTTGTTCTTGACCACCTTCGCGCGCGTACGGTTCCCGATCATTTCGGTCCCCTTCTTGAGCGTTTCGATACGTCTGATATCGATACGGACGGATGAATAGAATTTAAGCGCGCGTCCGCCTGTGGTGACTTCCGGATTCCCGTAAATAACGCCCACCTTTTCACGCAGCTGATTGATGAAGATCGCCGCGGTGTTGGACTTTTTGATTACGCCGGTGAGCTTTCTGAGAGCCTGGGACATAAGTCTGGCGTGAAGGCCGACATGGGAGTCTCCCATTTCCCCGTCGATTTCCGCTTTCGGAACGAGAGCCGCGACCGAGTCGACGACAACGACGTCGAGAGCCGCGCTTCTGACGAGCGCTTCGAGAATTTCAAGCGCCTGTTCGCCCGTATCAGGCTGCGCGACGAGCAGGTTGTCGATATCGACGCCCAGATTCTTCGCGTAGATCGGGTCCAGCGCATGTTCCGCATCGATGAACGCCGCGATGCCGCCGTTCTTCTGGGCTTCCGCGACGACGTGGAGCGCGACGGTCGTCTTACCGGAGGATTCAGGTCCGTAGATTTCCGTGATCCTTCCGCGCGGGATTCCGCCTATGCCGAGGGCTCTGTCCAGTCCGATGGACGATGTCGAGATCACGTCCGCGTCGAGCTTTGCCGATTCGTCTCCGAGACGCATGACTGCGCCTTTTCCGAAGGATTTTTCAATATTCTTAAGCGCTGTGTCCAGCGCAGTCTGCTTGTCCTGGTCGATTGCGACCGTTTTTGCAGGAGCAGTTTTTTTCGCCATTCTTACCTCTTGCTGTATTTAAGCTCTTCACGCACCATCTGCAGGATCTTGTTGACAGTTCTCTGCTGAACGGCCGTTCTGGAGCCGAAAAACTGATTTTTGACGATTTTTGTGCCGTTTCCGGAACAGATCCCCGTATAGACGAGTCCCACCGGCTTGTCGGCCGTCGCGCCGTCCGGTCCGGCGATCCCCGTTACAGAAACACCGATATCCGTCCCGGTGATCCTGCGTACATTCTCGCACATTTCACGGGCGGTTTCAGGGCTGACGGCTCCGAATCGTTCAAGGGTTTCGTGAGAAACACCCAGCAGTTTTTCCTTCATTTCGTTCGAATAAGTTACAAGGCCCGCCTTAAGCGAAGCCGAGATTCCCGGAATCTGAGCCAGCTCTGCGCATACCAGCCCTCCGGTGCAGGATTCCGCCGCGGAAAAACTCAGACCGCCTGCGATCAGGTCCTTCCCGACTGTTTCCAGGAGCGTCTCCCGTGATTCGGTGAAAATAAAATCAGAGAGTCTTTCATGTATTATTTTATCATATTCCGTAAGCATACGCTCTGCGTCGGCGTCCGTATCGGCGGATGCCGTCACCCGGACGAGCACCTGATCCGGCTTCGCGTATGTCGCGATGGTCGGGTTGGTCTGCCCGTCCACAAGATCCATCAGCGCGTCTTCGGCAGCCGATTCCCCGATGCCTGTAAGCTGATAATAATGGGAGATCACAGACTGGCCGCTGCGGCTTGCGAGCAGCGGACGAACCTGAGCGTCAAACATCGCCTTCATTTCTCCGGGAGGTCCGGGCAGCAGAAAAACGGCTTTGTCACAGCCCCAGCGGTCCATGCTTTCAATAAGCATGCCCGGCGCCGTTCCGTTGGGATTGGGCAGGATCGTGCAGCCCTCCGGGAACATCGCCTGTGACAGATTGTTCTCCGTCATTTCGTAGCCGCGGGCGCTGAACCAGGCCCGCAGTTCCTTTTCGATTTCCGGATGGAGCTGGAGCGCCCGGTTAAACACCTTCGCCGTCGTTTCCTTGGTCAGATCATCCTGTGTGGGTCCGAGCCCGCCCGTCAGAATCACGAGGTCCGCGCTTGAAAGCGCTGCTCTGAGCGACTCCTCCAGACGTTCCGGGTTGTCCCCTACGGATGTCTGCCGTCTGACGTTGATTCCCATTCCCGAAAGCTCTTCAGACAGCCACCGGGCGTTCGTATTCAGTATCGCGCCGGTCAGTATCTCGGTCCCGACGCTTATCAGTTCACAGTTCATTTGCGCTTCGATCTTCTTTCTGAACCGGCTTTCGCCGGTCCTGACATAAAAACAGGCGCGGATAGACTCCGCGCCCCTGCAGCCGGCCTGTTCGGAGCCGGATCACATCGATTTGAATACACCCTTGTTCAGGACGAAATAATCGATTCCCGAAATCAGAGTCATTACCGCACAGACATAGATCATGATCTGCCCGAATGTCCAGAGCCACGCGAAATTCATCGACGGGATCATGAACAGCAGCAGCGCGATAATCGCGATCATCTGCGTGACGGTCTTGAGCTTGCCCCATTTACTGGCTGCGATGACGACGCCGTCGGCAGCGGCCAGTGTTCTAAGTCCGGTGACGGCGAATTCGCGGGCGAGGATCAGGATAACGATCCATGCGGGAACGAACTGTACGCCTACGAGACAGACGAAAGCCGAAGTCACGAGCAGCTTGTCCGCAAGGGGATCCATAAATTTCCCGAAATCGGTGATCAGATTGCGGCTTCTCGCAAGATGTCCGTCCACCGCATCGGAGGCGGAGGCGATACAGAATACGATAAGCGCCGTCAGCTCATGATACGGGAAACTGCAGCAGAATGCGATAATGAAAACCGGGATCAGACAGATGCGCAGCATCGTGATCTTGTTAGGCAGATTCATTTTTATCTCCTGTGAATTCATATCCGAGCGCCCGGATCACCCGGACCTCGCAGAAATCTCCGGTAGTTAAAGATGCCGGACTGTTTACATATATTATACAGTCAATTTCGGGAGCATCGCAATAGAGACGTCCCGAATAGGTTTCGTCGCCTTCTTCCGTTTCAATAAGCACCGGAAGGACCTTGTTCTTAAGTCTCGCGTTGCGCTGCGCACTGATTTGTTCCTGAATCTCCGTTATTTCTTCATAGCGCCGTTCTTTCGTATCGGCGTCTATCTGATCCGGGAACGATGCTGCAGGCGTGTTTTCTTCCTGAGAATAACGGAAAGCGCCCAGTCTGTCAAACTGGATGCGCCTGAGATCCTCGAGCATCGCCTGATGATCCTCTTCGGTTTCGCCCGGGAAGCCTGTGATGATCGACGTGCGGATCACTGCATCGGGCAGGGCTTCGCGGATCATATTGATCCGGTGTTCGATTTCTGCCGGCGTGATCGCCCGTCCCATCCGGCGCAGGATATCCGGACGCGTGTGCTGAACCGGAATATCGAAATACGGCAGAATATTCGGGTGGGTTCTGACCGTTTCGATAAGCCCGCTGTCGATTCCTTCGGGATACAGATACAACAGACGGATCCACGGAAAGTCTGTTTCCTCCGCGATTCTGCCCAGCAGCTCGTTAAAGGCCGGATATTCCGGATGGTCGTTCCCGTACTGGGTCAGATCCTGGGCGATCAGGATAAGCTCCTTGACACCCTTTTCTCTGAGCAGCTCTGCTTCCGCAAGAATCTCCTCGGGAGAACGGCTGCGGTGCTTCCCGCGGATGCCCGGAATCGCACAGTAGGTGCAGTTCCGGTCGCAGCCTTCTGAAATTTTCAGATACGCCGTCGCTTCATGCTCCGGCACGTAGCGTACGGCCGGCGCCTTCTGCGCTTCCCGGATATCTTCAAACAGATTCAGGATCCTGTCCGTATCCTTGACGCCGATAAAGCCGTCGATTTCCGGAATCTCCTGAGCAAGCTCTTCCTTATATCGCTCCGCCATGCATCCGGAGACGATAAGCTTTGCGCCGTTTTCTTCGACATACGGAAGGCATGCCAGAATCGTATTGACCGATTCCGCCTTCGCTTCGTCGATAAAGCAGCAGGTATTGACGATAATCAGATCCGCCAGATCCGGATCGTCAGTCAGCTCGAACCCCATCGAGATGAGATCGCCGAGCATGTACTCGCCGTCTACGGTGTTTTTGTCACATCCGAGAGCGGCGAGATAGACCCGTTTCGGACTGTCCTTCAGTTCATCGAGTCTGTTCATACGTTACTCCTGTATTCTTCCGGCGCAACGAGAATCTTTCTCGGCTTGCTGCCGTTCGGACCGGAAATTATGCCTTCCCGTTCCATCGTATCGATAATCTTGCCTGCGCGGGCGTACCCGATCCCGAGTCTTCTCTGAAGCATCGAGGTCGAGATCTGACCGTTGACGAAGGCGACCTGGACCGCGTCGTCGTAGAGCGCGTCCTTTTTCATCTTCTTCTTTTCCGGTGCCGCCGCTTCTTCCGCGATCGTTTCGGTGATCGACTCGTCGTATACGGGCTCTTCGTCCGTTTTGACGGCCTTGATCACGCGGTTGATCTCCGCGTCTGAAACGTAGCAGCACTGAACCCGGAGCGGTTTCGAGAGCCCGACAGGACTGTAGAGCATATCCCCTTTCCCGAGGAGCTTTTCAGCGCCCGCATGATCGAGGATCGTCCGGGAGTCGGTGTTCGACGCGACGGAAAATGCGATTCGGCTCGGAATATTCGACTTGATCAGACCCGTAATGACGTCCACCGACGGACGCTGCGTCGCGATGATCAGGTGGATCCCGCAGGCGCGCGCGAGCTGGGCGATCCGGCAGATCGCGGCTTCGACTTCCTTCGGCGAGGTCATCATCAGGTCTGCGAGTTCGTCGATGATAATGACGATGCGCGGGAGCTTCTCGCCCCCGGTCTTCTTCATGAGCGTGTTGTACGTGTCGATGTCGCGCACGCTGTTCTCCTTGAACAGCTCGTAGCGCTGGGTCATCTCACGGATACCCCAGTTAAGCGCGGACGCGGCTTTCTTCGGATCGGTGACGACCGGAATGAGCAGATGCGGGATCGCGTTGTACTGGTTGAGTTCGACCATCTTCGGGTCGATCATGATCATTTTGAGCTCTTCCGGGCTCTTCTTGTACAGCATCGAAATAATCAGCGCGTTAATGCAGACGGATTTACCTGAACCTGTCGCCCCTGCGATAAGCAGATGGGGCATCGTCGAGATATCGCCGACGATATTCTTGCCCGACAGCGTTTTGCCCAGCGCGAAGGGAATCGACGCTTCCGTCTCTTTAAATTCCGGTGTATCGATGATATCGCGGATATGAACGATGCTGCCCTTTTGATTCGGTACCTCGATGCCGACGGCGTCCTTCCCCGGAATCGGCGCTTCGATCCGGATATCGGAGGTCGCGAGATTGAGCGCGAGGTCGTTCTCGAGGTTTGTGATCTTGCTGACCTTGACGCCCGGCGCCGGCTTGATTTCATAGCGCGTGATGGACGGTCCGGACTCATAGCCGCGGATCTTCGCGTCGACGCCGAAGTTGCTGAACGTCTCGCGGATCCTCGACGCATTGTCGCGGATCTCATCCTTTGTGGTCCCTCCGCCGCTCTTGCCCTGCGTCAGAAGCTCGATGGACGGAAACTCATAAAGCTGCGGCTCTTCCTTCGCGGTTTCAGGCGCCCTATCGTCCGCCGACCCGCTTACGGACGGCTTTTTTTTTTCGTCCGAAGTCCCCGCTGTCTTCTTTGCCCGTTCGAGCATCGGATCGTAGCCGGTTTTCGGATGATTTGACTGATTGATCTGGGCGATCCGCGAATCGGGTTCGTTCACCTGAGGCGGGATCTCCGAATCGAATTCGTTCTGAGCGGAGGCGTGGCGTCTGCGCGCCGGCTTGTTCTGCTCGGCCAGAGCCCGGTTTATCTCATCCTGATCGATGAGCTGGGTTTCGACAGAAATCATTCCGTCTTCACTGCGTTCGAGCAGTCCCCCTGCCGGACGCTGTTCGGGTTCGTTCTGATTCAGGACCGAATCGTCCGGCGCGTAATCCTTCGATTCCGCGTCCTCCAGATCCAGATCGTCTCCGTTTTCCATCGATTCCCGCAGAAGCTTTTCGCGCTCCTTCGCGCGCTGCTTCTGGCGGATGTCGTCTGACATATCCTGGATCTTGTTTTTCACCGTGAGCATGCCGAAGTTGCTCTTGTCCATCTTTTCGTAGGTATCGGTAAAATTCGCCTTGATAAGCAGAACGACTTCGACGATGGTCAGAGCGGCCATCGCGATGGTCGTTCCCGTAGGCGTGATAATGATGTCGAGCAGATAAGCGAAAATAATCCCTACGATTCCGCCGTAATCGCCGTAGCCTGCCAGCGAGAAGAGATCGAGAATTTTATAGCCTGTCAGATTCGGAATATAGGCGCTGAGGACCACCATCAGATTCAGGATAATCAGGACCGAGTAGATCACAGTCTCCTTATAATAGGTGAATTTATCCAGCAGCACGAGGACTCCGGATGCCATCAGAACGATGCACAGAAACGGTACCGTGTTTCCGAACAGATACATCAGGATTATTTTCCCGATAAATTTGTCCAGAAATGTCGGAACTGCCGTCGTAAACGCATAATAGAAATAGATCCCGAGAAGGATCATAACGATGCCCTGGACCCAGCGGTTCTTATCCTGAGACCTGGCTGCAGATGTCCGCCTTCGCGCAGCGGTTTTTTTCTTTTTTGCTGCCATTGCGTACCTTTCCAGTTTAAGCCTGTTAAAAAGAAAAGAGCACGAATGTGCTCTTTAGTTTTTTCCGGAATGCCCGAAACCGCCTGCTCCGCGGTCTGTTTCCTCCAGCTCTTCCGGCGAAGAGACCTTCGTAAACACCGGTCTGGCGATCGGGGCGAAAACAAGCTGGGCGATCCTTTCGCCCGGCTTGACCGTATAACAGCTTTTCTTTAAATTGATCAGAATCACGGAAATCTCTCCGCGATAATCGGCGTCGATGGTACCGACCCCGTTCACCAGAGATATGCCGTGCTTGAGCGCAAGCCCGGAACGCGCCCGGACCTGTCCTTCGAAACCCTCCTGGATCTCGCAGCGGATCCCCGTAGGGATCGTACATACGACACCCGGCCACAGTGTGACAGATTTGTCGATTGCCGCCCGCAGGTCTACCCCGCTGGCTCCTGCGCTCTCAAACTTCGGATCCGGATAACCGGAACCGTTATAAATTTTAACGCTGCATTCTTCCATGTTCTTAACTTAAGTATTATAGTCTTCGGACTTAAAAGCAGCTTTTATTCAGCTTTTTTCTTGCCGTGATGACCGTGTTCCTTCGGCAGGCAGGCCTTGCGCGACAGGTTGATACGGCCCTGATTGTCGATGTCGGTTACCTTTACGGTGATCTTGTCGCCGATATTAACGACATCTTCGACCTTTTCGACACGTTCGTTGGCAAGCTTCGAGATATGGACGAGTCCGTCCTTGCCGCCCGGCAGCTTGACGAATGCGCCGAAGTTCATGATCCGGACAACTTCTCCGTCGTGGATTTCTCCGACCTGAACTTCGTATGTGATGTCGTCGATGATCGCCTTGGCCTTATTCGCCGCTTCCGCATTGTCGGAAGCGATAAAGACGGTGCCGTCGTCTTCGATGTCGATCTTGACGCCGGTTTCGTCGATGATCTTGTTGATCACCTTTCCGCCCGATCCGATAACGTCTCTGATCTTATCAGGATTGATCTGGAAGCTCATGATTCTCGGCGCGTACTCCGACAGCTCCGGTCTCGGAGACGAGAGTGTTTCAGCCATCTTGTCGAGGATGAAGATACGTCCGTCGTAAGCCTGAGCCAGCGCCTGACGGAGAATCGGTTCGTCGATCCCGTTGATCTTGATATCCATCTGGATCGCGGTGATGCCGTCGCGGGTTCCCGCTACCTTGAAGTCCATGTCTCCGAGGAAGTCTTCCATACCCTGGATATCCGTCAGGATCGCGAGCTTGTCGTCTTCTTTGATAAGACCCATCGCGCAGCCTGCAACCGGCTTTTTAAGCGGTACGCCGGCATCCATCAGCGCAAGCGTCGAACCGCAGACGGAAGCCTGCGAGGTCGAACCGTTCGAGCTTAAAACTTCGGATACGACGCGAATCGCATACGGGAATTCTTCGACCGGCGGGATCATCGGAAGCAGCGCGCGTTCTGCAAGCGCGCCGTGGCCGATTTCACGGCGTCCCGGTCCGCGCATCGGGCGTGTTTCCCCGACAGAGTAGCTCGGGAAATTGTACTGATGCATATAGCGCTTTTCGGTTTCGGACAGATCCAGTCCGTCCAGCATCTGCGCGTCACGAAGTACGCCCAGAGTCGCGATGGACAGAACCTGTGTTTCACCTCTCGTGAACAGGCCGGAACCGTGAACACGGGGAATGAATCCGACTTTTGACGAGATCGGACGGATTTCAGTCATCTGACGGTTGTCCGGACGAATTCTGTCGTCGAGGATCAGGCTTCTGACTTCCTTCTTCTGAAGCTTTGTCAGAACCGCGTCGAGATCGTTCCTGCCGTCCGGATATTTTTCCGCAAACTGAGCCTGAACGGAGTCCTTGACCTTTGCGATATTTTCAAGACGTTCCACCTTGTCCGGCGTATGAACGGCTTCGTGCATGCCGTCGCCGACGAAGGCTTCGACGTCCGCCGTCATTTCGTCGCTGGGCAGGTACAGCTTGTATTCTGTCTTTTCCTTGCCGACTTCCGCGACGATACCTTCGATAAAGGCGACGATTTTTTTGATTTCTTCGTGGGCGAAAAGGATCGCTTCGAGCATCTTTTCTTCAGATACTTCGTTCGCTCCCGCTTCGACCATCATAATCGCGTCCTTCGTACCGGATACGGTAAGAGCCAGATCGCTCTTCGCGCGCTGTTCGGCAGTCGGATTGATTACGAGTTCGCCGTCGACGAGTCCGACCGCAACTGAGGCTGTGGGACCGTTGAACGGAATATCGGAGATGGACAGAGCCACGGAGGATCCGATCATCGCCGTAATTTCAGGCGCGTTGTCCTGGTCCGTCGACATAACGGTCGTAACGACCTGAACGTCGTTTCTCATTCCCTTCGGGAACAGCGGACGAATCGGACGGTCGATCAGGCGTGAGTTCAGAATTGCCTTTTCAGAAGGACGTCCTTCCCGTTTTAGAAAGCCGCCGGGGATTTTGCCGACCGCATACTGCTTTTCTTCGTAGTCAACGCTGAGCGGAAAAAAGTCCATACCTTCTCTGGGTTCTTTGGACGCGCCCGCGATCGCAAGAACAGTCGTGTCTCCGTAACGGATAACTGCGGAGCCCTTAGCCTGCTGAGCGACTTCTCCGACTTCGACGATGAGCGGTCTTCCGGCCAGCTCTGTTTTAAAAGATTTCATCTATCCTCCTGAATAACAAAAAAGGCGGAGAGTTCTCCGCCTGTACAGTACTATTTTCTGAGTCCGAGCTCTGCGATAAGTTCACGATATCTGTGGATATCCTTTTTCTTGAGGTAGTCGAGCAGGTTTCTTCTCTGCCCTACCATTTTTAACAGACCTCTTTTTGAATGATGGTCTTTCTTATGTACGGCGAAATGTCCGTTCAGGTCGTTGATGCGCGCGGTGAGCAGCGCAACCTGTACTTCCGGCGAACCTGTGTCGCCTTCGTGCGTACCGAATTTTTCTACAATCTGTTCTTTCTGTTCTTTTGAAATCATGAAACTCTCCTTATGATAGTGTATGCAGAATCATAGTAATGCGCCGGAGATGCGCAGAACCAAGAATCAGCTTATTTATTCTATCACGGCGTCCGCCGGGAGTAAACTCGAATTTTTTTCAGTCCGCCTTGTGTTCGGCAATCAGTTCTTCTGACAGCTCGACAGATTTCTGAATCGAATGCTTCGAGGATTCCTCCGACATAAGTTCCTTCATATGATTGATGATATATTTGTTTTCGATCAGAAAGTCCATGACGCTGGACAGATCCCTGACGCTGTCGATCTGAAGCGCCATTCCGCTCGTCACGAGATAATGGGCGTTTTCCTCTTCCTGACCCGGGTACGCGTACGGAATGATGATCGGAATATTTTTCATGATCGCTTCGGAGGACGTGAGTCCGCCGGGCTTCGTGATAATCGCGTCCGACTCGTCCATCAGCTCCGGAATATTGTCGACAAAACCGTAGATTTCGACGGCCTTATTGTCGGCCCTCGCGCCTTCCGTCGAGTTGATAAGCTCGATCGTATGCTTCATCATTTCATTTTTACCGCATACGACGATGATATGCATCGGCGATTTCGCCTTAAGCAGCGCGTAAAACGCGCTTTTCATCTGACGCGCTCCGAGAGAACCGCCCATCAGCATGATTGTGGTCATCTCCTTGTCGACGGGAACGCTGCTGCGGACAGAAAACTCATGGCGCGTCGGAATGCCGAAGGGATAGATCTTATCCGGCTCGACTCCCTTTTCGATAAGCGTCTTTTTCGTGTATTCGCTCGCGACGACATACGCGTCGATGGTCGGATTCAGATACACCTCGTGGATCTTGTAGTCGGTGACGAACGCGAGGATCGGATAATCCAGATCCCCTTCCTGTTTAAGCTGCCCCAGTACATTCGTAACGATCGGATGGGTCGAAACGATCAGATCCGGATGGATCCGTTCGATATCGGGAAGAAGATCCTTCTGCATGATCTTCTTTGCCGATGAAAAAACGACTTCGTAAACCTTGGAATACTCATCGAAGGCGTTGTACATTTTCCTGTACAGATCCGGCAGCCGTTCCACAAGCTGTTTGTAGCCCTGTTCGACGACGGTGTTAAGCACCTTGCCGGATTCCTTGAACGCATCGATAATCTCGACGTCATGCCCGGCTGCCGTCAGTGCTTCCTTAAAGGAACGCGCAGCGAGGGTATGACCCGCACCGGTAGAACCTGTGAAGATTATGATCTTCCCCATGAGTCGGTTCAGTCCTCAAAATCTTTCGTAAAGCGGTAATGAACGTTCATCAGCTTGCCGCCCACCTTCTTTTCTTCGTGCTTTTCAACGGCAGCGGCAATCCCAAAGCCTGTCAGGACGCCCAGAATTACTCCTAAAATACTGAACAGAATCTTTTTAGTCATGGCTGTTCTCCTTTTTTGTCTCGTTCTGAATTCGAGTTTTCGTTTTAACCGGTCTGCTGAAGAAAATAGTACCCACATTGCAGCCGTCTAATATTCTGTATACGTTGCGGACGTCGTCGCCGGACGCGATAACCGTATTGATCCCGCGTCTCGTCGCATATTTTGCCGCTCCGATTTTCGTGGCCATTCCGCCGGTACCCAGCGGTGTCCCGGCGCTGCCGGCAGCCTGGATAATATCCTGCGTGATTCGGGCGACCGACGATATAAGCCTGGCCTCGTCGTTTTCCGCCGGATTGCTGTCGTACAGCCCGTTCACATCCGACAGAATAAGCAGCGTGTCCGCGCCGACCATTTCGGCCGTCATCGCCGACAGGATGTCGTTGTCGCCGAAGCTTTCTTCCTGAATTTCATCCGTCGAGATACTGTCGTTTTCGTTGACAATCGGGATAATCCCGAGCTCAAACAGCGTCTCAAAGGTTTCCCGTGCGTTCGAGGACTTGATCTTGTTCGAAAAAACGTCCTTCGTCAGCAGGATCTGGGCGATATTCTGATGGAAGTCGGAGAAGCTCTTCTGGTAGATTTCCATCAGAAGCCCCTGTCCCACAGAAGCGGCCGCCTGCTTGTCTTTAAGCTCCGTCGGACGCTCCCGCATCCCGAGTCTTGTCATGCCGCAGCCGATGGCACCAGAAGAAACGAGGATTACCCGTTTTCCGGAATTTTCCAGATCCGTCAGAATCCTGGCCAGCTGGTCTATCTTCTTCAGATTGAGCCGGCCGTTCGGATGTGTCAGAGAGCTTGTCCCCATCTTGACGACGATTCTCTGCGCCTGCTGAAGGATCACCCGTTCCTTGACGGGAAGATCCTGTTCCGAGAGGCCCTTAAAGCGCAGCATCCCGGGTTTCATCTCCTGATAAATTTGATTATCCAATTATTATTTCCTGAATCTTATTTGTCTGAGCGACCGTCAGGTCTGTCTTTCAGTATACCGCTCGCACAGTCCGAAATCAAACCGGCTCTTTCGCATCGAGAAACTGGAGGTACTGGGCAAGCATCGTTTCGACGACGAGAAAAACGGTGGACGAGCTGTGATGATCCCGATGGCCTTCCGCCGTCTTGATCATAATCAGAGACGAAAACGACAGATTAAAATCGCTCATCCTGGCCAGCGTGTTGTCCCCGACTCCCGTAATGGTCAGAAGGGGATGGCCCTGTTCTTTTATTTTCTGAATTTCCTGATTTGCTTCCTGATTTTCTCCTGACAGGGATATCGCCAGGAGTACGTCGTCAGGTTTCATAAGCCTGCTCACCATCTCGAAGTCGTCGAGTCCGTCTACGACAAGGACCCGGTGCCGTCCGGGATACATGAACTGGCGTCTGAATTCCTCCGCCGCATGCCGCTGGATCTCACCCGTGCCGAATACAAAAATGCGCTTCGCCTTCTCAAAATACTCGAACATCGGCGAAAAATCGGTGTAGCGAAGCATCTCAAGCGTCCTCAGATAATCGGACTCGACCCGACCCTGCAGATTGAGCGGTATTGCGGACGCTTCCCTGTTCTGCCAGCGCAGCGCGATCTTAAATTCCGTGAAGCCCTCAAGTCCGATCTTCTTCATCAGACGTGTCACGGCTCCGGGCGATACGCCGCAGGCCTGTGCGATTTCCGTGATGGAGCTTTTCTCACATTCCTTTTTATGGCGCCAGATATACTTCCAGATCTCACGGTCCGTTCGGGTCAGAGAGTCGAAATGGACGCAGACCATCTGTTCAATGTTCACTGGGTCTCTCCTTCCTTATAAGCGAGGTACTTCATATACAGCATCTCGACGAGAATAAAAAAGCCGGTAAGCGTATTATGCTTGATACCCAGTGATTCAAAGGGAATCTCGGCTGCGGAACCGTACAGGCTGTAGTCGCTCAGAGAGGCAAGCCGGTTCTCGCGCAGCAGCGTCATCGAGATGGTCGGAACACCCCGGACATTGAGCGCCTTCGCAAATTCACAGGCTTCCTCCGATTCCCCGGAGCACGAGATCATAATCATGCAGTCGTCGGGCGTAAGCGAATCGAGAATGGTCCAGCTTTCGGATTCTCCCTTGACCTCGTCGAGCAGCAGTCCAGCTTCGAGAAAAACCCTGGACATTTCGTGCGCCGCGCCGCTCTGGATCCGGCCGGTGCTGTAGACGTAGATATTTTTCGACTGATCGAAGAGACGAAATATCGGACTGCAGTCCTGACTGAGAACCCGTTTGATCACATCGTTGTAAACGCCGACCGCCGTATGAATCGCGCTCGATTTCGCGCTGCTTCCCAGCTCCTGACGAAGCGTCATCTTGAGCTCTGAAAAGCCTTTGAATCCCATCCGCTTCGAAAACCGGAGAATCGTAGTCCGCGAAACGCAGCATCGATCCGCAAGCTCGTTGATCGTAAGCTCCGAGCATTCCTTTCGATGGCCGCTCAGATAGCTCCATATAAGCTTGTCGTTCTCGTTCAGCTGTGCGCAGTTCTTATTATAAGCTTCGTCCAGTCTCATGCTTTCCCCCGTTCTGCTTCATATTATATGTTATGTGCGAGAATTATGCGAATACGCAAAAAAGTCCGGAGAGGGGAACTCCGGACTTCAGGGCTGCAGGTTCAGCTTTTGCTATATTATTTGTTTCTATAATTAGAGGAGGATTTCTGTTATGCACCGATCCGGGTCATCGCGAAAAAGCAGATCGCCGCGAGACCGATCAGAATGACCGCGCCGGTCGCATCCTTGAGAACCAGCCTGCGGTCACCTTCTTTAAAGCAGGTCTTCAGAGAAATCGGCATGTTTTTATACATATAGAAGAATAAAACGCCTAAACCGACCAGACCGATCATATTTTTCATCAGAGCTTCCGCGATGAAGATCAGCAGAACCGATATAAGCGCCGCGTCGTAGTCGAGGGATTCGATTCGTCTCTGAACGATGGTCAGAAGCCAGGCTGCGAAGGGCTGGAGCATCGCGGTGATAAAGGTGATCGTGATGATGGGGTTGCCCTGCATGAATTCGGACAGACCCGTTCCGGCCTGACCGGCCGTGGTCCACAGATAAAACAGCGTGATAAACGGGTAAACCATCAGAACTGTTTTTACGATATTGAAAAGTCTGTTGAGTCTGGATTCGGTTTTAGTCATTTCATTCCTTCTGTTCCGGCTGCCTGCAGGGATTGAATTCTATTGTAAAGATCCGGGCCGTCTGAGGCGGCCCGATTCAGGGGCAGGCTGCCGGACGGATTATTTAAGTGTAGGCCAGAAGTGTTCGTTGGCGACGATCAGATCGTCGAGAATCTGCTTCGCGATCTTTGCGCTCGGAACCATCTTCGAAAGGGTCAGCGCCTGCCACAGCTTCTGGTAGCTTCCTTCGATCCAGGCTTCGACGACGAGCTTTTCGACGGCGACCTGTTCTTCCATCATACCCTTCTGGAAGGTCGGGATGCTGCCCTGGCAGATCTTTTCGTAACCGTTGCTGCCGACGATGCAGGGAATTTCGACCATCGCGGTCGGTTCGAAGTTGTAAACCGCTCCTTCGTTCGGAACGATAAGCAGGAAGCGTTCCATCGTGTTTTCGGCGATCGCGCAGGCCAGGTCCACGATGTAGGTGGCGTGCGCGTCAGCTTCGAATCCGGAGTCCTTCGCGGTTCCCTTCGCGATGATGTCGCGGCAGGCGCCGAAGACCTGTTTTTCACGGCCGGCCATAACTTCGTTGGCGCGGGTATATTCGGGATTCGATTCTTCAACGACGTAGTCCGGATACAGGTAATATTTCAGGTAGGTGTTCGGAATTGTGGTCGGATCCACAGCGTAGACGTCTCTGGCTTTCTGGAAGGTGTGCTTCCAGGATTCGTCGATGTGCTGGTTTGTATCGGAAAGCGCATCCGCGTAGCCGTTGGACGCCATATGCTTCTTGATTTCCGGCATCAGGTCGTTGCCTTCCTTGTCGTAAATCTTGTACCACCATCCGAAATGGTTCAGGCCGTAGTAGCCGACGTTCATTTCCTTTCTCGATTTGAGACCGACCATGTTGGCCATCTTTTCTTCGAGATCGATAGGCATGTCGCAGATGTTCAGGATCTTGGAATCCGGACGCAGACGGCGGGTCGCTTCGGCGACGATGGCAGCCGGGTTCGAATAGTTGAGCATCCAGGCGTTCGGGGAATATTTTTCCATGTAGTCGAGGATTTCGATTACACCGCCGATGGAACGCATGCCGTAGGCAATTCCTCCGGGACCGCAGGTTTCCTGACCGACGACGCCGTATTTAAGCGGAATCTTTTCGTCGAGTTCACGCATCGCGTATTTACCGACGCGGATATGAGCCAGAACGAAGTCGATATCGGTGAAGGCTGTTTCAGGATCCGTCGTATAGTTGAATTCGATGTCCGGCGCGTTTTCATGCAGATAAATTTCGCAGGCCTTCGCGACTGTTTCCTGACGTTCCGCGTCGTTGTCGTAGAACGTGATTTTGCGGATCGGGAAACGTTCTCTTTCTTCGAGAAGCATCAGGGCGATACCCGGTGTAAAGGTGCTTCCGCCGCCTGCTACAGTTACTGCATACTTTTTGTCATTCATAACTTTCCTCCGTTGATCCCGGTTTTACCGGGCAGCTTGTTTATTGTCTGTTTTTGAAAACCGGACGCCGCAGGCGTCTGGAATATTTACTGATGAGCCTGATTCAGATAATTTCGGCATAACGCCGAGTCAAATTTCCGATATGCTTCAGTTGATTATTCGTCCGTATCTTCGATACCGACAACTTCTTTGAATCGTTCGCAGACCTTCGGGACGGACAGTCCGACGATAACCTGCATCGCCTTGCCGTTCTTCGAGATCCCGTGAGTGCCGATAGATTTAAAGTATTTGTCTTCCTGAACGAGGTTTTCGTCCTTGACGTTTACTCTGAGTCTCGTCGCGCAGTTCGTTACGTCTCCGATATTTTCAGGTCCGCCCAGTGCGTCGCAGATCTTCATTGCGAGAACAGTATTCTTATCCTTCGGCATTTCAGCGACGGCTGCTCCGTCGGAACCGACAGACTGCGGAATACCCTTTGCGTCGCGATATTCGGCCTTCGAGTGGAATTTAACTTCTTCTTCATCGTCTTCGCGGCCCGGTGTCTTGAAGTCGAACTTCAGGATCATAAAGCGGAAAACGAAGAACCATACGGCGGTGAAGCACAGGCCGATTCCGAACTGAAGCACGAACTGCTGCCAGTGTGTGGACATCAGCGGAATCCAGTTAAGCGAGGCCATTTCGATCATGCCGCCTGAGTAGACGCCGACGATGCCGGCCAGATACATGCACATCGACAGCGTCGCCGCGAGAAGCGAATGTACGACGAAGAGCATCGGTGCGATAAACAGGAACGTGAATTCGATCGGTTCGGTAACACCGCACAGGATGGCGGTCAGTGTGATCGGAATAAGCAGAGCCAGCAGTTCTTTACGCTTGTCCTTCTTCGCAGTGAAGTAGAAGGCCAGCGCAATACCGGGACATCCGAAGATCTTCGAATAGCCGGTTGCAGTGTAAGCTGCCCACGGCGCCGCGTCTCTGAGCGAGCCTGTGTAGGAAGCCAGTGTCGGCAGTTCCTTTGCCCAGGCTGCGTAGATACCGCCGTTGATGACGATGTTGTCATAATAGAAAGGCGAGTACAGCAGATGGTGCAGACCGAAGGGAATCAGGATTCGTTCGAGGAATACGAAGATCCATACGCCGAAGGCGCCGGTAGTCAGGACAAATCCCTGGAAAGCGTAGATGCCCATCTGGATTCTGGGCCAGATCAGTACCGTGAGGATTGCGATAGGCAGCATCACGAAGAAGCTGATCATGTATACGAATGTGGAACCCGAGAAGACTCCGAGCCAGTCCGGCAGCTCCGCATCATAGAAGCGGTTGTGCAGGTAGATCGTAACGCCTGAAATCATCAGTGCGCCGATCATCCCCATATCGAGAGTCTTGATGCCTGCGATCATCGCAAGGCCGCTGGTGCCTCCGACTTCCGCCGAAAAATCGACGCCTAAAGCCGGTCCCCATCCTTTTAAGATTGCTGCTACGAAATAATTGAATGTTAAGTACGTGACTACGGCTTCCATACAGCAGCGTGCGTTCTGTTTCTTAGCGAGCCCTATCGGAAGGGCTACGCAGAAGAGCAGCGGCAGCTGATTGAAGACTGTCCAGCCCCCGTCGAGAAGGACGTTCCAGCATCTGGTCCATACGGTTCCTTCCGCGGCTATCGGTCCCATGACGACTTCGGTGGTGAAGAGCGTACCGAATCCGATAATGACACCTGCGAAAGCGAAGAGCAGAACCGGCGTGAACATCGCTCCGCCGAATCTCTGAATTTTCTGCATCATTTGTTTGTTTCTCCCGGTTTATTAATTTGTATCGCTGCGATGACTGTAGTTTATCAGCACACGTACTCAAATTCTACATTTGGAACCTTTTCAGGGAGCGTGTGCATCACTTTAACCAAATTTTTATAAGCCGTGAATTTTCACGCGCTTTTTTCGTGATTTCAGGCGGAGAGCCCCTTCAGAACGGGAAATTCCTGGCATAAAAAAAACGGGTTTCCCCGTTTATCTGCTATTTGCCTTTCATCAGTTCCTCGAGGCTCGTATCGATCTCGTCGATCTCCACGCGCGGTACGCCCATCGCTTCCATCGCGTTTTTCGATGTGAACGGCGCCCTGACGAAGCCCTTCCCGTAACGTCTGATATTCTGCTGATATTCTTCGATGACACTCTGCAGCAGTTCAAACTGTTCGGGATCCATCAATACGCAAAGCTCTTCATCTCCGTTCTGGATCAGAAAGGTCCCCCGTTCCCTGACTTTGCTGAATAACGTTTTCAAATCCTGCCCTTCAAGCTTATCGAACTCGACGGTCTGAAATTTGATCGGTACGCTTTTCATAATCCCCCCTGTCAGACAATATCAATCAATTGTTTACCGTCATTGTAACACAATAGAAAAAAATTGTCTTAAAAGGTGAAAAATCAGATACGTCCAGCTAAAAAGACATAATAAAAGCTGCGGTATTATAGAACGCCGCAGCTTAAGAGGAAATGGAACCCGCATACCGCCAAGGGGGGAGAAGACGGTCCGGTTCTTTTCGAAATTTTCTGTTTTAATAAATACTTCTATAAAATGCTTTCTAATGAACGCTTATAAATAAGATGGAGAGGTTCGGAACGAACCGGGATTCTCTGATTTATTCAAAGGGGTACTTCATGCCCCACTGGTTTCTGACGGACGTAAGCGCCGCCATAACGTCCCGGATAATGGTCAGGTTGTTCCCGCCCGTTCCGTTTTGAACATAATCCTGCATATCTCTGACTTCGTAGCACAGCGCGTCGTCACTGACGCCGGCTTCGACGGTTTCGCGTCTTCCGTCTTCCGTATAAATGATGACGGCTTCTGCAGCTCTCGGATAATCGTTGATTTCGATATAGCCTTTTTCTCCGGCAATGACGCCGCGCTTGGGCTGCTTGGCACGCATCGTCAAAGCCATGACAGCCATCTGATCGTCCGGATTTTTCATGATGATTCCGCTGGTTTCATCGACGCCGGTTTCAAAATAATTTGCGGTGGTCAGAATCACGTTGGGCGCGCTGTCCATGAAAAAGCGTGCGAAGCTTGCGGCATAAACGCCGATATCCAGCAGAGCGCCTCCTGCAAGCTCCTTCGAGAAGAAACGGCTGCTGACGTCGTATTCCTTGCAGCTTCCGAAATTGACCTGAACCATCTTGACGGCGCCGATGGCACCCTCATCGATCATTTCTCTGAGCTTTTTGTACAGCGGCATGTGCAGCAGCGTGACGCCGTCGCAGATTACCAGCCCTTTTTCCTCTGCGATTTCGACGCATTCTTCCAGCTGACGGCTGTTCACTGTGACGGATTTTTCCGAAAAGACGTTTTTCCCGGCCAGCAGCGCCTTTTTCATCATCTGATAATGAAGACTGTGAGGCGTCGCGATATACACGATGTCTACATTATCGTCCGCGATCATTTCGTCGGCGCTGCCGTAGGCCTTCGTCACGCCGAATTCCTTCGCATATTTTTCCGCGCCTTCAAGGCTCGTGTCGCATACGGCGTAGATTTCGCCGTTTACCTTGTTCAGCGCTTCACCCATTTCGTGAGCGATCCATCCGGTTCCGAGGATTCCCCAGTTAAGCTTTGCCATTTATCTGTTCCTTTCGATAATTTCAATTCCGTTTTCGCCGGAGATGACGGCTTTTGTCGCCACCTGATAAAACAGCGAGTTTTCAACGACTCCCGGTAGATCCTGCAGATCACGATAGACGCTCTGTACGTCGGCGTCCGCCGGCACCGTCAGGTCCATCAGCAGATGTCCGTCATCTGTCACCACCGGACCGGTCTTTCCGCTTCCGCATCTTAACTGCGCCGTATATCCGGCTTTCTCAAGCTTATGTCTGACCGATGCGAGGGCAGGCTCCAGCACCTCCAGTACCACGGGTACATCGAAGCTGAGACTGTCCGCAAGCTTTGACGAATCCGCAAGAAGGACGTAATCTTCCGCCATCGCGGCTGTGATCTTTTCCCTGGTATGGATCCCGCCGCAGCTCTTCAGTGCGTTGAGCTGCATATCGAGCTCGTCGCAGCCGTCGAACGCGATGTCCACCGATTCCGTATCCTGCAGAGACGCCGTGTTAAGCCCCTGCTCTCTGCAGAGTCTTAAGGTATCCCAGGACGGAGACACGACGGTGATGTCTGTCCCGGCCGCCAGACCGATCAGGAGGGCGACGGTCGAGCCGCCCCCCATCCCGACAGTCATGCCGGGTCTGATCAGACCGAGCGCAGCCTGTGCGCACTGTTCCCTGCTCATTCCGCTTCTACTTCCACTTCCAGTTCCTGTTCCGGTTCTTTTTCCAGCTGCGCTTCCGATTCAGGCAGCGGCTTTTTTAAGAATCCGAGGATAAAGCATCCGACGAGGGCGCCGATGGCGATCGCCGCGAGATACATGAACGGATTGCCGATGGTCGGAAGAACGAAGATGCCTCCGTGGGGAGCTCTGAGCGTGCATCCGAATGCCATGGACAGACCTCCTGCAATAGCCGAGCCGACGATGCAGGACGGGATTACGCGGATCGGATCAGAAGCTGCGAAGGGAATCGCGCCTTCTGAAATAAACGAGAGACCCATGATGTAATTGACGAGACCGGATTCGCGTTCCGCCTTCGTGAAACGATTCTTAAAGATTGTTGTACACAGCGCGATAACGAGGGGCGGGATCATTCCGCCGGCCATAACCGCAGCCATAATTTCAAAATTGCCTTCCGCAAGCTGTGAGGTTGCGAAAACGTAGGACGCCTTGTTGACGGGGCCGCCCATATCGACCGACTGCATGCCGGCTACGATAACGGCCAGGAGAATCTTGCTGGATCCGTTCATGCTTGCAAGCGCGTTGTTCAGACCCGTGTTGATCGCGCCGACCACCGGGTTGATCATTGTGATCAACACTGCTGTGATCAGTATTCCGAAAACAGGATAAATGAGCATGGGCCGTATGCTGTCGATGGACTTCGGGAAACGCTTCGTGGCCTTCTTCAGTCCGAGTACGACGTAGCCTGCGATAAAACCTGCGAGAAGCGCGCCGAGGAAACCGGAGTTGACGTCTCCGCCTGCGGGATTTAAGAATGTCGTTCCCGCCTTGGCGACGAGACCGCCGATGAAGCCGACTGCCAGTCCGGGACGGTCCGCGATGCTCATCGCGATAAAGCCTGCGAGGATGGGCAGCATCATATTGAACGCAAATTCGCCGATAGTCTTCAGATACGCCGCGAGCTCGGTGTTTTTACCGAAATTCGAGGGGTCGATGCTGTAGTCGTCGAACAGGAAAGCGAGAGCGATGAGGATCCCGCCGCCGATAACGAAGGGCAGCATGTAGGAGACGCCGTTCATCAGGTGCTTGTATATCTGATGTCCGAAGCTTTCTGTCGAAACCTCGGCTGAAACCGACGTTCCGTCTCCGTGATGGACAGGAGCGGCTCCGCTCTGTACCTTTTCAATCAGTTCTTCCGGCTTGTGGATTCCGTCGGCTACCTTCGTTGACAGAACCGGCTTTCCGTTAAATCTGCTCAGGTCTACGTTTTTATCTGCTGCGATAATCACGCCCTTCGCACCCGCAACGTCCTTCGCCGTAATCACGTTCTGCGCGCCGTCGGCTCCCTGGGTTTCTACCTTGATCCTGACGCCCATCTTAGCGGCAGCCTTTTCGAGGCTTTCGGCCGCCATAAAGGTATGGGCGATGCCTGTCGGGCAGGCTGTGATCGCGAGGATCTCGTAGCCGTCCGACGGTCTGTCCGCTTTCTTTCCGTCGAGCGCCGCTTCCTTGCGGTCGATCACTGTAAGGAATTCATTCGGGCTTTTTGCAGCCAGCAGATCTTTTCTGAAATCTTCGTCCATCAGCAGCGTGGACAGACGGGCCAGCGCTTCAAGATGAACGTTTTCGCCGCCTTCGGGAGCCGCGATCATAAACAGCAGATTGACCGACTTTCCGTCAAGCGCGTCGTAATCGACTCCGCCGGGCACCACCATCGCGGCCAGGCCGGCTTCTTTGACTGCGGCATTTTTCGAGTGCGGAATCGCGATTCCTTCCCCGATCCCCGTTGTTCCTTCGGCTTCTCTTGCAAGTACGCCGTCTTTGTATTCTTTTTTATCCGTGATCTTCCCTGATGCAGCCATCAGGTCCACCATCGTATCGATCGCATCCTGTTTGCCGGAAACCTTCGCTCCGAGCTTAATGGATTTTGCTGTCAGTAAATCCGTTATTCGCATCTCAACCTCCGCGTTGTTCTATAACCCCCGCGCGTTTCACTCTGTAAACCTATGCGGTATTTATTTTTTCCTAATAATTAATCGCGATAATTATTTCTATGGTTATAGTATAGATGCGATATTAATTTTCGTCAAGTAGTTTTTACGCGAAAATTAATTTTCTTTTATATTGTTTTTTACGACCTTTATCACGCTTTTTCGTCTGCGATCAGATGCTCGCATGCGCTGAGTTTTTCGTAGCTTTCCGTCTTGCCCACTGTCAGAAACAGATAAAGAACTTCGACCACCGTCATTGCGGAAATACGTGAGAAGCAGAATTCGTCGAGGAACAGCTTCTCACGGGTCGCTGTCGTAAAATGATAGTCCACCGCGCTTCCGATCTCGGAATGAACGTTGTTCGTAATTCCGACGGTGGTCACCCCGTTCTTTTTCGCCGCCGCGACCATTTTCACGACGTGACGGGATTCTCCTGAATTGGATATTGCGATCAGGACGTCGCCGGGGCCGAGATTGAGGGTAAACGCCAGCTGCGTCTCCCAGATTGTACCGGAAACCGCCTTGATCCCGATCTCGTTAAACTTGAAGGCGCCGTCCAGAG
>ERZ1032812.4-NODE-4-length-28685-cov-6.583828_pt1 | contig 28685 bp, 28 predicted proteins | sample MGYA00517094_ERZ1032812 | MGnify/ENA primary metagenome ERZ1032812 (study PRJEB33719, sample SAMN04262549) | wastewater metagenome | biome: sewage system; feature: street-access sewage; material: sewage | place: Peru: Lima | collected 2013-01-15 ... | reverse complement strand
CCCGAATTTAGATGTGTACTGAAATAGAGATCCTGCGGGTCTTTTTCAAGATGAGAGAGCAGCTCATAGACTCCGGCAGCCATCGAACGAATCGCGATGTTCAAATTTTGAATATCGTGGGCCAATTTATCTGATTTATCCATTTGCAGTTCCTTAGAAAATTAAAACATCTCCGGTAAGGAAACGTTAAACTTGTTTTATTGTTTCCTGTTTGGTGAAATATAACTATGGCTTAAATGCTATATCAACCGTATTAGAATGTCAAGTTTTTAAAATTAATTGAAAATATATTTAACTAGTGATTATATGACGATTTGGGATATTTTGATTGGATTTCGTCGATTATATACAATTTTTGAATAAATTTACATACAAAAAAATCCTCCTATCTATATCAGAAAGAAGGATCAAGATATTTTTATTTTAACAGCTTTAAATCAGAAACTTCCGAAAGCTTCTTCATTTTCTTTTCAGTGGTTCCCGCAGGGGAAAAAATACAGTTTACCGGTACTCGGAACCGGAGGTCTGTCCGTAATAAGAGCCGTAACTGCCGCTTTTTTTCTGTTCGGCTTTGTTCAGAATTACTCCGAGAATATTGCAGTCCGCCTTTTCAAGCTGATCTTTTACCACCTTGACAAACTTGAAGCTTGTGGCGCCTTCTTCAACGACGATCGCCGCCGAACCGGCGGTTTTTGCCGCGACTGCCGCATCGATAACCGAACCCTTCTCTGCGTCGGACTCTTACTGTATTCAAAATTTCCCCTCTTTCGCCTTATGGAACGCGTCCTTGGAGATCTTCTTCTGACGCCTCTTTTCATCCTTCGAGTTCTCCGTAGCCGGCAGCACGGCAAGCGTCGTCAGGCCCAGCTTCTGTTCCACATCATCCGGTGACTTAAGCGTATCGTCATACATGAACTGAATGATATAGAAAACGCAGGCGATGACGATACCGATCAGAAATCCGAGGAGCGTGTTCTTCATAACGTTTGGAGTCGCCGGAGTTGTCGGCAGGCTCGCGTCTTCGACTGTATTGACCGAGTCCGCATTCATTACGGCAGTAAGCTGCTGGCTCACCTGATCACGCAGTACGTTCGCGATATCCCGCGCAGTTACCGGGTTCGGATTCAGCACGTTAATCGTAAGAATTCGAGTATCCGAAGGCGCTTCGGCAGTGATCGAATCCGACAGTTCTGTTGTCGTCATATCGAGATTAAGCGTTGCGATGACGGTTTCGAGCACCGGCCTGGATTTAACAAGCTGAATATAGTCTTTGGTAAGCTGTGATCCGGCAGTCAGATCCGAATTTGTAATATCTCCCGACGTTGTCGAAGAGGTCTTCGGCATGACGTATACCTTCGTCGTCGACTGATACTCCGGTGTAACAAAAAATCTGGTATAAATAAAAACACAGGCTCCCAGAATAATACCTGCGGCGAGTATAACCCAGATATGTCTTCGGAGAACGAAAAAAACTTCCCGAAGATCTATCGTGTTTTCTTCAGGTTCGCTATACCTGTGCTCCGTCTGATTCTCCATAAATTCCTTCCATTCTAGTAATTCATTGTGCCGCTATTAATACAAAACCGCTACTGTTTATTATATATGAGCTTTAAAGGAATAGACAGCCTGTTTATAGTGAATTAGTGTATAAAAGATCCTTCTCTCTGGATAAGAAAGAAGGATCAGAAATTTTTATTTCACAATATCTTTTGTAATCGGACCGTTTACGAGTTTACCGCCTTTTATATCCAGATCCGGATATTCGGCTTGAAGTTCACTGACGGCTCGTCCGATATCGCTGCTGCCGGATGTCGCGAACAGATAGATTTCTTTGCCGCCCAGATCGTTTGCTTCTATGAAGCTGTTGACGATATGAGGCGCCGTATACCACCAGATCGGAATCCGATATAGACGAAACATCTACTCAAATATCTCTTCCCTCGTCCAGTCTTCCGGTATCCTGAGCCTGATCACGTCCTCGACGATCTCCTTTTCATACTGATCGAAGGTTTTCCCTGAAACACCGATCTTCACGGCAGCCTGCGGGGATAATCCTCTCCTGATCGTTCTGAGCGCCGCGAGGATCCCCCGCAGATCCACCGACTTTGTCGAGATCTCGGAATGCTCCGCTTTTTCCTGCAGATCCAGAAAAAGCCCCGCAAACTGTTCGAGGGCTTTGTCTTTCGCGTCCGGAAAGTCGTCGTGAAGGATCTTCATCAGAATATCCGTTCCGATGGGCGGAATATCTACCACCATAAACCGCGAGACCAGCGCTTCGTTAAGCTCCCTCGTTCCCGCGTAGTCATAATTCATCGTGCCGATAAAGCGGGTGAGCGGATCCAGACTGATCTTCTCATAGCCCGGAACGTCGATAATCTTCCGGTAGTCGAGGGCGGAGTGGAGAACCACCAGCGCGTCGTTCTTCGCCATATTGATCTCATCGAAGACCCCGAAGCCTCCGTGAACCGCGCATTCGTATACGGATCCTCTGCGCAGCTTTACCTCATTGTCGATAAAAGTGTCCGTGCCGATCAGCGTCGAGCTGTCCGTATTGACATGGAACGACGCGTTCCACTGAGGCCTTCCGAACAGGGCGCACAGGTCATCCGCCAGCACATTTTTACCGGACGCTTTCGGTCCGGAAAGCAGAATGTTCTCCCCTTCGAGGATCGCCGCAATACACATCTCCCAGATCTCTTTTCCGTAAAACACCCCTGCAGGCTTCGGAATTCGATCGATAAGCACCAGATCGGTCTCTTTTCTCCCCCAGTTCAGTGCGTCACGTATCAGCCCCGCGCTCACCTGCTGCTCTTTCAGTTTATTTTCGATATAGCTGCTGTCAGTCATGCAATCTCTCCGTTCATTCCGCGATCAGTTTTCCAATATAACTTGCCGCAAGCTCCGGAAACCGCCGAATGTCCCGGATATAAAAAAAATCGCTTCCGTATATAGTCTTTTCAGCCGGCAGCTCTTTTTCTCTGCCGGTAAAGACCCCAAGCACCTTGATGCCCAGACGTCTTGCCTGTCGTATCTCCGCAGCCGTATCCTGTACGGCAGCCTTGCCCTGGTACGTCCGGTTGCCTTCAGACAGCAGTCCCGTTCCGATCTGGATATCGTTGGGCCGTCCGTCGCTGAGTACAATCAGGATCTTATTCTCTTCAGGACGCTCCCGCAGTCCGTTCACTGCCGCCCTTATCGCCAGCCCGTCCCGGTTATTCCCCGCACAGCTGTATTCGAAAAGGTTTTCGTTCGCGCCGGTGGGATCGTCATAATCGCGGAAGCGTTTGAATATCAGGTAATTCAGAAAGCTTGAGAAACCGCTGACCCGAACCGGCAGCCCCACCTGTGTCAGCGCCTCGGTCAGAATCAGCGCCTGTACCGCGATCTTCTGCTGCTTCCGGCTCTGAGACCCGCTGGAATCGATGAGGATGTCGATGACGAAGCTCCCCTGCCCTTTTTCAAACCGGCGCCTGAACACCTTGTTGTCAGAGTCACGCCCGATACGCCAGAGTCTCTGGGGAACGATCCGACCGGAATCGCTGAACGCAAGATCCGGTTCCTGTTCTTCGATAAACGTCCTCGTCAGTTTGTCCTTAAGCTTGCGGATCACCCGCCGGTACATCAGCAGATTCGCGTTCCACAGCTGCTTGTTCACCTCGATCTGCCTGGAGGCATAGGCCGTCCGGAAATCGTTCGAGCACTCGGACCGGAGCACGCCCTCCGTCATCAGCACTCTGCACGCGTGATGAACACCCGTACAGATCTGCTCCTGAAGCCGGATCATCTCCGCCGGACTCAGATAAGAGCTGCCGTACTGACTGCTCACCCGTTCGAAAATCGATTCGATCTCGTCTTCGCGGATCCGTATGGTCCGCGTCGTTCCGATATTATCGGAAGATCCGGTCCCGATTTCACCGGTCTCTTCGCTGTCTTCACTCTCTTCCGCAGGAAGATCGCCGTACAGCTCATCCCGTAAAAAAGCTCCGAAATCGTTAGGCTCCAGCGACCAGCTGTCCTCAGTGCTGACCTGATCCTGCGTATATTCGCCGATCGGAAAATTCTTCAGATAGATATCCGAGATCCCGTTCAGTATTGTCTGAGTATCGTCAATCTGTTTAAGATAGTCCAGTTCCTTCAGCAGCCTCAGCGTTTCGCCATCCGCGGCAAAACTTCCCGCCTGCCTGAGAAAATCGCTCTGGACCGCCTTATCGATAAGCGGAGCGAACGAGAGGCTTGAAGAGCGCCTCAGGACCTCCCGGTAAGCGGTATCCCGCATCGAACGGATACCCGGGCGCTCATCTACCAGTTTTCCCGCAATCCGTTCATCCACCGCGATCCTGAGAAGTCCCGTGAGCATCGTATTGTCATAGCCCTCACGGATCTTCACGCCATAGAAAGACCTGACGCAGTCCCAGTCCAGAAAAGCTCTGCGGCCCCCCGCCAGCACCGCCTCGTACAGGGTGAGGGCACTTTCACTCTCTGACTCCTCGATAGTCAGTCCGTAATCTCCGGAGACCGTCCACGACAGGTTTGAAGCACGTCTGGCAAACTGCTGTTCTGATTCAGACATCTTCTCCTCCTTCTTCTGACTTTCTGCGGACGTGACACAGCAGATACAGACCGATGCCGGTCATCACGCCGGCCAGGTCGATCAGCGTATCCGTAAACATCCCGGCCCGCCCCGGAACAAACAGCTGGTGGATCTCGTCGCTTACCGCGTACGCGTAGCCGCAGACTCCCGCGGCTATCCAGGCTTTATCGCCGATTTTTGAGAACGTTCGCCTGACTGCATTGATCAGTGCGAGTCCCAGCAGCAGATATTCCGTGAAATGACCCGTCTTGCGCACAATGGTCGTAAGCAGATCCAGCCGCATCGTATCCAGTCCCGGAAACAGCGCTGTCAGGATCCCGACAATAAAGCCGCTGGACTCGTTGGACAGGTCCGCCCGCTGCGCGGAGAAGCAGAATATCGTGACTGCGATAACGGCGACAGCCGCCCAGCTGATGATATCAAGTTTGTTTTTCCGGCTCACGGGCCTCTCCTCTGTTTTTCGATATAAAAAACCGGCGGCTCGTTTGAACCGCCGGCTGGTCTTCAATTGTCTATTATATCGTAAACGGTACTATTCAGTCCTCGTATTCGCGTAATTCGTAATCTGATCGCTGATACTCTGAACCGTTTCACTGGGCTCGTAATTGACATCGTCGCCGTAGATGTACTGATGAAGCGCCCTGGCATTGTCAACGAGCGTATTCGGGAACAGATACCAGACCCCGTCGATGTAGCCGCTTACCGAATATTCGTCGGTGGGAACTCTGAAATCAGAGAAGCTCAGATCAGGAGAAACCATCACAAGCTTGGCATAGCCGATGATTTTACTTACCGACATCGATGTTTTCATGTACGGGAAGATCTGGGCGATCGCATCCGCGACCGACACCGCATCGCTTGTTCTGGCTTTGTTAAATATCGCCTGAACGATCTCGCGCTGTCGTTCCGTACGCTGATAGTCGGAATCACTGTAGCGGATTCGTGCGTATGACAGCGCCTGTCCGCCGTTAAGCGTATGAACGCCGGTGGAATCGATCTGCGCGTCGCTGCGCCCGTAGGTTGAATTGGACGACGCGATTGCATTATTCAAATACGCCAGCACGGTATCATTGGCGATATCCACATCGACGCCGCCGAGAGCGTCGACAATGCTGATCATCGATTCGAAGCTGATCGTAACGTAGTCGGAGATGTTCATGTCAAAATTCTGGTTGATGGTCTTGACGGCAAGCTCGGCGCCGCCGAAGGCGTATGCCGCGTTAATCTTCTGGAACGTCGTTCCGTCCGACGTATCGACCTCGCAGAACGTATCCCGCATGACAGACGTAAGCTTGACGGTATTCTTAGTCGTATCAAGCGATGCGATCATAATGACGTCGGAACGATTCCCTTCAACGCCGACACGTCCGTCAACGCCGAAAATTGCGATGTTGATAACGCTGCTGTCCTCGACATTTTCATTGACACTGATATTCTCCGTGTTAAGCTCCGAATCCTTCGTACTGCCGATCAGATTGTAGGCGTAAGCCGCAGCTCCAAGCAGAACGACGAGGATTGTCGCAATGACGATCAGGACGATTTTTTTCGTTTTACTCATGAGGTTCCTCTTTCTTTTGAGCCGCTGCTCCGTCTTCGATATCTTCAGTTAAAAGACTGTCAGACTCCTCTGAGACTGACTCTTTGTGTTCTGCTTCAAAGGCGTCATTGTCCGGAAGGTCTTCCTGTTCCGCAAGACCTTCGAACATAAAATCGAACGAATCCTCTGAAGCAGTAACAGCAGATTCCCCCGACGGCCTGTCTTGCTTCGTCTGATCCTGTCCCTTATGCGCAGAATGGGATCTTCTCTTTTTCCGGTTCAGGTAATAAGTCGAAGTAAAAATAACGCCGATTATCAGATACAGCATCGATACGCCGCCCCAGACCGCCGTCACAAGAACCGAACGGGCGCTCACGTATCCGGCAAGTGTCGAATCTTTAATGAAAAAAGAGGCAGCCGAAGATTCGGAAAGTAAAAAGCCGGCAAAATAGGTGATGACCGCCGCAGCGAGGAGACTTCCTCCAAGCCATTTAAATACAGCTCTTCGTGAATGATGCATATTTAAATGTCTGAGCCAGAAGCTGAGTCCGACTGAAATCAGGATAAGCGCGACCGCCCCCAGCGCCCACATATGCATCGCGGAGTGAGCCTGGGTGACGAGCTCCGGATTATCGGACTGAATCCTGCTAAGCGGGAACAGGATCAGACATAATACGATTTGATATGCGATCAGTGCGAATGTAAGCAAAGTGACCGCGGTCCAGCGCCAGAAGGCACGCTGACTGTGATTCATAGTTCCTCCAAATTTTCTGAAAAGCATTGTGTATAATGAAAACAAACATAACCTATTATATCTCTTTTCCTGCAGTTGAAAATCACTTTAAATCATAAATTCTTACTTCTGCATATTAATGCTTTAACGCGATGAATAAAATACTTGACATATTCTGTGTTTTTATTATGAAAATCAATTGAAAACGCCGTTAGCGCCTGCTATAATAGATATAGAAAAGCGCATAAAATGCAATAATACGGCAGTTGTTCGATTTCGCGGGCAGTTGCTTTTTGTTTGCAAAAAATCCGCTTCTATCTGATGAAACAATCGGCGAAAGCAAGATTTTGGTACCCTGTTTTTGAATAAATATTCAGTCTGAAACCAGACGGAAGAAAACTCATATGGATAAACATCCGGAATACAATCCCATCATCCGGGAATATCTCGATTACCTGCTTACAGTCAAGGGATATTCACGCCATACCCTCGATTCGTACGAATACGATCTGGTCTGGCTGTTCCGCTACCTGAAAATCAGGAACGGTTCCGCCGGAGAACAGATCGGTACCGTATACCGAACCGACGGGACCGGGCATCCCGACTATACGACAATCGACATCTCGGATATCGATACGGACGATCTGAAGGCAGTCCGTTTCCCCGATCTGTACGCCTTTCTGGGCTTCTGCGCCAGAGAGCTCGGAAACGACGAAGCATCGAGAAAACGCAAGGTTACGGCCGTCAAGGGCTTTTTCCGCTTTCTCGTACAGATCAGACGCTATCTGACAGAGGATCCCTCTGCAGAGCTCGAAGCGCCGAAACTCGGCAAGCATCAGCCCCGATATCTGACTCTCGAACAGGCCCAGGATCTGCTCGACGCGGTCTCGGGACGGCACGCCGTCAGGGATCGTGCGATCCTGACGATGTTTCTGAACACCGGCATGCGCGTATCGGAGCTTTGCGGCCTGAAAACTACCGATATCCAGAGCGATACCCTTCATATTACCGGAAAAGGCAACAAGGACCGCGTACTGTTTATGAACGACGCCTGTCTGCAGGCTCTCTCCGCCTGGCTTCCGCAGCGAGCCGCGATGCTCGACAAGAGCGCTTCACGGTCGGACTACGTCTTTCTGTCTCAGAAAGGCGGACAGTTTACGAACCGCGGCGTCGAATACCTCGTTGAAAAATACGTGATGAAAATCGGCCTGGATCCGCGACAGTGTACAGTCCATACGCTGCGCCATACTGCCGCCACTCTGATGCATAAATACGGGGAAGTAGACATCCGTACGCTTCAGGCCGTGCTGGGCCATGAGAGCACACAGACGACAGAAATCTATACCCATCTTGACAGCGGAGAGCTTCAGAAAGCGATGGTTAGCAATCCCCTCGCCTCATTTGAGACGACGGACGACGCGGACCTGTCCGCTGTCTTTGATTTGAACAAAAACAAGAACCTGAACAAACATTAGTCCTCCGGAGTCCGCTCCGGCGGACGTAGAACGGAGGAAGAAATGGAAAAAATTAAAGGAATGACCGCGGCGAAGAGCCCGGTATTTATCGGAATTCTGTGCACGCTTGTCGGCGGGATCTTCTGGGGATTTTCGGCGGCCTGCGGGCAGTACTTATTTGACAACTATAACGTGGACTCCACCTGGCTCACGGCGGTCCGGATGCTCGCTTCCGGAATTATCCTGATCGTCTATTCCGTTCTCGTCCGCGGGAAGGGAAAACGCAGGGAGGTCTTCTCGGTCTTTAAACAGAAGAAAGATCTGTTCGCGATGCTCAACTTCGCGATCACAGGTCTCCTGCTGTGTCAGTTCTCGTATCTGACGGCGATCCAATATTCCAACGCCGGTACGGCGACAGTCCTTCAGTATGTCGGACTCGTCCTCGTCATGGTCTGGGTCTGCTTCAGAGAACGCCGCGCGCCGGAAAAACGCGAGCTGCTCGCAGTCGGACTGGCGCTGGCGGGAACCTTCCTGCTCACGACCCACGGCAATCCCGGAGAACTTGTGATCTCGCGGGAAGGTCTGATCTGGGGACTTATCGCAGCCATAGGCCTTGCCTCCTATACGCTGGTGCCGACATGGATCCTCGAAAAGCACGGCGCTCCGGTCGTAACCGGCTGGGCGATGCTTGCCGGCGGAACCGTTATGGCAGCCGCAGGCCGTATCTGGACCGTACCGGTGCACCTCGGACTCGACGGTTTCGCGGCGCTTGCCGGAGTCGTTCTCGTCGGAACCGTATTCGCATACACGCTGTTCCTGATGGGCATTCAGAAAATCGGCGCGCTCAAAGCCTCCGTCATCGGCTGCGTCGAACCGGTGTCCGCAGCGATCTTCGCGGTACTCTGGCTCGGCTCGAAATTCGAACCCATCGATCTGATCGCGTTTGTCTGCATTATTTCGACGGTTTTCCTGCTGGTCAAAAAGGAAGATCAGGAAACGGAAGAAGCAGCGGAAGCAATCGGTCAGACAGCTTAATAAATGTACTGCAAAAAAGACCCGAAAGGGTCTTTTTTATTGCTTAAAGTTCTATTAAATGCTGACTGGATGAAAAAAACGCTTACAATTCGTGATAGAATACTGATATGACGCAGTGATTATTGAATACAACAGGAGGTTCATTATGAAAGCATACGTATTTCTCGCACCGGGATTTGAAGAAGGCGAAGCCGTCTCGACAGCGGATATCCTTCAGCGTGCGGGTATCGATGTCTGTCTGACCTCGATCGACGATACGGAAAACGTGACTGGAGCGAGAGGATTTACGATTCGAGCCGACAGCCCGTTTTCCGGAACTGATTTTTCGGACGGCGACATCTTCTTCATACCGGGCGGAGTACCCGGAGCTGACAACCTGGCGAATTTCGCTCCTCTCGGCGCGGTTTTGAAACAGGCTCAATCAGCCGGTAAAACGCTTTGCGCAATCTGTGCGGGACCTATCGTCTTCCAGCGTTTCGAACTGCTGACAGGCGTCATGGTCACTTCCCACTCGAGCGTCCGCGATACCTTCGATCCGGCGTACTATTCGGAAGCCCCGGTCGTTAAATGCGGCAATATTTATACAGGACGCGGTCTGGCCTGGGCGCTGGATCTCGGACTCACTATCGTTGAAAATCTGATTTCAGTGAAGGAAGCAAATCGAATCAGTCTGGCTATCGAAAACGGCGCCTGGGAGCCGATGATGTATGAATACTAGGACAGCAGTCTTCCCCGATTCGTCGCAGGATAAGCTCATTACGCGAAGACTTCTGATCTATCTTGGCGTGACCTTCGCGATAAGCTGGCTGTGGGAGTTTCTCGTCGTATGGCCGGCCGCAAACGGAGAATCGACATGGATACCGTCGTCGCTGACATCCTATGCGGTTGCCGTAGTCATGTTCGTACCGGCCCTCTCCGTGCTGATCACGAGACTGGTCACGAAAGAGGGCTTTAAAAACTGCTGGATCGTTCCGAAGGATTTCAAAAAGACCTGGTGGCTCTGGCTTGCCGCCTGGTTCGGTCCCGCAGTTCTGACACTGCTGGGCTCGCTTCTGTATTTTCTGATCTTTCCGGGTCAGTACGATTCGTCCCTCGGATACTTCCAGATAATCATGATGTTCTCCGGCTATTCGCTGGATACGGACGCATTGCGGAACCTGATCTGGATACAGATAACCGTCGCTGCGCTTCTGGGTCCGCTGATAAACATTCTGACCTGCTTCGGCGAGGAATGGGGCTGGCGGGGCTATCTGCTGCCGAAGATGAGTCTGAAGCTTAAAACACTTCCGATGCTTCTCGTAAACGGTGTGATCTGGGGGATCTGGCACGCGCCGATGACCGCTCTCGGTCACAATTACGGCACCGGCTACTGGGGATTCCCGTGGACGGGGATTCTGATGATGTGCGGCTTCTGCATCGTTTTCAGTACGCTGTTTTCGTACGTAACGCTTAAGACGGGCAGCTGCATTCCGGCAGCATTCGCTCACGGAGGACTCAACAGCATCGCATCGGCCGGGATTTACTTTACGACGAGCGGCGGAAACGCTTTTGTCGGACCCGCAGTAACGGGGATCATCGGCGGGCTGCCCGCTCTGATCCTCGCCGGCTTCCTCGCCTGGAGGATGATGAAGCAGACGGAAGCCGATGATGAAATTATTATCTCTATCGAAGAGAAGGCACGATTTACCGAAAACAAGCCGGAACAGAAAGAGGCTTAATTTGTCGATAAAAACACAGTCATTTAATCTGGCGGGCTGTCCGGTCTATACCGAACAGCTCCCCGATTTTTCACCGGAGGTGATCATAAACAGCGGACAGGCGTTCCGCTTCTATGAAGACAGTCCCGGTTATTATGAAATTATTGCAGGCGACAGGCGCCTGTTTTTCAGAGAAGGCGAACACGATCTGTTCACCTTTTACTGCAGCAGACAGGAATTTCAGGATTTCTGGCATCAGTATTTCGATCTTGATACCGATTATTCGAAATTCAGGGAAATGATCCCGGAAAAGGACTGGTTCCTCACAGCAGCTGCAGAATTCAGCTCCGGTCTCAGGATTCTGCGCCAGGACACCTGGGAGATGCTCGTCACGTTTCTTCTGGCGCAGCGAAAGAGTCTGACATCCATCAGTCATTCGATCGATAAGCTGTGCGCCCTTGCCGGAACAGAGATAACCGACTGCGCAGGCAGCTTTTATGCGTTTCCGACGCCTGAGCAGCTGGCTTCGCTTTCGGAGGAGCAGCTTGCATCCTGCGGACTCGGTTACCGTACTGCCTACGTTAAAGCTGCGGCCGAAGCAGCGGCTGCCGGTGAAATTGACTTCGACAGACTCAGAAATGTCGACAACCGCACTGCTTCTGAGATGCTACGAAGCCTTAACGGTGTCGGAAGCAAGATCGCGGACTGTGTTCTGCTGTTTGGCCTGCACCGCTTCGACTCATTCCCTGTCGATGTCTGGATCGAACGGATCGAAAAGGATCTGTACGGAGGACATTTTCCGAAGGAACAGTATGAAGGCTCCGCGGGCGTCATACAGCAGTATCTGTTCAACTACGGACGGAACGAATATTACCGGAAACGGAAGCTGGAAGCGGAATGAAGAAAACGGTGAGAGTCGCGGCCGCGGTGATCCGTGACGGAGACAGGGTTTATGCGACTCGCAGAGGAAAAGGCGCGATGGCAGGCGGCTGGGAATTTCCCGGGGGCAAAATCGAACCCGGCGAATCACCGGAGGAAGCGGCTGTTCGCGAGGTGCGGGAAGAGCTTCGAATTACGATCTGTCCGACAGGCTCTCTTCCATCCGTGCACTGGGAATATCCCGATTTTATACTGGATATGGACTGCGTTCTCTGCAGACCCGTATCGGGCGTACCTGTGCTGACCGAGCATACCGAAGCCAGATGGCTCGGCCCTGAAGAGCTCGACTCGGTGGGCTGGCTTCCTGCGGATCTCGGACTTATACGGTTTCTGAAATCATTTCTATCATCCGGCGATCCCGAAAAGTAAATGAAAAAAGACGTCCCGCTGATATAGGCGGAACGTCTTTTTATTTACGCTGTATTTTAATCTGATATTCTCTACAGTCAGGAATTAGATGGCTCTTGCAAGCTCGGTCAGTTCCAGCTCTGCGTTTCCGAACTGCTCTTCCCTGAGACCGCCGGCGAAAAACAGCTTCAGAAGCTTCGCATAGCGTTCCGGATACTTCAGCGACAGTTCGCCGTGCCTGAGCCCCTCGGCGATATACAGGCTGCTGTGAGGGATCGTATTCTTGAGTATATACGCGGAGTGGATCACCGCGCTGTTTTCCTTCTTCCCGGCGATAATCAGGACACGTGCATGCGTCTTTGAGAGTCTGGATTCAGGATGGTAGCTCAGGTTGGATTCAGTCATGTTGCGCAGGGATTTTTCAGTAATGCAGCGGCTGTCGTCGAAGTAACGGTCGAACATTTCCTGCGGAAGATTCAGCGCCTTTGCCTGCATCCTCGCGAACCACTTTTTCTGGATCAGTCCGTGTGAGAGTCCGACAAGCGGAAGCATCCGGCGCACCATCGTGCTGGCCGGACAGGCCAGTCCGCTCTCGAGTACCGCGTATTTCGTGATTCCCGGCTTCTGGGCAAGGACTTCGGCCGCAATCTGCGCACCGATGGAAAGACCGGCTATCGCGTAGACGTGACCGTCGCAGCGTTCATCGATAAATTTGATGAGATGGGCGGCGGAGTCTTCAATGCATGTAAAGCATTCGTTGCCCGCTTCTCCGTGACCTTCGATGATAGGCGTGATAATATGATAATCTTTCTTGAAGTACTGTATTACGTCGCGCAGCGACCACCATGACAGGCCGCCTCCGTGCAGAAAAACAACCGCGGGTTTATCCGCATCTCCAAATTCTCTGAATTTCATATTTTTTGATGCTGACAGCGTCGTTCCTTCCCTGGTTCGGCGCAGAGTGTAGCATATTCCTCGATTCTCGGTATTGTTTTATGTGTCGTACAACAATCTATCATACAGCAAATATACTAAAAATCAAGTATTGTAAATGTATACTATTCAAAAAAAGTTTAGTACGCTGCGTACTACTTTTCTACATCAATAGTTCGCAGCGCTTCGCTCTTAAACAAAAAAGCCGGGATTTCCCCGGCTGTATGTCAGTTTTCTGTTGTCTGCTGCGATTTGAGCGCTTTCAGAACGTCGGAAAGCTCTTCCTGATCGTCAATGTCGACTTCTTCCGCTGCGTCGCTTTCTTCGGCGTCACCGCGAGTTACCTTGGCCAGCTCAATCTGATTTTCAAACAGCTGGTTCTGAAGGTCGAGAATCGATTTCCGGTTCGCGTCGTTTTCGTCCTTGGACTGCTTCAGCTTTTCACGGTACTGGTTCAGCAGCTCGTTCTTTTCGTTGATCTGTCTGTCCAGCTGGGTCTGATTCTCCTGAAGATCCGCGAGCTGCTTTTTAAGCGCCGAGATGCGGGTTTCATATTCGCGGCTCTGTTCGGTTCTGGATTCGTCCAGCTCCTTGACCTGATCTTCTAGAGTCTGGTAACGCGCGCTTTCCTGGCTGCGTTCGTCGTCCAGCTCCTGCAGCCGGTCCTGAAGCTTGAAGAGCTGTTCTGTAATATTCATGCAGCCGAGGATCGCGATTCGAATATGATTGATGAACTGGTTATGTTCCTTGATCTTCGCGAGTTCCTCATTCACATAATCTTCGATACGAATCAGAGCGTCCTTTTCGCTGTCGGTTTCAGCTTTGACCGTAAAGTCCGTATCAAGGATTGTCAAAGAGAGCGTATTTTTGTTTTCAGCCAATCGAGTTTCCTCCGCTTTCATATAGTCATTCTGTCCGTCCGGACACGATGATTTCATTCAGTTGTTCCCACGTAACCGGTTTAATTCGAATCTTTTCCTTCCTGGCGGCCTGCAGTCCGTTAAAATCCGTTCCGGCTGTCAGGGCTTCAAGTGTGTAAATCGGTTTTCCGAATCCCGACGCGTATGTCAGCGTCTGTATCGTCCCGCTGTTGGCGTCAAATTCGGACGTGATCACGAAATTCGAGCATCCTGCCTGAAGACGGTCTCTGGCGATATACATCTCCGCGTTCGGAATCTGGAACGGCGAAAACTCGCTGACAAGAAGCCCGCCGCTATCGACAATGCGCTGGGCAAGACCGATATTCTGCTTCGGTACGATTTTGCTGATATTGGACGGAACGAACGCGACGGTCTTTCCGCCTGCAGCCAGACACCCGTTATGAGCCGCTGTGTCACATCCCTGGGCAAGTCCGCTGATTACGGTATAGCCGTTTTCTGCAAGCGTCATACCGGATTTATAGGCGAAATCCACCCCGTTCTTGTCCGGATTGCGCGTGCCGATCACCGCCGCCCGTTTCGGATTGCTCAGAATAGACAGATCTCCCCGGCAGTAGATGACCAGCGGATGATCCTCGAAGCGCATCGCCTCCGGATATTCGTCTGAATAACAGTTGACGATGCTGATCTGCTCGTTTCCGCACCTGAACAGTACGGAATCCGCATATTCCCCCGCATCGACAAAATCTCCGATGGGCTGGCTGCGTCTGAGCTGATTGTTTCTGACGGCCTCGGTGAGCAGATCGAAATAACCGATTTTAGAAAAATCGGGCACTCCGTCGAATACAGTCCGGGCCTGATTTCTGTTAAGCCCCGTAAGCTGATTCAGTGAAATAATGCTCCTCGTTAATTCTTCGTTGTTCATGCGATCCTCTTGCGTTCGGAAATCGATTAAAAGCGCCGATTCTGATAAGGACAGAAAACTCTTATATTAAATTATAACATACCCTTAAGCACGTAGTTCTGCACCGAATTCTGATTTGAGTTCGGCAAGAATTTCAGTGACGACAGGTTCGATATCTTCGTCGGTGAGCGTACGGTCCGGCAGACGGAAGCTCAGGTTGTAAGCCAGCGACTTCTTCCCTTCCGGTACCTGTTCGCCGGTGTAGACGTCGAAGAGTCTGACATCCTGAAGAATTCCCTCACCGTGGGAGCGGATCACGTCTTCCACTGAGCCCGCAGTGACAGCGTCGTCAAGTACGAGGGCCAGATCTCGTTCCGAACCGGGGAATTTCGGAAGCGCTTCGAAGCGCGTATCCTCTGCGCGGAGTGAATTGAGAGCGTCCATCGACAGCTCCGCCAGCAGGATATGCTCCGGAAGATCCATCTTCTTCGCCGCAGCCGGATGCAGTTCTCCGAAGGCTCCGATTCTGACGCCGTCCTTTGAGACCACAGCGCTGCGTCCCGGATGCATCCAGGCTTCTCCGCCGGCTTCAAATACCGGACGTTCGATCCCGGCACTATTCAGGATCATTTCGATAATCCCCTTCATGCCGAAGAAATCGGTCTGTCCGATTGACGAAATCGCGAGGGTATTGGTTTCCGCCGGCAGCTGTCCGGCTTTCTGCGCTTTCGAATAGGTTTTCGCGAATTCGAAGAAGGTTCCCGCGTCGTTTCCGCGGTTCATGTTCAGACCGATCAGCTCAAGCTGATGGCCCAGCAGCGTCGGGCGCATCAGGGCGTTTTCTTCACCCAGCGGGTTGATGATGCGGACCGCGTCCGGGAAGCTCTGAGCAAGCGGTCCGAGGCGGTTTTCGCTGATGAAGGAGCTTGTCAGCGTCTGTCTCGCGCCTGCGCCGATCAGCGCGTTTGTGAGCTCGTGACGGAATTTCTGGTCCGGCGTACGTTCGCCCACCGTCGTTTCGCCGCTCATAATCGTATTCGGGATATTGTTGTAGCCGTAGAGTCTGGCCACCTCTTCCGCGAGGTCTTCGCGAAGACGCAGGTCAAGACGGTAATCGGGAACAGTGACAAGAAGCTGGGTGCTTCCGGTCTGTTCGACATCCATGTACAGCTGCTTCAGATAAGCCGCGATTTCTTCAACGGAAATGTCGATGCCGATAAAACGGTTAAGCCAGTCCGTATCGAGGACGATCTGGACGGGTTCCGCTTTTTCTTCTCCGATATCGATAAAGCCGTCGATCATCATCGCAGCGCCGATCTGATCGAACAGATGGGCCGCACGGTCCGATGCGATGCCGGCCAGCTCCGGATTGACCCCCTTTTCGTAGCGTGAGGAGGCTTCCGTACGCAGTCCGAGGCCTTTCGAGGTCAGGCGGATCGAGGTCTTGTCGAAGCATGCGGATTCGAGGACGACAAGCTCGGTATCATCGGCGATTTCAGAATTCATGCCGCCCATAACGCCTGCGACCGCAATCGGCTTCTCGCCGTTGGTGATCATCATCATGTCGGGTGTGATCGGCCGTTCCTTTTCGTCGAGAGTCACGACGGTCTTTTCCGGATTATCCGTACGGACCGCGATGGTATTCGTGCCGATGCCTCTGTAGTCGAAGGCGTGCAGCGGCTGGCCCGTTTCGAGCATGACATAGTTGGTGATGTCGACGATATTGTTGATCGGGCGTACGCCGGAATTGAGCAGCTTGAGCTGCATCCACAGCGGCGACGGTTCGATCTTGTTAACCTTGAACATGCGTGCGGTATAGCGCGGACACAGCGGCGTTTCGACGGTGACGTTCAGATAATCCGAGATCTGTTCCGTTCCTTCCGGAACAGACAGGTCCATCGGCTTTAATTCGCGGTCAAAGGCGGCCGCGGCTTCCCGGGCGATCCCGTAGACACTCTGGCAGTCGCCACGGTTTGCGGTAAGCTCGATATCGATAATCTGATCGTCGATCCACAGCAGAGACTTCATGTCTTCTCCGGGTTCGACGGTTTCAGGCAGGATATAGATCCCGTCCGTGACTTCCTTCGGGAACAGATCCGTGTTCATGCCCAGTTCTTCGACTGAACAGAACATCCCCTGGGAGTTTACGCCTCGGAATTCGGTGTCCTGCATTTTCGTACCGTCCGCGATGGTCGAGCCCGAGACTGCGACCGGAATATGGGCGCCTTCAAAGACGTTGGTCGCGCTGGTGATTATGGTCAGCGGTTCGTCTTTTCCGATATCCACCGTGCAGACCTGAAGTCTGTCGGCGTCGGGATGCTTTTCTATTTTCGTAATAACACCGCTGATAATCCCCTCCGCGGTATCGTTGACGGGAGAGATGGTTTCGACCTTCGTTCCCGACATCGTCAGGACTTTTTCGATCTCTACCGGATCTTCATCGATGTTGACATATTCGTTAAGCCAGTTAAGCGAGGTGAGCATTCGTACTCCTTTTGTTTACTGAAACTGCGTCAGGAAGCGCAGGTCGTTTTCGAACAGCAGACGCAGATCCGGGATCCCGTACTTAAGCGTCGCGATTCTGTCCAGGCCGGCGCCGAAGGCGAAGCCCGAATAGATTTCCGGGTCGATCCCGCATTCGCGCAGGACGTTCGGATGCACCATGCCGCAGCCCAGAACTTCGATCCAGCCTGTGTTTCCGCAGACACGGCAGCCCTTGCCGCCGCACTGGGCGCAGGTAACGTCCATTTCCGCCGAAGGTTCGGTGAAATAGAACTGATGGGGACGGAAACGAGTCTTCACGTCTTCCCCGTAGAGTCTCTTCGCGAACAGGGACAGCGTTCCCTTCAGGTCGGACATCGTGATGTTCTTGTCGATAACGAGTCCTTCGATCTGATGGAATACCGGCGAGTGGGTCGCGTCGATTTCATCCGCGCGGTATACGCGTCCGGGCGAAATAATCTTCAGCGGAGGCTTCTGCTTGAACATCGTACGGACCTGTACCGGAGAGGTCTGGGTACGCAGTACGATTTCTTCTCCGTCCGTCGTATCTGTATAGAAGGTTTCCGACAGATCGCGCGCCGAATGCTCCGGCGGCATGTTCAGATAGTCGAAATTGAATTTGGACCATTCGATTTCAGGGCCGTCGACAATTGAGAAGCCCATTCCGAGGAAGATGTCTTCGAGCTCGTCGATGACGATCTGCAGCGGATGGCGTCCGCCCCGCGGAATTTCAGCTCCCGGAAGCGTAACGTCGAGCTTTTCAGTCGCAAGACGCGCTTCGAGCTGTTCGTTTTCGATCTGTTCTTTCTTATCGGAAATGCCCTTCGTGATGGTTTCACGAACTTCGTTGGCAAGCGCGCCCATAACCGGACGTTCTTCCTTCGACAGCCTGCCCATTCCCTTCATAACCTTGGTCATCGACCCTTTTTTACCGAGGAAACGGACTCTGAGATCTTCGAGGTCTCTGAGACTTTTCGCCTGACTCAGCTCCTCTTCGAACGAGGCTCTGATGGCCAGCAGTTCTTCTTTCATATAACTCCTCTGTTATTCAAATTGATTTCACAATAAAAAAATAGTCCGGCCGGACTATTTTTGAGCGAATGCATAAAGCAGAATTCCGGAAGCGACCGCTACGTTCAGCGATTCGGCCCTGCCGTAAATCGGAATTTTTACAAGTCTCGTACACAGTCCGGACGCAGTCCCGGTCATTCCTCTGGACTCGTTTCCGAGTACCAGCGCGAGACGCTCCGGGGGTGTCGCCCTGCACAGATCCAGCGGTTCGCCCTCAAGAGACGCTCCGATCACATCGAAGCCGTTTCCGGCAAGGCTGTCAAGAATATCGGCAAGCCTGTCCGTTCTGAGGATCGGCAGATGAAACGCGGAGCCCATTGAAGCCCGCAGCGCCTTGTCGCCGAACGCATCCGCCGTCTGATCTGTCAGGATCACAGCGTCGTATCCGGCCGCGTCGGCGGTCCGGATTATGGTCCCGAGATTCCCGGGATCCTGAACATCTTCTAATATAACATAAGACGCGGTTCCGGTCAGTCCGCTTTCACCATTTAAGCGCCCCGAAAGCAGCTGTTCCGTATCCGGTTCCTTCGGCAGATGCAGAATGGAGACGACGCCTTCAGGAGATTTGACTGAGGAGATCAGCTCGAGGACCTCCGGCGTTACGGCCGATGCCTTTCGTTCGGTCTCGAGCCTTTCGACCTGTGTCCGCAGCTCCGGTTCCGCTCCTTCAAGCCAGCTTTCGGTAAAGCAGATCCGCTCGGGCTCGATACCGGAAGTCAGCGCTTCCCGCAGCAGCTTCGTACCGTCCGCGAGGAACAGGCCTTCGCGGTCCCGGTACTTTTTCTGCCGGAGCTTCGCGTATTCGCGTATTTCCCTGTTGGAACGCGAGCGGATCACTTCGCGGGTCAACCGCGTCCGCGGTTTTTGAGCCGCTTGATTTCGTTGATATCGGAATTGCTTCCGAGAACGATCAGCTTGCTGCCTTCGGTGATCTTATCTGAGGGCAGCGGCGCGATATTGATATCGTCTCCGTGGAGTATCGCGACGACATTGATGCCGTAGCGGCTCCTGAGGTCCAGCTCGTCCAGGGACTTCCCGTACCAGGATTTGAGCGATTCGACTTCGACAATCGAATAGTTCGAGTCCAGCTCGAGAGCCTGCAGGAAATCGCCCTGATACAGGCGGTGCGCCACGTTGATGCCCATATCCTTTTCAGGAGAAAAGACATTTTCGACGCCGAGCTTCAGGAGAACCTTTTCGTGCTGGCGGTTATTCGCCTTCGAGTAGATCTCCTTGATCCCGAGCTCCTGACAGTTGATGACGGCCATGATATTGCTGTTGATGTCGGACGTAATGCTGATGACGGCGACGTCGACGTTTTTAAGTCCGATCGACTTGAGCGCGTTCAGGTCAGAAACATCGGCCTGAACCGCATAGGTCACCTGATTTGCGATATTCTGGATTTTCTCTTCGCTTTTGTCGACGACGATAACTTCCGCACCGAGCTCGCTGAGCGTGACAGCCAGAGATTCTCCGAAACGTCCGAGTCCTAAAACGCCGAACTGCTTATCATTCACTTTAATGTACCTGTCCGGTGCCTGCGCACCTTGAATTCACGACCTCAGCGGTCGTATGAAATATAGATCAGCCGATTAAGATATTTCCGTCAGGCAGCTTGAACTGGCCTTCGTTTTTGCGTTCGCGCTTTTCGGTAGAGGTCAGAACCGACGCGATGGTCAGAGGTCCGACACGGCCGATCATCATCGCGATGATAATCGCCATACGGCTTACGCTGCTCAGATGAGTCGTTACGCCGCAGGTAAGTCCGACGGTATCGAATGCCGAAAAAACTTCGAACAGCAGAAAGTCCGAATTGAGATCCGGATTGTTGACCATAACGATAAAGAAGGTCAGGATGACGACGGCCATACCGATGGTAAAGACGCACATCGCGCGACGGATGGTCATGGACGGGATTTCCCTGTGGAAGCAGTTCGCCCGCTTCTTGCCCATCAGAACCGACCATACGGTGATAAATATGGTCGCGATACAGGTGGTCTTGATCCCGCCGGCCGTCGATCCGGGAGAGCCTCCGATAAACATCAGGACGTTTGTCACGAGTCTGCTGGGAGACGTCATCGCAGCCTGATCGATAGTATTGGCGCCGGCAGTACGCGGCGTAACAGACTGGAACAGTGAAGCGAGGAACTTGCCTGAGCCGCTCAGATTTCCCATCGTAGCCGGATTGCTGCGTTCGAGCATATAGAAGGTGAACGCGCCTCCGACAATCAGAACCCCCGTTGTGACGAGCACGATTTTGGAATGAACGGACAGCGCATGAACCGGCTTCGAATAGACTTTCCTGTCGTCGATTTTTTTCATCGACAGCTTGCTGCCGAAATACTCGATGAGGTCAACATAAACCGAGAAGCCGAGACCGCCGATGACGATCAGCGCGCATACGGTCAGACTCAGCGTCCAGTTGTCGACGTATCCGGTAAAGCTCTGGAAGCCGCCGATCAGATCGAATCCGGCGTTGCAGTACATCGAGATGGAGTGCCAGAAGCCTAACCAGATCCCCTTCCCCCAGCCGTACTGGGGAATAAAGACGGTTGAGAGCAGAATACCGCCTACCGCTTCGATTGCGAAGGCGGAGCCGAGAATATATTTTACAAACTGGATAATTCCCTGAACGTGGCTCGAGTTGACAGAGGACTGAAGCAGCAGGCGGTCGTGAAAGGTCACGCGCTTGCCCAGTGCCAGAAAGAAGAAGGTCATCATGGTCATGAAGCCCAGTCCGCCTATCTGTATAAGCAGGATAATGACGATCTGTCCGAACAGGCTCCAGTAGGTGCCTGTATCCAGTACGACAAGTCCCGTCACGCATACTGCCGAGGTCGACGTGAACAGCGCGTCGAGCCAGTTGGTCCACCAGCCGTGGACGTTGGATACGGGCAGCATGAGCAGGAACATTCCGATAATCGCGATCAGGACAAAGCCTGTCAGAACGATCTGCCCCGGCGTGAGCCTTCTCCAGAATTTGCCGAAGGAAAAACCCTGCCTGATCCTCGAGCTGTAATCGGAAAAATCTCTATTTCGATTCATTAAAACAACCAACCGGCTCGGCCGGCTCCTTTTAATGTATTCTCACAGCCGATCATACAGACCTGCTGCATATACGTGATTATAACCTTTTTATGTCAGGTTTAGCAGGAGCGTCAAAAATAAGACAGACCTACTCTGAAACCTGCCTGAAAACATAAAAAAACCGCGGATTTCCGCGGTTTGTATTCGCTTAGGCGATTTTTGACTTCGAAAGCTCAACCAGCTTTTCGAAAGCAGGTGTATCGTTCATAGCGAGGTCCGCAAGGATCTTTCTGTCGATATTGACATCGGCCAGCTTGAGGCCGTGCATGAACTGCGAGTAGCTCATTCCGTACATTCTCGTTCCGGCATTGATCCTTGTGATCCAGAGTTTTCTGAATTCGCGCTTCTTTTCCTTGCGGCCTCTGTAAGAGGAACGCAGTGCGCGCATAACGGCTTCGTTCGCGGAGCGGTAGAGCTTGCTCTTCGCACCGTAATATCCCTTAGCCTGCTTTAATACTTTTTTATGTCTTGCGTTAGCGGCGACGCCTTTTTTAATTCTAGCCATTTCTATCTCCTCACTTATTTCATCAGCATTTTCTTAACGACTTTAGCGTTAGCGGGCGCAGTGGATGTCGCTTTTCTGAGATTTCTCTTTCTCTTTGCGCTCTTCTTATTGAGGATATGACTCTTGAAGGCTTTAGCTCGCTTGATCGTTCCGGATTTCTTTACTTTAAAACGCTTTGCAGCCCCTCTGTGGGATTTCATCTTAGGCATGGTGATTCTCTCTTTCTATTAGGAATTAAGCCTGTTCTGCGGAGGCATCTGCCTGCCGGTCGGCTTCCTTGTTCTTTTCTTTCTGTTTCTCGATATCCTTGCGCGGTGTAATGAAGATGCTCATGTTCCGGCCTTCGAGCTTCGGATTCTTGTCGATGGTTCCGTAGTCCGATACACGGTCTGCGAAATCCATCAGAACCTGTCTGCCTCTGTCGGTATAGGCCATTTCACGTCCGCGGAAGCGTACGGAAACCTTGACGCGGTTTCCCTGTTCAAGGAACTTGATGCAGTTTTTCGCTTTGACGGCAAAGTCATGCTCTTCGACACGTACAGACATCCTGACTTCCTTGATGATGACGGCCTTCTGATTCTTTTTCGCATCCTTTGCACGGCGCATTTCCTCGTAACGGAACTTCCCGTAATCGAGGATCTTGCAGACCGGCGGCTTTGCGTTCGGTGAGACTTTGACCAGATCAAGATTCGCTTCGTCGGCGATTCTCTGAGCTTCGTGTCTGACCATGACGCCCAGCATCTTGCCGTCGGGACCGATCACGCGCAGTTCGCGGTCACGGATTTGTCCGTTGATTTCGTGCTGAAATTTCTTTGCTATTGTGTTACCTCCGGTTTGTGGCTTTCGCCCGAATTTTCCAGGCGCATCTCGCCTGTATATAAATCATAAAATAAAAACAGGCGGACCGAAAGTCCGCCTGCATAAAGTCGTTAATCGCAATTCGCGATGAATTAACCTGCGTGATGAACCCGCCCGGTGTGCCGGACAAGGTGAGAAGCGGACTTCTACTTTGTTTACCTGGACTATTATACACAGGTTTCGGGTGCAGGTCAAGCATCGCAAATCATTATTTTAAAAAATCAGATTTAGAGTTCGAGAGACGAAGACTTCGATGCGATTTCGCTCTGCAGTTCTTTGATGAAATCTTCACGGCTGACGATACGCTGCTCTCCGGTATCACGGTTTCTGACGCTCAGGTCTCCGCTTCCGATTTCCTTATCGCCGAGAACGAGCATGTACGGCACCTTCTGGAGCTGCGCTTCGCGGATCCTGTAGCCGATCTTTTCGTCGCGTTCGTCGATGTCGGCACGGATTCCGGCTTCCTGAAGCTCTCTCTTCAGTTCCCATGCGAAGTCGCGGTGATCGTCCGCAACCGGGATAAGCTGAACCTGTACAGGAGCGAGCCACAGCGGGAATTTGCCGGCGTAATGTTCGATGAGGATGCCCATGAAGCGTTCGATGGAGCCGTAGATCGTTCTGTGCACGATAACCGGCTGATGCTTTTCTCCGTCCGGTCCGATGTAGGACAGGTCGAAGCGTTCCGGCATCTGGAAGTCGAGCTGGATGGTTCCGCACTGCCAGGTACGGCCGATGCTGTCTTCGAGATGGAAGTCGATTTTCGGTCCGTAGAAGGCGCCGTCGCCGGGATTGATCTGATAGTCGATCCCCTTCGCTTCGAGAGCGCCGCGCAGCGCTTCGGTCGCGGCTTCCCAGGATTCTTCGGAACCCATGGCTTTTTCCGGGCGGGTCGAAAGTTCGACCTTGTACTTGAAGCCGAACAGGTTGTAGAACTTGTCCGCGAGGTTAATAACGCCGATGACTTCGTCCTTGATCTGATCCGGTGTCATGAAGATATGGGCATCGTCCTGGGTGAAGGTACGTACGCGCATCAGTCCGTGGAGCGCGCCGTGGAGTTCGTGGCGGTGAACGTGGCCCAGTTCGCCCATGCGAAGCGGAAGTTCACGGTAGCTGTGATTGCGGGTCTTGTAGACGAGCATTCCGCCCGGGCAGTTCATCGGCTTGATGGCGTATTCGTCGCCGTCGATTTCCGTGAAGTACATGTTTTCTTTATAGTTGTCCCAGTGGCCGGAGCGGTGCCACAGATCCGCGTTGAGGATCATCGGGGTCTTGATTTCCTGGTAGCCCGCCTTCGTGTGTTCTTCGCGCCAGAAGTTTTCGAGCTCGTTGCGGATAATCATTCCCTTGGGATGGAAGAACGGGAAACCCGGTCCTTCTTCGTGCATCGAGAACAGGTCCAGTTCCTTGCCGAGCTTTCTGTGGTCGCGCTTCTTCGCTTCTTCGAGGCGTGTCAGGTATTCGTCAAGCTGAGATTTTTTCGGGAAGGCTGTTCCGTATACGCGCTGGAGCATCTTGTTGTTCGCGTCCGCGTGCCAGTAGGCGCCTGCCAGGCTTGTCAGCTTGAATGCCTTGATCTGCGACGGACTCATGATGTGCGGTCCCGCACACAGGTCTGCCCATTCGCCCTGGCCGTAGAATGAGATAATTTCGTCTTCCGGCAGATTTTCGATAAGCTCGGTCTTGTAGGTTTCGTTGTTGTCGGCGGCCCATTTGAGCGCGTCTTCACGGCTGGATTCCCAGCGTACGATTTCCGGCGCTTCCTTGACGATCTTCTTCATTTCCTTTTCGATATGCTCGAAGTCTTCTGGCGTGAGCGTATGGTCGAGGTCGATGTCGTAGTAGAAGCCGTTGTCCACCGCAGGTCCGATGGTGAGCTGCGCTTCCGGGTACAGGCGCTTCATGGCCTGAGCCATCAGATGGCTTGCGGAATGTCTGAACGCGTGGCGTCCGCCTTCGTCGTCCCATCCGAGCAGGCTCAGTGTCGAATCTTCGTTGACAGGAGTGCGGATATCGACGACCTCGCCGTTGAGTTCTCCCGCGTAGGTATTTCGCGCGAGTCCTGCGGAAATATCTTTGGCGATATCGTAAACGGTGGTTCCGGCGGGATATTCCCTGACCGAGCCGTCTTTCAATGTGATGTTCATGTGTTCTCCCTCTACCCCGTCCGGGGCGCTTTAAAGAAATTCTGAATCCGGGCTATAAAAAAGCCCGGTATTCTAACGAATACCGGGACGTGGTTTCGGTTTTCCGATTCAACGCGGTTCCACCCGATTTGATCCCGAAGGATCCTCTCTTTGATCGTGTTAACGGGTCTTCCCGGGCTGCATTTTGGCAGCCGGCTCGGGGAGCGGTTGCGTTCGCGTTCGAAACTTTTCAGCCGTGAGTTCCGTCTCTGTAGTGCGTCCGTGTATGATTCCCGTCATCGCTGTTGTTCTTTATTATAAAGAAAGAAGGAGCGGGTTTCAAGTGAAATTTCTCAATCCCCTACCGTTTCAGTAGGTGTTTAAAAATACTGTGATTTTTCGGGTCAAGCGTTATAATATACTTTACACTGCAACAATCTGATAATTGACTGAAAGCCGTACAGACGTACTCTAATGTATGCTGTGGCGAATAACGTCTCGTTAGAAGCATTTGAAAGGAGAAAATATGAATGTCTGGAGTTTCCAGTTCTGGGCAGGACCGCTGCTCGGGGCTGTAATCGGCCTGATCACCAACGGCATCGCGATACGCATGCTGTTCCGTCCGCTTCATCCGGGCTATTTTGCCGGGTATCAGCTGCCGTTCACGCCGGGGCTTATCCCGAAGGAACAGGCGCGTATCGCGGCCTCGGTCGGAAAGGTCTGTTCGGAGGAGCTGTTTAACGAAGAAATCATCTCGAAGGGGCTTATCAATCCGGAGATCGACGAGAAGATCCACAGGGGAATCACCGGCTTTGCCCGCAAGATGAAGAAGAGCGACGAAACGATCCGTCAGGCGGTCTACAAGGCCTGCGGGCAGCAGAAGACCGAACAGGGCGCCGAATGGGTCGAAAAGAATCTGACGAAGCTCGTTTACGCGAAGGCGCTGGAGATGGATATCGGCACGGTGTCTGTCGGAGCGATCATGAGCGAAATCGAATCCCATGCGGATGACAACCCTTCCCTGTCCCGTTTCGTGACGGGGAGCATCCTCGAGATGATGGGCCAGAAGATCTCCCTGATGATCAACGAAGCGATCGAGAAGCAGGGCTTTGAGATCATCTACGACGCGATCGTCAAGGAAGGCGACGATCTGCTGGATCTGAAGTTCTCGGATATTTACAAGGCCGGCAGCGAATATCTGCCGAAGATCGACAGCTGGGTGATCGAAACGTATCACAGCTTCGTCCGGAACAACCTCGGGAAGATCATCTATGAAATTAATATGGCTTCTCTCGTTGAAGAACAGATCAACAGCTACAGTCCCGCGGATATGGAAAAGCTGCTGATGGAGCTCGTGAAAAAGGAACTGAACGCGATAGTCTATCTCGGCGGCCTGCTGGGGATGATCATGGGCTTTATTATGAATTTCATATGATCGACAACTGAATATTAAAATCAACGTCTGTCAAATTGACAGACGTTTTTGTTTCAGTAAGAGTACTTATGTCATTGCTTTTGGCGATATATCGTCATATTGATAATCTATCTTGTGTATCTCAACGTTGTGGACATCGATGCATTCTAATAAAGATTCATCAAATACAGCTAAATTTGTGCCTCCCGTGCCCATAGCGCTCGTATATTCAACTCCTGAATAACCTTTGCTTTTGATAAATTCTGTAATATACTGTGTCGGCAAATATTCTAAAGGACTATCATTTCGTCTTAAAGGCTTAGCGATTTCTCTCGCAATATCACCAAATATTTTGGTGTTAGCTGCTAAAGACTCTAAACCACTAGTATAAAGTACGGGACTAATGTCATTCAGGCCTGCAATATTGATTACATTAATATCTTTTTTCAAACGAAAATTCCCAACACTGACATAATCAAACGCAGTAGCCCTGACTTCGTTTAACGCGGTTTTTTCATCTGTTGTTAAATAAAGAACACTTATTCCTTCTGGATTTACACGGCCCGATCTTCGTTTCCCAGGTGGTGGAGATCCCATTTCACAAATATCATATCCTTGATCAGTATCCCAAATACGCGCCCGATATAAAATAGTACCCCGAGAATATTTACGAACTGAATATGATAGAAAAGAAATAAATTGATCAGCTCTGAAGTATGAATTGCAGAATCTATTTTTTTCTTTTATTAATAATGAGAACTCATCCCATGTATGACCCGAAAAAACTCCATAGTTTTCTAAATATTCAACGGGAAGATGCACTTTAGTATTATGATTTTTTTCATCACTTCCAAAAATAGTTGAACAAAAAGCATCAATTAGTTCTCTTGTAGATTCCAGATGATTACTAAAAATATGCCAATCGTTCGTAAGTACTTGAAATAATGTCTCACTATCACTACCCTCTTCATACAAACCGATTACATCAGAAATTAAGTCAGATACATCCGTTTGAGTATCAACTTTATAAATTGAAACGTTTTTTTGACCACTAAAGCGAGTAATTCGTATTGTCTGCCGCGAAAATATGGAAAATACATTTTAGTTACTCCCGTAATTTGTAATAAGTAATTGATTCAATTCCGGTATTTCTCGAATTAGACCAGAAAAATATACTACAGATTTCAATTCTGGCTGAATAGCATTAAATTCTTCAATTGATATATGTTTTCTCTTTTTTAATTCATTAAATGCCATTTCTTGAGCTTGTTTAATTGGAATTTTTGTAAAATAATCAAGACAAATTCTAAAATGAAATACTGGTTCCGTTTTAGGCAATTTGCCATAATATTGAATCAGAATATTTTCGTATTCCTTTTTTCTCAGAAGTTTAAAAATATTTTCGTGTTTTAATCTTAAATCATATTCAATAGGTTCACGGCTACGTTCTTTATTAAAAATAGTATCATGTTCGGAAAGCACGTAGATACCGACCATTTCGCCCATTTTGCCAAAAGTAGATAATACTTTTTTTACTTTTTCCAGTTCATGAATTGATGCTAAAACTGACACTTTACTAAACGCAAGATAATAATCACTAATTTGATCATAAAGTCGATCAAAATTATCTAAATCTGATTTAATCTCGTATACTCGTCCTTCCCCATTGATCATTACAAAATCAGCAATCGAACGACCAATATGAACCTGTGAAAAAGCTGTCGTTGTATTTACATTATGTATTCCTGACAGTAGTTTATTCAGTAGGGTATTCATGTAATAGTATTCATTACGTTGCTGTTTTTTAAGGTGCGAGTATATTTCACTGACCAATTCTCCATGGTTTTTACCATTAGGATCAGTAACGTATGTTTGTACAACATAGTCAAAAACATCATTATGTTTATTCTGTAGAAGATCGGAAACAACTCTTTGTGTAAAAACTCGATTGATAGCTCGATTGCTGTTAGTCATTTCTCCAACCTCCATTTCTTTCACAGATTTCTTTTTTATCTAGCTGAAACTAAAGTATATCATGAACATAATTAGATTAACGATTACACCAAGTATATAACT
>ERZ1032812.3-NODE-3-length-32731-cov-7.036571_pt1 | contig 32731 bp, 27 predicted proteins | sample MGYA00517094_ERZ1032812 | MGnify/ENA primary metagenome ERZ1032812 (study PRJEB33719, sample SAMN04262549) | wastewater metagenome | biome: sewage system; feature: street-access sewage; material: sewage | place: Peru: Lima | collected 2013-01-15 ... | reverse complement strand
GACTCGTACTGATGATTCGAAAAGAAATCACACGTGAGGACTAGTTATCCACAGGCTGCGCACAGCTTTATCCGCAGCAAAAAATCCGCTTTTTCCGCACTCTGCGGAGTTTGACGGATTATCCACAGTATCCACAGGCCTTATTATTAATATTAATTAATATATAATTGTATTTAACCTGCTGCATGCAGCCGCACCGGAAGGAGATCGGAATGAAATTCAGCTGTTCCAGAAATGATCTGTTAAACGCTCTGACTATCGTCAGCAAAGGCGTATCGACCCGCAGTACAATGGACGTACTGCAGGGGATCCTTTTTACTGTCTATGATAATAAGCTCAGACTTACCGCTACGGATCTCGAAATCGGCGTTAAAACGGAAATTCCTGCTCAGACGCAGAATGACGGAGAGATCATTCTCAATGCCGCTCTGATTACCGATGTAATTCGCAAGCTGTCCGGCGAGGAAGTTTATTTCGAGAGTGACGAAAAGAATCGTGTAAAAATAGAGAGTCTTCTTTCTGAATTTGTGCTGAACGGGCTGCCGGTTCAGGATTTTCCTGATTTCCCGAAAATAAGCGAGGAATACAGCTTCGAAATCTCCCCTGTTCTACTGCGTGAGATGATCCGTTCGACAAAGGATTCTGTCGCTCTCAGTGAAAGTATTCCGGTGCATACCGGGATCAAGCTTGAAGTGGATCAGAAAAATATCCGGATGATCTCTCTCGACGGTTACCGGCTTGCTCTGAGACGCGGCGAGCTTGAAAAAGGCGTCGATGATGATTTTTCTGTAATCATTCCCGGAAACGCACTGAAAGAGCTTTTTAAACTGCTGGCCGGAATCGAGGAGCCCGTAAAGGTCGAATTCAGCAAATCGCAGATTTTCTTCAAGCTCGGAGAAACGGTCTTTACTTCCCGCCTTCTCGAAGGTGAATTCGTCAGCTATGAAGGCATCATCCCGAAGCAGAGTACGACAGATGTCGTCATCTCGAAGCAGAGCCTTCTTCAGAGCTGCGAAAGAGCTGCTCTTCTCGCAAAAGCAGGCAAAAACAATCTGATCAAGATGGATTTTGAACCGGATCAGCTTACGATCACCTCCAACGCGGATGTCGGCGGTGTTCACGAAGTGATCAAGATCGAAAACAGCGGAGAGACGCTGAAGATCGCCTTCAATTCGAAATTCTTCATCGATGCGCTCAAGGTCATCGACGACGATAAGATCCGTATCGGACTCACGACTCCGTACGGGCCGGCGGTTGTCGTTCCGGTGGAAGGCAGCAGCTATACCTATATGATCCTTCCTGTGCGTGTCTCTGAGTAGATATAGAAGACACGATTTAAACAATTTTAATATCAAAGCCTGCAGTTATATCTGCGGGCTTTTTTTGCGCTTATTATTATCGAAGATGTAAAGCGTTTGCATGAGTCGTTAATGCCTGCTGTCTATGTTATACTAAAAAGATAATATAGGCTTATTTCGGCGTTTTTTGCTGTTTATAGCCTGTAAAATGAAAATCAGGTTATTTTTATCGGATTTTATATTAGACGGGAAATCAATGGAAAATATCAAATTAAAAACCGAATTTATCAAACTTGACCAGCTGCTCAAGTTTGGAGGATTAACCGGAAGCGGCGGAGAAGCCAAGATGCTCATCGCCGACGGTTTCGTCAGGCTTAACGGAGAAGTCTGCACGATGCGCGGAAAGAAGATCTACCCCGGCGACGAAGTCACCGTTGAAGCTCCGGAACACGGGATCAGCGCTTCCTGGAGGATTTCCTGACCTGTTCCATGGAGATCAAGCAGCTTCAGTTAATACACTATCGTAATTATGAAAAGAGCTCGTTCGAATTTTCAGAAGGCACGAATATCATCTTCGGGAAAAACGGACAGGGAAAGACGAATCTTCTCGAAAGCGTGTTCGTACTGTGCCGCGGCTACTCTCACCGAAGCGGAAGACTCGCGGATCTGATCCGTTTCGGCGACGACAGCATGGGCATCAGCTCATCCTTCAAGACCGGCAGCACGTCTCACAGGCTCAGACTGACCGTCATTCAGGGACGAAAGAAATGGGAGCTCGACGGTAAGACCGAGTCCGGCTTCGCGAAGATCGGCCGGCTTGCCGGCTGTATCCTGTTCGAGCCTGACGATCTTGAGATCGTCAAGTCCGGGCCGGAACGGCGCCGCGCGTTTATCAACGAAGAGCTTTCCGGGCTGAATCCGGTCTATCGAGCGACCTACAGAACCTTCGAGAAGGTCAGAAGTCAGAGAAACGCGCTGCTTAAGGATATCCGGTTTAAAAAGATCCCGGCGGATCAGGCGCGGGCGCTTCTGGCTCCGTGGGATCAGCAGCTGACGAATGCTGCGGAGAACGTCTTCCGGGAACGGGCGGAATATCTGCTTAAGCTTAACCGCGAGGCAAAGAAGCTCCATGAGCGGCTTTCCGGAACCGGAGAGAAACTGTCTCTGGAGTATCAGTCAAACGTCTTTTCAGGCTTTGACGAGCTTCCCCGGATCCGGCAGGTATACCTTGACAAGCTTGAGGAGAACCTGACTTCGGATATCGAGCGGGGCTATACGGCCGCGGGACCTCATGCAGACGAGCTCGTCGTCAAGATAGACGGCGTGCCTGCCAGACAGTTCGCGTCCCAGGGACAGCAGCGCACGGCGGCGATCTCTCTGAAGCTCGCCCATATCGCTCTGTACAGAGAAAAGAACGGCGAAGCGCCTGTCGTGCTGCTGGACGATATTCTGTCGGAGCTCGACGAAGGACGCCAGAGGAACCTCCTGAGCGTTCTCAGCGGGGTCCAGTCCTTCATCACCTGCACCGATCCGGCCTTTGCGGATGTGATCGCCGAAGGAACCGCCCGGGTCTGCGAGGAAGGAAGCGGACAGGATATCCGGAAATTCCGTATTAATTCCGGTGAGCTGATCCCGAAACCCGCAGCAGCATATAACGAACCTGCGGCCGTTCATTCGGCCATGAAATACAGCAAGGAGAGCAATTGAGTAAAGATAACAAGCTTAAAAAGTATACTGCCAATAATATACAGGTTCTCGAAGGAATCGAGCATGTCCGGCTTCGTCCGGGGATGTATATCGGGAACAACGGCAACGAAGGACTCCATCACCTGGTCTACGAAGTCGTAGACAACTCGATAGACGAAGCGCTTGCCGGCTTCTGTAAAAATATTACGGTAACCATTCAGAAGGATAATTCCGTGAGCGTCGTCGACGACGGCCGCGGGATCCCGACGGATATCAACGAAAAAGCCGGAGTTTCCGGCGTCGAACTCGCTCTGACAACACTCAATGCCGGCGGGAAGTTCAACAGCGATACCTACAAGGTTTCCGGCGGTCTTCACGGCGTCGGCGTATCGGTCGTAAACGCGCTGTCGGATCATCTGAGCGTCGAAGTCAAGCAGCGGGGACAGGTTTTCCGCCAGACCTTCGAACGCGGTCACAAGACTTCGGAGCTTGTTCCGGTCGGCACGACAAACCGTACAGGCACGACGGTCACCTTTCATCCGGACCCGAAGATCTTTTCAGTTTCCCACTACGATTTCGAGATTCTCGAAAACAGACTGCGCGAGCTGGCCTACCTGAACAAGGGCATCTCGATTACACTCAAGGACGAACGTGAGAATCCGGTCAGAAAAGAAGTATTCTGCTTCGAAGGCGGACTGAAGTCCTATATCGAATATCTCGACCGCAACAAGGACGCGCTTTTCACGGATATTATCTATTACGAAAAGGATGCGGAATCCTGCCAGCTGGAGCTTGCTCTCCAGTATACGACCGGCTATACGGAAAATATCCTCTCCTATGCGAACAACATCAACACGACGGAAGGCGGCTCGCACCTGAACGGGTTCAAGACGGCGCTGACGCGAAGCATCAACAACTACGCGAGAAAGAACGGACTTCTCAAGAGCAGCGATAAGAACCTGACCGGCGAAGACGTCAGAGAAGGTCTGACCGCCATCATCTCCATCAAGATCGCGGAACCGCAGTTCGAAGGACAGACGAAGACGAAGCTCGGAAATCCTGAAGTCAAGAATATCGTCGAATCGATCACATCCGAGGAAATCTCGGCGTTTCTCGAAGAAAATCCGCAGCATGCGAAGACCATCATCGACAAGACGCTTCAGGCTGCCCGCGCGCGCGACGCTGCGAAAAAAGCGCGTGAAATGACGCGCCGTAAGTCGGCCCTCGACAATACGTCGATGCCGGGCAAGCTTGCGGACTGCCGTGAAAAGGATCCGGCGCTGTCCGAGATCTTTATCGTCGAAGGAGACTCGGCGGGCGGTTCCGCCAAATCCGGCCGTGACTCGAAGATCCAGGCGATCCTCCCCCTTCGCGGGAAGATCCTGAACGTTGAGAAGGCGCGTCTGGACAGGATCCTCGGGGCGGACACGCTCAAGGCGATGATCACCGCATTCGGAACAGGCGTCGGCGACGACTTCAATGTGGACAAGGCGCGCTATCATAAGATCATCATCATGACGGATGCCGATGTCGACGGAGCGCATATCCGTACGCTGCTGCTGACGTTCTTCTACCGTTATATGAGAGGGCTTCTCGACAACGGCTACGTCTATATCGCCCAGCCGCCGCTGTACAAGATCACCCGCGGCAGACAGATCGATTACGCCTACACTGACGACGATCTGAACGAAAAGCTCGCGGAGGTCCCGGACCGCAGCAAGGTTACGCTGCAGCGTTACAAAGGTCTCGGTGAAATGGACGCCCAGCAGCTGTGGGAAACGACAATGGACCCGCATCACAGACTTCTGAAAAAGGTCAGGATTGAAGACGCGGCGGCTGCCGATGATATCTTTACGATCCTGATGGGCGACAAGGTTCAGCCCCGCAAGGAATTTATCGAAGTCAACGCGTCAAAAGTCAAGAATCTTGATATTTAGAACGGTCGGAGTATATGAGCGAAACAACAGAAAATTTTATTGAACATCAGATAGAAACCGTCAGTATCGCACAGGAAATGAAGGAGTGCTACATCGACTACGCGATGAGCGTAATCATCGGCCGCGCCCTTCCGGACGTGCGGGACGGCCTGAAGCCGGTTCATCGCAGAATCCTGTATGCGATGAACGAGCTGGGCATGACGCCGGACAAGCCCTTCAGAAAATCCGCGAGGATTGTCGGGGAAGTTCTCGGTAAGTACCATCCCCACGGCGATACCGCCGTCTACGACGCGATGGTCCGTATGGCCCAGGATTTCTCGACCAGATACATGACCGTCAACGGCCAGGGGAACTTCGGTTCCGTCGACGGTGACGGAGCCGCCGCGATGCGATATACCGAAGCCAAGCTCGGCAAAATCGCGATGGAAATGCTCCGTGACATTAATAAGGATACCGTAGATTTCGTCGACAACTTCGACGGATCTGAAGTCGAACCGGAGGTCCTTCCCTCCCGCTTCCCGCATCTTCTGGTCAACGGTTCCTCCGGGATCGCAGTCGGGATGGCGACGAACATTCCGCCTCACAATCTCGGCGAAGTTGTCGACGGAACCATCGCCTTTATCGATAATCCGGATATCACGGCCGAAGAGCTGATGACCCATATCAAGGGACCGGACTTCCCGACAGGCGGCATCATCATGGGTCAGAACGAGATCCTCGAAGCCTACAGAACGGGACGTTCACGGATCAAGGTCCGCTCGAAGGTGGATGTCAAGACGACGAAAAAGGGCCGCAAGCAGATCATCGTCTCCGAGCTCCCCTACATGGTAAACAAGGCCAAGCTCGTCGAAAAGATCGCGGATCTCGTCAGAGAAAAGCGCGTCGAAGGCATCTCCGACCTCAGAGACGAATCGAGTCTTAAAACGGGCATCCGCGTCGTCATCGACCTGAAGAAGGATGCCAACGATACGATTATCCTGAATCAGCTGTACAAGCATACCCAGCTGCAGGAAACCTTCGGTGTGATCATGCTCGCGCTTGTGCGGGACGAAAACGGCAAGAGCCAGCCGATGGTCCTGAATCTGCGTCAGATCCTCGAGGAATACGTCAAGTATCAGAAGGAAGTCATCACGAGACGTACCCGCTTCGATCTGAAGAAGGCGGAAGCCAGAGCTCATGTCCTGGAAGGTCTGCGCATCGCGCTGGACCATATCGACGAGGTCATCGCGCTGATCCGCGCCGCACAGGACGGCAAGGAAGCGAAGATCCAGCTGATGGACCGCTTCGCTCTGACGGAAATTCAGGCTCAGGCGATACTCGACATGCGTCTGCAGCGCCTGACCGGACTCGAACGCGACAAGATCGAACAGGAATACGCGGAGCTGATGAAGCTGATCAAGGAGCTGCGCGAAATCCTCGCGGACGAACGTCTGCTTCTGGGCATCATCAAGGAAGAGCTGCTGGAGATCAAGAACAAGTATTCCGATAAGCGCAGAACGGCCTTTGAAGCCGATACGGACGAGCTGCTCATCGAAGACCTGATCGAGGAAGACGATATCGTGATCACGATGACTCATATCGGCTATATCAAACGGATCTCCGCCGATACCTACCGTTCTCAGAGACGAGGCGGCAAGGGAATCTCCGCGCTTTCGACGAGAGAGAACGACTTTATCGAGCATCTGTTCACGACGACCACCCATCACTATCTGCTCTTCTTCACGAACAAGGGCAAGGTGTACCGCCTGAAGGCCTTCGAAATCCCGGAAGCGGGACGCGCAGCCCGGGGTACAGCGATCGTCAATCTTCTTCAGCTCGAACCGGACGAACAGATCACGACGATGATCGCAGTCCGCGATTTCGATGAAGACAAGAATCTGTTCATGGCGACGAAATACGGGATCGTCAAGCAGACTCATCTGAAGGAATATGATTCTTCACGCAAAAACGGTCTGATCGCGATAAATCTGAAGGAAGGCGACGAGCTGATCCGGGTCCGTATGACGGATCAGGAGGATCAGATCATCATGGGCACGAAGGGCGGTTACGCGATCCGTTACGATGCGAAGGAAGTCCGTCCGATGAAGCGTACATCCCAGGGTGTCAAGGGAATCGACCTCAGAGACGGCGATTACGTGATCGGCATGGACGTGATCGAACCGGACGCGCAGGAAAATACGATCCTGTGCATCTCGGAAAAGGGCTACGGAAAGCTTACCGATATTTCGGAATACCGACAGCAGAAACGCGGCGGCAAGGGCGTTCAGACCTACAAGATCGCGAAGAAGACGGGCGATCTCGTCGGCTTCTGTACGGCGGACAACGACCAGGAAATCATGATGATCAACAATCAGGGCGTCGTGATTCAGCTGTCCTGCTCGGATATCTCCAAAACCTCCCGCAGCACCCAGGGCGTCAAGCTTATGCGTCTCGAAAAGGACGAAATTATCGCGACGACGTCGAAGGTTCATAAGGAAATCAGCGAGGAACCGGAAGAAGCGGAAATCGTCGAGGAACAGGAAGCGATCGCAGGACTCAATACGCTTGATGAAGCAGAAAAGATCGAAAATGAATAAACTATCGAAAAACGAGCAGGATCAGAAACTGAAACGGACGGATCGGACGATGTTCGCACCGTCCATGCTTTCCGCAGATTTTTCGGCGCTCGGAAGAGATCTTCAGACTATCGAAAAAGCCGGCGCCGACTGGCTTCATGTCGACATTATGGACGGTCATTTCGTCCCGAATATCACCTTCGGACCCGACCAGCTCAAGAACCTTCGCGGCTGCGTCGAGATTCCCTTCGATGTCCATCTGATGATCGACGATCCGAAGACCTATATCCCCCGCTTTATCGGCGCGGGGGCCGACTTTATCACGTTCCATGTGGAAACGGCCTGCGATATCGGAGAATGTCTCGATCTGATCGAGGAAGGCGGAGCCGTTCCGGGACTCGTTATCTCACCTGACACCGATCCGTCGGCTCTGGCGCCCTGGCTCGACAGGGTACGGATTATCCTTGTGATGAGCGTATATCCCGGCTTCGGAGGACAGAGCTATATTCCTGCAAGCTCGGATAAGATCAGAAAGATCCGCGAAATGATCGGGGACCGCGATATCCTGATCGAAGTTGACGGCGGAGTCAATTTCAAGACCGCCCGCGAGATCCGCGATGCCGGAGCCGACGTCCTCGTCTCGGGATCCTGCGTATTCGGCGGTGATCCAGACGAAAATCTGAAGAAACTCAGAGAGTTGACAGCCTGAATTATTTCTGTATTTCAAACCGCTTTTTATGGATAAAGTCTTTATAAACGGTTATAATGTACTAAAACCAGTGATTTCTTAATGAATTCTTAAGGCGGAAAAGAGGCCAGAATGACAAACAAACAGTTCAATATCGGAATCGCCGCAGTCACGCTGATCGCTCTGCTGTGCGCTTTTCTGCTGACGGGATTCAGCGACAGTTATCAGGCTGCCCGTGAAGAGGAAGACGCGACGTCGGTGCTGATCGGAACCTGGCTGGACGATTCGAATCCTGATTATATGAAGCTGACGTTCACAAAGGACGGAAACTTCCAGATCGCCGGTGCGGACGCCGCGACCTATACGGCCGATGCCGCTGCAGGTACGGTCACGCTGGTCTATAACAGCTCCTTCGGCGGAACGACAGTCGTCTATACGTATACGCTGGCAGAGAACAATACGAAGCTTACGCTTACCGATACGACTACAAGCACGACGGCGAGCTATACGAAGCAGGCGGATACAACAGAATGAGTTTAATATGAATTTGTAGAAGAAGCGGGAAACCGCTTCTTTTTTATGCTCTATTTTGTATCTCACTGCGAAAAGATATTGCATTCTGTCCCCTGCCCCGCTCTGATATACTCGAAGAAACAGGAGCATGAAATGGGCTATATCGAACTAACCAGAGAAAACGCAGAAGACTATGTCAGAAGCCGGATCGATTATTTCGCGCCGGAGGACAGGGTCTCACTATACGAATTCGGTGAAAATGAAGAAGAGGACGGAGACGGGTATGTCAATTTTGTATACCGGCTCTGGAATCAGGATGGGAAATCGCTCATCGTCAAGCAGGCGAAGGACGTTCTGAAGAAGATCAGCTATGAAAACACGCCTATGAAGCAGGACCGGAATCTGACCGAAGCCTGTGTTATGGAAATCAAGGGAGCGATTGTCCCTGAATACGTCCCTGAAATTTACGACGTCGATAAACAGAACCATATCTACATCTGCGAGGACTGTTCGAATCTGAGAATCATGCGCTTCGAGATGATGAAAGGCATGCAGTTTCCGAACTTCCCGGAGCAGATCGGAGAATTTCTCGCTAAGACCAATTTTTATACCTCGGAGATCTATATGGACGCGGTCGAACACAGAAGGCTTCAGACCGCCTTTATGAATCCGTCGATGCGTCTCGTATTTGAGATCGGTCTGTTCCTGCGCGAAGAATCCGCATTCGACGGCAGGCGTGAACCGCCTGAGGGAACGGATCCTGCCAGGATTGTCATGAACGAAAATCCGTGGAAGGATGAGAATTTCAGAACCCAGATGCTCAGGCTCAGACAGCTGCATATGAAGAAGGCGGAATGTCTTGTGCACGGAGATCTTCATACGTCGAATATTCTGATCGACCGGGAGCATATGAAAATTATTGACCAGGAATATACGTACATGGGACTGGCTTCATGCGATACGGGCTATCTGATGGGCAGTCTTCTGTACGAGTATATCCGCTGGTTCTATATGCCTGATCATACGCCGGAATATGGAAAGCGCATGCGCGATGCTGTCCTCTCCTATATGCGCGGAATGATCGAAACGTATTTCAGAGTGTATTCCGAATGCTGGGACCGGGACGCGAAACCGATGTACCGTTCTCATATTCAGTATCGGGACTGTCTGCTCAAAGATTTTATGCACGAGGTCTGCGGAGCAGCCGGGGCGCAGGTCATCTCGAGAATTGGAAGCTTTGTTCCCCTTCCCGACTTCGATACGCTTCCGAACCGTAAGGATCAGACGGATGCCTGCCGGATCGCGATGTGGACTGCAAAATATCTGATACTGAACTGGGAAAGCTGCGACGATATCGATACGTTTATGGATATGGTCGTAAAAAGCGTAAAAACGAGCAGAGAGACCATCGCGATTGCACACGATAAAGACTCCCTGTAATTCATTTTCTCGTCTTACAAACGAAATACAGGCGACGAAAATTCTGGAAAATTTTCAAAAAATCCTGAAAAATGCTTTGTTTTCAGAACATTACAGAACACGGGAAGCCGTGTTCTTTTTTTAGAAAAAATAAAAATCTGAAAAAGTTTCAAAAAAGAAAACAGGTAAAAAACCAATCGTTAAAATTAGCAGGTGTTTATTAAATTCATAAGCATGAAATAAAAACATAGAAATGTTACAAAATCATTAAAATAATTGTTATTTATCTGTATAGATAAAATGCGCCCTATCAGGACGCATTGATATGAATGTCATTTAATTATCGTCATTATTCAGAAGATACGGAGTTCTCTGGTAGACGTAGTAGTTGAGCCAGTTAAAAAACAGCAGGTTTGCATGGCTGCGCCATTTGATCTTGATTCCTCTGGACGGGTCGTCGTCGATGAAATAATTTTTCGGTACGTCGATATCGAGTCCCTTCGCGATGTCACGCTGGTATTCTTTATTGAGCGTATCCTTGTCGTATTCGGAATGACCCATCACGTATATCTGGCGGCCGTTCATCGCGGAAACGACGTAGACGCCGGCTTCATAGGAATAGGCCAGGATCTTCAGTGACGGATGAGATTCGATCTCGTTCGCGTCGACGGTCGTGTTTCTCGAATGCGGTGCGTAAAAGGAATCGTCAAAGCCGCGGAACAGCGGAATATATTCGTCGCGAACGACGTGCTCGTAAATTCCGAACAGTTTTTTCGGAAGCGGATGCTTCTGAATCCCGTAATGATAATACAGACCTGCCTGAGCGCCCCAGCAGATATGAAATGTCGAGTAGACGTTGGTTTTACTCCATTCCATAATATCGGTAAGCTCGTCCCAGTAGTCGACCTCTTCGAACGGAAGCGTTTCGACCGGCGCTCCCGTTATGATCAGTCCGTCAAAATGACGTTTCTTGATATCGCTGAAGTTTTTGTAGAAAGATTCCATATGCTCCGCGGAGATATGGCTCGGATCGTGACTTTCTGTCTTGATCAGCGTAATGTTCACCTGAAGCGGCGTGTTTCCGATCAGGCGCAGCAGCTGAGTTTCCGTGACGATCTTCGTGGGCATCAGATTGACGATCGCGATCTCCAGAGGACGGATATCCTGGCTCATCGCGCGGTTCTGATCCATGACAAATATATTTTCGCCTTCGAGAATATCGAAAGCCGGCAGATCTGAAGGTATTTTAAGCGGCACTGCTTCCCCTTTCGCCGCGGCTTGCGGCTTTTAATCTTCGTTTTCCATTGCTTTTTCAATTATAGCAGTTTCCATGTAAATACGCTTTAGCATAAAAAAGATTTGACATGAGCTTTCTATTGTCTATAATGAAATAAAGGTGAAAAAAATGACTACTATGTTCTCTGAAAAATTCGCGTTCTCTTTTAGCCAGTATTATTACTGGTTTATTTGCGCGGGTTAAATTCGGAGAGACTACGTCAGTATATTATTATTGGACGGCTCTCACGAGCCGTCCTTTTTTTATCCCTTTTTCGCAATCATACATCGGAATTTGTCAGAAGCACCCTCATTCAAAAAACGGAGACATAAATGATTATCGTAATTAAGCCCGATTCAAAGCCGGAAGAAGTAGAGCGTCTATCGCAGGCACTGGAAGAACGCGGCTTCCACATTCACAGATCTCAGGGCAGAGATCATCTGATCCTCGGTCTGATCGGCGATACAAAATCCATTGAAGAAAGTACGATCCGTTCCCAGCATATCGTCGAAAAGGTGATCCGGGTAAACGAACCCTATAAAAAAGCCAACCGCGCCTTCCATCCGGCGGATTCCGTTTACAATATCGGCGGGAAACAGGTCGGCGGAGACAGTCTGACTGTGATCGCGGGACCCTGCTCGGTAGAAAGCGAAGATCAGATTCTGTCCATCGCAGAGGATGTCAAAAAGTCCGGCGCAAAAATGCTGCGCGGCGGCGCGTTCAAGCCGAGAACCTCCCCCTACTCGTTCCAGGGCATGGGCACAAACGGACTCGAGCTGCTGCTGCACGCAAAAAAGCTGACGGGGCTTCCGATCGTTACGGAAATTATGGACCTCTCTCAGCTTCCGATGTTCAGCGAAGTGGATGTGATTCAGGTCGGCGCGAGAAATTCGCAGAACTTCACCCTGCTCAAGGAGCTGGGGCGCACGAAAAAGCCGATTCTTCTGAAGCGCGGGATGGCGATGAGCCTGAAGGAGCTGCTGATGTCTGCGGAATACGTGATGGCAGGCGGAAACGACAACGTTATTCTGTGTGAACGCGGAATCCGTACCTTCGAAACGGCGACACGAAAAACCCTTGATCTTTCGGCGATTCCGGTTCTGAAGAACAAGACGCACCTGCCTGTTATCGTGGATCCGACTCACGCGACGGGACTCAAATGGTGTGTGGAAGCGATGTCGAAGGCGGCTGTCGCAGCCGGCGCGGACGGTCTGATGATCGAGGTCCACAACAAGCCTGAAGAAGCGCTGTGCGACGGCGAACAGGCGATCACTCCTGAAGAATTTGACGGGATCATGAAAAAGATCGCCCGCTACGCGGAGCTTGAAGGAAAGAGTCTTTGAGCGCAGCGAAAACAGTCAGACCAGGTAAAAACAGAGCTCCGGCTGAAGGTCTTGAAATAGTCATCGCGGGCCTGGGGCTGATGGGCGGAGCTCTGGCGGACGGTCTGAGACGACAGCACCCTGCCAGAATCTCCGCCTTCGATCTGAACGATGAGATCCTCGAGCAGGCGCTGTCCGACGGAACGATCGACGAGGGCTACAGCGACGATCAGATCGGGAGACGTCTTGCGAGCGCGGATCTGATCTGGGTATGTCTGTATCCGGGAGCCACTGCCGACTTTATTCGGAAATGGATGCCGGTATTGAAACCCGGCGCGATGATCACGGATATCGCAGGGATCAAGCGTTCGGTTCTCGATTCGGTTCTCCCTGTTCTCAGAGAAGACGTCGACTATATTACCGGTCATCCGATGGCCGGTTCCGAAAAAGAAGGCTACGGCGGCGCGGACAGAAAAATCTTCACGAACCGAAACTACATTCTCGTTCCACCGGATAATGTCCGTCCGGAACGTCTTGAGTTTCTCAGGCAGGTGATCGGCAGTCTCGGCTTCACGAATATTGTCGAGACGACGCCGGAGAATCATGACAGCAAGATCGCCTATACGTCCCAGCTGTGCCATGTGATCGCGTCTGCGCTTATCGACGGCGAGGACGATCTCCAGATTACGGATTATGAAGGCGGCAGCTTCGCGGATCTGACCCGTATCGCGATGATCAACGCGCCGATGTGGTCGGAGATATTCTGTGCCAACGGAGATCTGCTCACTGAAAAGATAGACGGATTTATGGACAGCATGAACAGGATTCGGGATCTGATTTCTGCCGGAGACACCGAAGGACTCGAAGACGTCCTGTCTCAGGTCAGAAAAAAACGGATCGCGATGGAAATTGACAGGATAAACAAACACCGGGCAGCTGGTAAGTAAACCTGGTGAACAAATCTGCTCTGGCAGGCTGTTCAGGAAGATTTATGGAAAGAGGAAAAATGCTAACAGATACACATGCGCATCTCGACGACGAGAAGCTCAGGTCAAATCTCGATGCGGTGCTGAGCAGAGCGAGAGACCGGGGAATGGGATTTATCCTGAACCCGGGCTGCGACTACGAAACGAGCGGGGCGGCTGTCGAGCTGTCCGAACAGTATCCGGAGGTCTATGCGGCGGTGGGGTTTCATCCGATGGACGCGGACCGGTTTGACGGCGAACCTGCGTTAAATCAGCTTCGTGAATGGGCGGCTCTGCCGAAGACCCTTGCGATCGGTGAGATCGGACTGGACTATCATTATCCCGATAATCCGGACCGGGAGACCCAGCATAAGGTCTTCAGAGAACAGCTGGATCTGGCCGGACAGCTGGGACTTCCCGTCATCATTCACGACCGGGAAGCCCATAAGGATTCGCTGGATATTATTCGTGAAGGGCTGAATCGCGAGGCCTCCGGCGTATTTCACGCCTATTCGGGCTCTGTTGAAATGGCCAGGGATATCCTTGATCTGGGCATGTATATTTCAATAGGCGGACCGCTCACCTTTAAGAATGCGAGAAAGACTCCCGATGTGATCGCCTATACGCCGCTTGACCGGATCCTGCTCGAGACCGACGCGCCTTATATGGCTCCGGAGCCGGTCCGCGGTACGGTAAACGAACCGTCCAACACCTGGTATGTCGCGAAACGGATGGCTGAGATCAAGCAGATCCCGCTGGAAAAGCTGCTCGAAGCGACGGCGGAAAACGCCCAGCGGCTGTTTAACGTTAAATTTATGAAATAACACGGATATCCGTGTTATTTTTTTACGCCGAATGCCCCTCTTCCTTCGTTCTTCGTTTTTCATTGTCGAGCAGACGGAAAGAGAGCATCAGATAAAGGACCTCGTCAGGATCGTCAAAGTCGCTTCCCAGCGTTTCCCTGATTCTGTCTATCCTGTACAGAAAGGTGCTTCGATGGATATACAGCTCTTTTGCGGAGCGGACTGCGTTGCGACTGTTATCCAGGTATACACGTAGGGTCTGAGCGTATTCCGTGCCGTGAATTCTGTCGTGCTCGATGAGCTTTAAGAGACCTTCGTGACAGAGCATGTGGGCGGGAAGGCGTTTTTCCGCCTGGTCCAGAATATAGAACAGAGCGGTTTCCCTGAACCTGAAGATCCAGCGGTCAGGCCGGAGACGTTCGCCTGTTTCGATGGCGATCAGAGCCTGTTCGTACTGTCTTCGGAGGTTGAAATGTCCCTCGGCAGTCCTGCTGTAGCCCGCCTTCAGAAAGCTGTCACGGATGAACAGGGACAGACGCTGTTCGATCTGGGCGATCGTATAGGGACATACGGCCATACAGACAAACATGACCACTTTCTGATCGTAGGCAACGGCGGCAGAGCCTGGAATCGTATTTTCGAGGTATCCGCAGATTGTCCGGAGGGTCATATTCATGACGTCAAAAGCCGACGGCTTGAGCACGAGGCAGAAGTAGCTGCTCTCCTGGGGCCAGCCCAGCTGTTCGAGTCTCGAGGAGATGGTCATGTAGTCCGCGTCCTTCAGACTCAGAAACGTCAGGATGACGTGCTGCAGACTTCTGTCCGCTCCCTTTCCGGGCAGATTGTAGGAAAGAGCATGAGAAACGAAGGGGGCGAGTATCTCGAGAAGGAACGAAGAGGCGCCGTCCTTTTCCGGATTCGCCGCGTTGATCATCAAACGGAACGCGGTTTCTCCGTTTCGTTTCAGATTGATGCAGTACGAAGGATCTACAGCGAGATTTCCCGGATAGAAGAAGACGCCGTCGATATCCTTCAGTTTGTAATACACAGGATCCTGCTTGAGGGAAGTGATGTCGCTGTAGGATTCTTCGGTGGTTCCCATAAAGCCGTCTTTATAGGAACTGAGCTCGTCGCGCATTCTGCCTTCAGTAGCTGCGATCACCTTATAATCCATACCGATGACGCAGAGCTGGCCTTTTACGACGGAGAGGCTCTCCTGAAGCAGGCTCTGAACCATTCCGTTTTCCTGCTCGATCGCGGTGAGCCGCTCAAACCAGTCCTGCAGTTCGCGAAAGATTTCCTGGATTTCGAACAGAACGGATTCAGGACGTGTGTTATCCAGGATATGGATATCCGGTTTCGGTCCGATACCATAAGTTACAACGATTTCATTCTTTGAGACTCCTGTGTCTGTGCAGGCGACTCTGATTCTGTCTTCGGCAGGCTCCTGTTCTCCGAAACAGACGCAGCTCAGCGCCGCCTTTTCTGAAAATTGTCCGTATGTTCCTTTCGCTTCTGGATTACTGCTGTGTCTCTGTGAATTCGAATCAGATTTTCGATCTCTGTTTACGACGACGTCTGTGATGTGGTTTTCCGAAAGCCTTTTGTACAGATAAGCCGGACTGATCCTCATATCTTCCCTCTCTTAGCGCGACCCCGATGTGTATTTTTGTAATCGTCCTACACATTGTAGGAATAGACCTTCGAAAAGTCAAGCGGACTGCGGATTTAAACAGCCTCCCGACGCTGATAGAATAGGTTTACAGCATAACGGCAGAAAAAGCAGCAGAGGAGAAAATAATGATAGTTATCGGTGAAAAAATAAACGGTTCGATTCCGTCAGTCGGAAAAGCGATCGCGGGACATGACGAAGAATTCATTAAGAAGCTCGCGAAGCTTCAGTCAGACTGCGGAGCCGACTATATTGACTGCTGCGCGTCCGTTTCGGAAGCGGTAGAAGCGCAGACACTGGAATGGATGATCAAGGCGATCGAAGATGCGGCTGATACGCCGGTCTGTGTCGACAGCCCGAGTCCTGAAATCTGTGTAGAAGGTATCGGAATGTGCAGCAGACCCGGCATCGTCAATTCCGTTTCGATGGAAGGCAATAAAACGGATGTGATTTTCCCTGTAATTGCGGATACGAAATGGAACTGTATCGCGCTGCTCTGCGACGACACCGGAATTCCGAAAACGCCTGAAAAACGTATCGAAGTCTTCAAGCGTATTCTTGAAGAAGCGGACAAATACGGGATCTCTCACGACAGACTCTTTATCGATCCTCTTGTCGTCACGCTTTCTACTGATGAAGAAGCATTCACGACGTTTGCGGATACGGTAAGGCAGATCAAGGAAATCGATCCGGACGTCCATATTACCAGCGGTCTGTCCAATATCTCATTCGGTCTTCCGAAGAGACGCATCATCAATCAGGCGTTTATGATTCTCGCGGCACAGGCAGGCATGGACAGCGCGATTATGGATCCGTCTAATCAGATGCTGACAGGCGCAGCCTATGCGGCCGATGCGCTGCTGGGCAACGATGAATACTGCATGGAATATATCGGCGCGTACAGAGACGGACTCTTCGGCGAATAATTGAGCAGACTGTCTGACAGACTGTTTCAAAAGATATAAGAACTCAGCGCAGATCTCTGTTTTCGGCAGAAACGAGGATCTGCAGCAGCATCGACAATTAAGACAACGACAAACGGAGGAGAAAAAATGGCGGGAACACAGGAAGTATTCGAACTGGTAGAAAAAGGACGTTCAAGACAGATCGCTGCAGCCGTACAGGCGGCGGTGGACGCTGGCGTTGAACCGTCCGTCATCCTGAACGACGGGATGATCGCGGCGATGGATTCGGTAGGAAAGAAATTCTCTGCCGGCGAAGTATTCGTTCCGGAAATGCTCGTAGCTGCAAAAGCGATGAAAAAAGGCGTCGACGTATTGAAGCCGTATCTGGCGGAAGGCGAAGCCGGCGCGAACGGCAAGGTCATCATCGGAACAGTACAGGGTGACCTGCACGATATCGGCAAGAATCTCGTCGCGATGATGCTCGAATCCAGCGGCTTCGAAGTGATCGATCTGGGCGTCGATGTAGACAAGAATCTGTTCCAGACCACGCTGCAGGAAAATCCGGATACGAAAATCGTCTGCTGCTCTGCCCTGCTCACGACGACGATGCCTGCGCTGAAGGAAACTGTCGCGATGCTCAACGATCAGCCAAACAGAAAGGATTTCAGCGTAATGATTGGAGGAGCTCCGATCACCGATGATTTCGCAAAGGATGTCGGCGCGGATTATTACAGTCCCGATGCGGCGGGCGCCGCCCAGACTGCGAAAGCGGCTGTTTAATTATCTTTTTCTCGACGATAAACGTAAAGCTTAACGGCAGGAACACCTGCCGTTTTTTCTGTTTACGGGAATGATCTGCAGAATTTTTATAAACGAATCGGAGCGAAAAAATGAGTGAAACAGAAAGCATGACGGAACAGAAGGTCGACAGTATTCTCTCAAAAACGGAAAGTCTGTCGCTGTTTCAGGTAAAGAAGGCGTTCGCTCCGGCGGTTATCCGGCTGCTCGACGAAGTCCGTGCGATGTGCGAAACCAACAGATGCGGAATGTATAATGCCAACTGGGCCTGTCCTCCGGGCTGCGGCGAGCTTAAGGATATCGAGGTTCGGATCAGAACATTCGGGAACGGCGTCATCGTACAGACGGTAGCCCAGCTTGAGGATGATTTCGACATCGAAGGCATGGAGCAGGCCGGAGAAGATCATAAAATCAATTTTGCGAAGCTTGTCGAAGAAATGGCGAAGGATTCGGATATTTCCGAAATGATGCCGCTGGGCGCCGGAACCTGCACTCTCTGTGCGAAATGCGCGTATCCCGACGAACCCTGCAGACAGCCGGAGAAAGCCTATTCCTCCCTTGAGGCGGCCGGAATACAGGTATCAGATCTGTGTACCGACAGCGGAATCCCGTATTACCATGGCCGCGGCACGCTGGCCTATACGAGCGCGGTTCTGTTTAATCCGACGGAAAACTGAACGGCAGAAGGTTCAGTCCGGCTGCAGAGACCGCAGACCGTACCGAAATATCAATATTAATGAATACAGAAAGAAACAAGCTCCTGACAAACCGTACAGTTCGCCAGGAGCTTGTTTTATTCCGGAAAATACATATGGCCGACATACAGCTCCTGAAAATCGGGCTCCGCCGCCAGCTCGACAAACTCGGTTTCGCCGGCGAGCTTCACGCAGCGCTCGTAATTTTTCTGTGACAGGACGCAGTCGCGGGCGCCCTTTCCTGCGGCGTTGCCGACAGCCCGGATGTGCGAATAAAGCTCTCCGGGGATCAGGCCGATGCGGCACGCGCTTTCAGGACGCAGAAAGGTCCCGAACGCCCCTGCAATCAGAACGTCGCCGATTTCGGAATCGGGATCTGCAATTCCATACCGTTTCATCAGGATCGTGATACCCGCTGCCAGGGCAGCCTTTGCCAGCTGCAGCTCTCTGATATCCTTCTGGGTCAGAACCACGTCTCCGTCGAGTCGGACGGCCCGTATTCCGTCTTCGCTGCACATCCGGTGTCTGAGACTTTCGGGGACCGAATTTTCATCAAGGATACGTCCGTCCGGACGGATCAGACCCGCTTCAAGACAGACAGACGCCGCATCGAGCAGACCGGAACCGCAGATTCCTTTAGCTCTTCCCTCTCCGATCACATGGATCTGCAGATCGGTGCCGTCAAAGTCGATATGATCGACGGCACCGTCTGCTCCGCGCATGCCGCAGTGTATGTTCGCGCCTTCAAAGGCCGGTCCCGCAGCAGTAGAACAGGCGAAACGTCTGTTTTTGTTTCCGAGAACAATTTCTCCGTTCGTCCCGATATCGATCATCAGGATCGGTTTTTCCTGTCTGTCAAATTCCACCGACTCGATGCACGCGGCGGTGTCGGCTCCGACAAAGCTGCCGATGAGCGGAAGAACTGTCAGTATGGCGCCGGGGGCTGCCGGAAGGCCGTAGGAAGCGGCCTTGAGATCCAAAGATTCTCTGTCTCCGCAGGGATACGGAGCTTTTACGAGGGGATCGGTGGGAATCCCGAGAAACAGATGATGCATCGCCGTATTGCCGCATATTGTGATCTGAGAAATCTGTTCAGGTCTGCTGCCGGCTTTTCTGCCTAATTCAACAAGCAGTTCGGAAACTGCCCTTCGCACCGGTTCTGACAGAGATTCGCTTCCGTGTTCCTGCGCGTAGATGCAGCGGGAAATGACGTCCCCGCCGAACTGAGCCTGCGGATTGAGTACACCCGCTTCTGCAAGAAGTTTCCCGTCTGCCGCGTCTATCAGGAAGCCGGCGATTGTCGTCGTTCCGATATCGAACGCCGCCAGCAGATTATTTTCCAGCCCAGGAAAAACTCTGGGTTCAGATCCTTCTTTCTGTCCCTGATCGGAATGCATCAGTATCTGCGCTCCTGCATTCCGGTCGATGGTCCGGATTGTCAGATCGCGTCGTACCGGATAGGTACATGCGACGACGTCCCGTGTCTCAATCGAACCGTCTTCTGACTTTTCAACAAGTCTTACTAGACATTTTTTGCACTTGCCGGTTCCGCCGCAGGGCGCGTCCGGATTCAGATCCGCCATTCGCTGTGCGGTAAGCAGATCGGTTCCCTCCGGTACTTCGACTGTGATTCCCTTGTTTTCGATGGTTACGGTATAATTCATTTTTCCTGTTGTCGTTTTCTTTCGGAATGTGAATCAGGCAGGCTTTCGCCTGCCTGATCGGATTTGTATTTTAATCATTCGTCGTTGTCGTCGAAAAAAGCCTTAAACTCGCGGCTCAGTCGATCGTCCTCATCGTCTTCTTCTGATTCGACGCTGTTTTGATCGATGCTGCGGATCTCTTCCAGTTCTCCTGCGATCCATGAAGTATGCTCCGCATCGTCGATGATCTGATCGTACAGCTCGTCGTCAAAATTATCCTCCGGCTGTTCCGAGGACTTCTCTGCATTCATTTTATCCAGTTCTTTATCAAGATTTTTTCCGAGATTAAGGAAAGCTGTTTCATCCGAAAGGTTCTCCTCTGCGTCCGGATAGGTTATTTCCGAATCAAATTCATTTACGGCTGCAGAATCAGCAGATTCAGAAGAAATCACTGATTCCGAATCTGTTTTCTCATCTGACTGCTGTTCAGATAAGTGAACCTCTGTTTCTTCCTCAAAGATGCCGGTATCTGTGCCGACTGAGAAATCTGAATATTTTCTGGATTTTAAATACCTTGCATATCGATGCTTTTCTTCAGTCCAGCAGCCGAAATTATTCAGAAACGCGTAGGCTGTTTCAAGACAAAGCGGAATAATCAGGAACCAGAAATATGTATAATACGAGATTGTATAATCCTTCAGGTAGACCTGATACATGATCATAAAAATGAGCAGAGCATAAACTGCCGCACATAAAATCAGGACATTCTTATGACTCAGATCACTCGTCAGCACCATGCCTACGCCGAGAATTGCGAGCGTGATCCAGTCTGATGATGTGAATCCGGTTCGATATACTAACACATATGCGATCACCAGAACAAGACTTACCGCGAGACCGATCAGTGAATTTCTCAGTTCGGAATCTTCAAAAAAGCGAAGCGGGGGCTGCATGACTGCAGCAGCCGGACCGAAAACCGCGGTATCTTCTGTCCTGGAGCTGACAGCTCCAGAAGATTCCTGTGTCTGTTCATCTGCAGAAATATCTGTTTCTTCCGGCTCTGCGAAAATTGCAGCGGTCAGATCGGCAGTATCAGAAAGATCGACGGGTTCCAGCCGGTCAGTCTGCTGCAGATTATCGAATATCGATGAGCTTTCGGTGTCGTTCTCTTCATCGGTTTTCTCATCCGATTCAGAATCTTCTTCAAGCTGTGTAATCACGTCAAAAAGCCGCGTTTTTTCTAGCTCCGCAGTGTTCGGCTTTTCTTTTCCGTCAAGTCCGGCTTCGATCTCTTCAATGTTATCGATGGGTTCTTCTGAAATCAGGCCGCGATCGAAGCTTTCAGGCGGGTTGTAAACGGGAGGCTTTTTAAATGTGTTTTCCGGTATGACGATATTGTTAAAAAAATCGTTGACCAGTTCCTTTTCCCGTTCATGAAATTCGTCGTGTGATTCGCGTTCTTTAACTTCCTCAGGAAGATTGTCTTCAGGAGTGATCTCATCCTCTTCTTCAATCTGTTCGGAGGAATAAATCTCCTGTTCAGAGGTCTCCTGTTCGGGAGCTTCCTGTTCGGGAGTTTCCTGTTCGGGAGTTTCCCGTTCAGAAGTCTCCTGTACGGAAGAGTTCTGTTCGGCTTCGGAAGACTGTTTCGGTGCTGTAGAAAACAGCTTCGAAATTTCATGATAATGTGCGTCTATAATCGGCAGAACTTCGGTCGTTACTTCCGGAACGCCCTTTTCATCTTCAGCGCAGATCTCATCGATGATTCCCTGCTGAATGATACGCCAGTCGTGAAGATCTTTTTCAGATTCAAGCGACAGATTGATGAGCTCTGTGTCAATCTCCCCGGTCGATACAGTCCGGATTTCCGGATTGGTCTGATAGACTTCTTTTCTTCGCTGATTGATCTCTCTTGCAGAGCTGTGCCGCTCTGATGCGTAGGTTTTGATACGCTGATGCCTTGAACGGCTGATCGCATTTTGAAATTGTTCGTCTAAATTATCATAATTTTTTTTGACTGAAGCATAATCAAAGTAGGTATTTTTATTCAGTTTTTGTTTTTTATCGGAATGTTCAGTTGCAGGTTTGAACGGATTCGAATTGTTATCCATAATCTCTCCCGTTTCGTCCAGATTCAATTGGTCGATACACTGTATAATTATAACAAATCACCGGGCTTTTTATCAGAAAACCGGCCGGTCTGTAAATAGATGATGCAGACAGGTATAATAACGGGATTATTTAAATGAAGTATTAATCAGAAAGTAAGTGTCCGGCGTTGCCGAAATAAACGAAAAAGAGATAATCAGAGATATAAAATATGGAAACGAAAATATCAGATGAACTGAATATAGACAGGAAGATCCCGCTGTACCCGGGAGAGCGTCTGGAAGATCTCGGAAACGGACTTGCGATAATCCAGAATCCCGAGTATTTCTGTTTCGGAATCGATGCGGTCCTGCTTTCGTGGTTCGCCGCTCCGGCGCTTAAATATAAAAGCCGGACGGCTGAGATCGGGACAGGAACAGGAATTATCCCGCTTCTATTATGTGCGAAAAGTAAAGTGGCGAATATTACGGCCTTCGAGATCCAGCCCCATATGGCGCAGATGGCTGCGCGTTCAGTGGCGCTTAACAGGCTTCAGGATCGGATCGAAGTTGTCTGTGAAGATATACGTACCCAGCAGCGAATCGGTGCGTCGACTCTCGATGTGATCGTCTCGAATCCGCCTTACGTTAAAACGGGAACCGGACTGAAGAATCCGAAGGAGAGCCTTGCAGTTTCGCGACACGAGATCTCTCTTACGGCCGAAGATCTGCTCCGGTTTGCTTCGACCGCTCTGAAGGATAAAGGCAGGCTCTTTATCGTTCATAAGCCGGAAAGACTTACCGAGCTGTGTCAGACCGGCGGAAAGCTCGGTCTTGAACTTAAACGGATCCAGATGGTCCATCCGAGGATAGACAGGCAGGCAAATCTGGTTCTTGCGGAATTTGTCAAGGGCGGGAAGCCTTATCTGATCACGGAACCGCCGCTTATCGTATATGACGGAGAGCGTTATACGGATCAGATTCATACGATTTATGGAACGGAAGGGCCGTCGAGAACAGTTCTGGAGGAGTGCGTGTCTGAGAAGTCCGGACAGGAATCATAGGAGACCTCACGCTCCCGTCCGGGATCGTGAGGTCTTGAGTCAGATGGTTTGTCGGCTGCGATTTCGGATATAAATTATAATTCTGAGAGGCTCATTTTCCGGAGGTATGATACGGCGGATGCTGTTTAGTACCTTCGAGTTTTTTTCGATGAATGATCGTTCTCAGATCCGGTCCCTCGAAGATGACAGGAATAAAACTCTCGGTCAGACGGGAAGCCAGCCGCTCGGGATAAGTTTTTCGAATATCGTTCATATTCAGGTTTGAAGATATGATATTCCAGCAGTCGTGCTGCAGCCGTTCGCTGATCAGCTCGGTGATCTGTTTGGTGACGAATTCGGACGAGCTCTCTGTCCCCAGATCGTCAAGGATAAGCAGCGGGATCTCCTTGAGCTGTTTCATGCTTGTTCCTTCCCTGCTGCCGCGGATATCTTCGAAGATAAGTTCCACAAGCTTCGGAGCGCTGATGTAGATAAACGGGACTTCGGCTTCAGACAGCCTGTTTGCAATACAGGAGCTTAAGAAGGTCTTTCCTGTTCCGGGTTTTCCGAAAAACAGATAATTTTCGCACTTAATGCTGCCGCCTGCACAGTACTGTTCGTAAGATGTACAGAATTTCTCGAAGAGATCGCATCTTTTTTTTGCGCGGTCCCGATGCGATATCCCGTTTTTTGCAGGAGTATCGGAAAAAAGACTAAGATCGTAATCTGAAAAAACAGATTCAGGTCCCTGCATCGTATAGTTTGCGACCGAAGCTTCGCGGATCATTTTATCGAGACATACGCAGCGGCTTCCATCCGGGAGATAGCCCCGGTCTCTGCACTTCGAACAGCTGTAATGAAGGCTGAGCCAGTCTGCGGGAAGCTTCTGCTCGCGCAGGATCTCTGTTTCTCTGAAATCAAGTCCGGCAACCTGTTCAAGCAGCTCCGTTTTATGCTCGATATTGCCGTCAAAGCCCGCCTTCATGGCCTGTGCGTAAAGTTCGCTGCGTTTGAAGCACAGATCGTCATATTCTTTTATATGCTCACGCAGCTCGTCAGTCCGGCGTTTCTGTTCCCGTTCGTGATCTTCACGAATTTTCAGATACTGCTGCTGGGTTTCGTAATCAGTTTTCATCGTCATCATTATCACTGTAGAACCAGTCTATCGCGGTCTGTTCGAATTCGTTTATCGCTTCTTCGCGCTGCATGTCCTCGGCTGTCTGCGGCTGCTCCTGTTTTCTGACAGCCTTCCGGTCGCGGCTCAGATCCTCCGGAGTCGAAAAACCCTGATTGTGCCAGCTGTGAAGGATCGCGTTTACGTAAGGCATCGTCTTTTTGCCGGCTCTGCGGGCGCCTTCGAGGATCATCTGATCGGAGAAACCGAGCTCGTTGCGCCATGAATCGATCATCTCGTAGTCGCTGTCTGCTGCTTCGCCGGAAATGCGCATCTCGCGTAAAAATTCATAGACGAATTTTGAACGGGCGCGATGTCCCTGGATTTCGTCCTCCGCCTGCCGGTAGGTCCGGATTCCGGTCTTTTTCCAGTTTTCGGCTACTTTTTCCATGTATTTGAGGCGCGAACCGCGGTTAAAGGAATTTTCGCTGCGCTCCATATTCGTCAGAGAATGTTCGACGAGAAGGATCACAGTTTCCGGTTCGAATCCATAGACTTCGACCCAGTTTTTCAACGCGCTCATAAACGAAAATGTCAGCGGTTCGCCGCCGAGCATGTTCTGAACGGTATCCACGAGCTGTTTGAATCGGGGGTCCGATGTTTTCTGGACAGGCTCCTGTTTTCTGACTGCAGCCGGGTAATGCATCATCGAATTGATATTCATAAATATGATGTTCGTATCCGGTCCCTGTTCCTCGATACGGACCAGCTTCTTCGATTCCCAGTAATCGAAGGCTTTGAGAATATCCGATTCAGTCAGATCGAGAATACGGGCAAGTTCGCCCGTACTGAGGGGTTCAAGCTCTGGATTCTGGGAATTCTTAAGACCAAAAAGGTAGACTTTTACATAGTCTCCCTTTGCTTCGGGAATATACTCGTTGATGAAGATATTTTCGATCACTGTAAATCCGGCGTTGTCGTTGCCGGACCGGTAAATAAAACGATTCATTCTGGATGCTCCTGCCGTTGTTGTAGGAAAAATTATAACGCGTTAGCATTAAAATTTATAAGAAACTTAAAAAAATCAAAATACTTCGAACTTATGGTATAATATTCTACTGTGTAAATATACCTTTTTATCATTGTGTATTCATTTAAATTCAAGCGCTTTCGGAAGAATCGGTCTTTCTAAAGTGCTTTCCGAACATAAATTTACGATTTCGCAGATGATTCTGCTTGACATTATACTCGAAAGGCTACGACTGAATGGAATATTATATCATCGAGGGCGGACGCAGATTAAACGGAGAAGTTTCGATTACCGGAGCTAAAAACGCCGTTCTGGGTCTTATACCCGCTTCTATCCTGTGCGGCTGTGCTTCAAAAATAGAAAATGTACCGGATATCCGTGATGTTCAGAAATATCTCGATATCCTTGAAAAACTCGGCGTGGAGGTTTATCGGGAACAGGATAATCTCTATCTGAATACTGAAAATATCGAAAGCTCGGACTGCTCGCCTTATGAAGAAGAAATCGGCAAGATGAGAGCTTCCTACTATCTGCTGGGCGCGCTGCTCGGACGTTTCGGCAAAGCGGTCGTTCCGCTTCCGGGCGGATGCAGCATCGGCGACCGCCCGATAGACCAGCATATCAAGGGCTTTGAAGCGCTCGGCGCTACGGTTAAGATCCGTCACGGGATGGTTTACGTCGAAGCGGAAAAGCTGACCGGAGCCAGGATCTATATGGACGTCGTTTCTGTCGGCGCTACGATCAATATCATACTCGCTGCTGTTCTCGCAGAAGGCGTGACGTATATTGAAAATGCCGCGAAGGAACCGCATGTCGTCGATGTCGCCAACTATCTGAATCTGATGGGCGCGAACATCAAGGGCGCGGGAACCGATACGATCCGTATTTACGGCGTCGATTCTCTTCACGGCTGCGAATACTCGGTCATTCCCGACCAGATTACGACCGGCACCTATATGATGATGGCTGCGGCGACCCAGGGTAATATCCTGATTAAGAACGTGATTCCCCGCCATATGGATGCAGTCAGTGCGAAGCTTCGTGAAATGGGCGTACAGGTCATCGAAGAGGACGACGGAATCCGGGTAATCGGAAAACGACCGCTTAAGCCTGTCAAGGTCAAGACACTGCCCTATCCGGGCTTCCCGACAGACCTTCAGCAGCCGATGGCTGTCCTGATGGCGGTCGCGAACGGAAGCAGCTCGATAACAGAAAGTATTTTCGAGAACCGTTTCAAATATATAGACGAGCTCAGAAAGATGGGTGCGGAAGCGACTGTAACCGGCCGTACCTGCACATTTAACGGAGTCGAAGAGCTGTCCGGTACTAGAATTCGCGCGACGGATCTCAGAGCCGGCGCAGCGATGGTCATTGCGGGCCTTATTGCAGATGGTGAAACGAAGATTACCGATATTCATTATATTGACCGCGGTTATGAGCATCTTGAAGACAATCTGAGAAATCTGGGCGGGATTATCCGCCGTGAAAATTCTGGTAACGAAGAGGCATAAAATGCACAGAAAACTCAAGCTGAACCGGCTCGTCTTAATATGGATTATGACAGCTGTGTTAGTCTTGGTTTTAGGAGTTTTTGTTTTCACCAATTTCAGCCGTTACAGGCAGATTGTGGCTGCAGAAGCAGAGCAGTCAGATTCGTCCGAACAGTCTGAGCAGAGCAGTCAGTCAGACCGGACAGACACCGAAGCCGACACTCAAAAGGACGCGAATTCGGGCGCAATTCCGGAAGATGTCAGGCAGAAGCTTATCTCGGGCGATACCGACGGTCTGAAGATCGTTTTTATGACGTTTGACGACGGTCCGACAGATCAGACGACAACGCTGCTCGATCTGCTCGATCAGTACGATATCAAGGGAACGTTCTTTCCTAATCTACATGATGAAGAGACAGACGGAGCGCAGTTTAAGGAAATTGTAGATCGCGGTCACACCTTGGGAAATCATACGGTTTCTCATAATTATGATCTCTACAATAATCCGACATCTCTCGTAGCAGAAATCAATCAGCTGCACGATTATCAGACCCAGGCGATCGGACAGGAACCGAGCAGGATGTTCCGTTTTCCGGGCGGTTCTCTGACAGCTAATCAGGCGTGTGTCGATGCTGTGACGGCTGCGGGATATAACTATGTCGACTGGAATGTCTCTTCCGGAGATGCGAGCGCTAACGGAATTACAGCCGAGCAGACAGCCGCGAATATCATCGATCAGGTTCATCAGCATAATGTTTCCGTTGTTCTGTGCCACGCGGAAAAGAAAGCTTCGACGATGGAAGCGCTGCCGACGGTTTTCGAACAGCTCAAGTCGGAAGGCTACACTTTTTATAAAATAGACGATTCGCTGCAGGTTTATCCGCAGCAGATATAATGATTATAAATAAGAGCGCCGTAAGGCGCTTTTTTATCGTCCGGACAGCCGGACCTCGAACGGAGAGAATATGAAATTCTGCAGTCTATACAGCGGAAGCAGCGGCAATTCCCTGTTTATCAGCTGTTACGGAACCAGCCTGCTGGTGGATGCCGGGAAAAACGGAAAGCAGATCGAAAAACAGCTTTTCGAAGTCGGAGAGGATCCGCATGATCTGAACGGGATCCTGATCACTCATGAGCACAGCGACCATATTGCCGGCGCCGGAGTTCTTTCCCGGCGCTACCATATACCGGTCTACGCCAATTTTAATACGTGGGAAGAAATCGGAGACAAGATCGGAAAGATTGCCCCTGAAAACCGGATCATCTTTGAAAACAGGATACCGTTTACGCTGGGCGAGATGCAGTGCCTGGCTTTCAAAACCTCTCATGATGCGGCGGACTCTGTCGGTTTCAGCCTGACAGACGGTCATCACAGGATCTGCATTGCGACGGATACTGGTTTCGTCACGGACGATCTCAGAGAGAATCTTCCGGGAAGCGATCTGATTTATCTCGAATCGAACCACGATATCGGCATGCTGGAAACCGGCTCTTATCCGTTTTATCTGAAGCAGCGGATCAAAGGCGCTCGTGGTCATCTGTCCAATGACGATGCGGCTGCGTTCGCGGCCGAACTGGTCAGATACGGGACTGACAAGCTCACACTGGCTCATCTGAGCAGTGAGAACAATCTGCCGATGCTGGCTCACCAGACGGCTGTACGCGTATTTTCTGAGAATGGCATCGTGCCGGGAAAAGACGTTTCTCTTGAGGTCGCGCCGAGAAGCGCGCCGGGACAGATTCATCTGCTGTAGAAATCCTTTGATATTTCTTAATGTTGCTTCGTTATACTTGCACATAAGAAACAGCTGACAGATGTCTTAAGACGTTTGTTGAAATATAGAAAGGACTACCTTATGGATCGTAAAGATAATCCGGGCAGACAGGATCAGTCAAATAACGGTACGCAGCCGCTGGAGTTCGTCTTCGAACCGGTGCCGGCAGATGATGAACGATTAAAACCCAATACTGTCGGAGGCACATCTTCCGCAGAAATGCCTGCTCAGGATACGGAAAATCAGGATCAGGGAAATGAAGAGTCTCAGCCGGAAACGATGAATCCCGTAAGCGAAGCAGCCTCCGGGGAGACTTCGGATCAGGATGATGAAGATCTGGAGAAGATGATAGAAAGCCTGCGCGGTTACGAAAAAGCCCGGAATTCTGAAGCGCCTGAGCCCGGGAATGATGCAGCGAATCACGAAGAGCCGCAGGATACACAAGATACGCAGGAAAGCGCTAAAGAAACTACGGAAAGGCTGGCGGAGCCTGAAGCAGATGAAGATCAGAAAAAAGGCGGATCGTTCAGAAAGAAATTCGGATCGTCAGGCGGTAAGAAGAAAAACGGTATCGGAGCCGGAGTAATCGGCGGCATTGTTGGCGGTCTTGTCACTGCAGCTGTCGTGCTTCTTGTCTTGTTCTGGACCGGCAATCTGACAACAAAGACGACCTATGAAACGGCGAGCGGTCAGAGCATTACGATCGACAACGGAGATTACGAGTCCGCGGTAGAAGCGGTAGCGGCCGTCGTTCCGCAGTCGGTAGTCGGTGTCTATACTGTCGGAACGGAGACGACCACCAATATGTTCGGACAGGACAGCTCGCAGCAGTATGCGGCGACAGGCAGCGGTTTTATCGTCACGACAGACGGCTATATTGTGACGAATCAGCATGTTGTCTCCGATAATCCGACTTCAATAACGGTCTCCCTGGCTGATGACTCAGAGTACGATGCGACGGTGGTCTGGTCGGACAGCAGTCTTGATCTGGCGATTCTCAAAATCGATGCGACGGGACTTCAGGCGGTTACTCTCGGTGATTCGAGCGATCTGAAGGTCGGTGAAACGGTCGTTGCGATAGGCAATCCGCTTGGACTTGAATATTCCAGGTCTGTCACCTCGGGAATCATTTCGGCGCTTAACAGAAGTCTTGTCGTTGACAACAGTCTGGTTGCGGAAGATCTGATCCAGACGGATGCCGCAATCAATTCCGGGAACAGCGGCGGACCGCTGGTCAATACTAGCGGCGAGGTAATCGGGATCAACACGTACAAAGCCTCCTCCGGAGAAGGTATGGGATTCGCGCTTCCGATCAATATCGTCAAGCCTATTCTTGAAAAAGTCGTGGAAACCGGCACGTTCGAACCGGTAACGCTCGGGATCAACGGTTACGATAAAGAAACGGCTTCTTATATGAGTGACAGTGTCGATTTGAAGGCCGGAATTTATATTTCAAGCGTTTCTGCAAATACGCCGGCTTCCAAAGCCGGTCTTCAGAGCGGAGATGTCATCCTGAAGATGGACGGCACCGAAGTCAATACGATGCTTCAGCTTAAGGAGCTTCTGTACTACAAAAATTCCGGTGATACGATAAGTCTCACCTACGAAAGAAACGGGACCGAAAGTACCGTTAATGTAACACTTTAGCTGTTTTATCAGAGCAGGAGCTTAGGCTCCTGTTTTTTTTGGGTCTGAATCAGATATAATATAAACTTAACGGGTCTGTAGCGAGGTACGGACTTTTATGATGATGCTGAGATTTTTTATGTGATTAGCTTGATTGTTTTAAGGAGAAACATGCAGATATCTAAACGTATTGGGAGCATGGGAGAACCCGCTCTGTTAAAATATTATCCGCTCGTAGACGAAGCCAAGAAAAAAGGTAAAAAGTTTTATTATCTGAATATCGGACAGCCGGACATCGAAACTCCTCAGGAATTTATGAGTACGGTCAGAAATCAGGGAGCGGCCGGAAAGGTGCTTTCCTACGCGGAGCCTGAGGGCGTTCCTGAACTCAGAACGGAAGCTTCGAAATATTTCAGACAGTTCGGTCTTGATTATTCGCCTGAAGAGATTCTGATTACCAACGGCGGCAGCGAAGCGCTGCTTTTTACGTTCCTGACGATCGGCAACCCCGGTGACGAGATTCTGACGCCTGAGCCGCTGTACAGCATTTATAAGGAAATCGCTAAAGCTTCGAGTCTCGAAATGAAGGGGATCATGACGTATGCGAAGGACGGCTTTTCCCTTCCTTCGGAAGAGGAAATCGAAAAACTCATTACGCCGAAAACGAAAGCGCTGCTGATCACAAATCCGAACAATCCGACGGGCAAGGTATACGACCGGGATGAGATCGAACGGCTCAAGAGAATCGCCCTGAAATACGATCTGTATTTTATCGCCGACGAGGTGTACCGCGATTTCATGTACGACGGTCTCGAATACGTGAGCCCCGGACAGGATCCCGAGCTGAAGCAGAACACGATTATCGTAGACAGCGTATCCAAGCGTTATTCTGCCTGCGGTGCGAGAATCGGATTTATCATGTCCGATAATGACGAATTTATCTATGAAATCAGAAAGCTGTGCCAGATGAGACTGGCCGTTTCAAGTGTCGATCAGATGGCCGCGGCAAAGCTGTTTAAGCTTGATACCGGATTTTTCGACAAGATACTCAGAGAGTATGAAGGCCGCAGAGACACGGTATATGAGAAGCTCGGACATCGGGACGATATCATCGCGAAGAAACCGACAGGCGCTTTCTATTATGTTCTGAAGCTTCCGGTTATCGATGCGGAAAAATTTATCAGATGGATGATCACGGAATTCGGAAAGGACGGCGAATCGGTCGTACTGACTCCGGCCAACGATTTTTATCTGGATCCTGAAAACGGAAAAGACGAAGTACGGCTTGCGTATGTGCTCAATCAGAAAGATCTTGCGCGGGCCGCGGATGTACTGCTGGCTGGAATCGACGAATATAAAAAAGAACATCCGGAAAATATCAAAGAGGAATTTAAGAAATAATGAAATTACAAGATTTAAAGGCAGATCGTCCGTTTAAGGCTTATCTGTACATCAGAGAAGCGAGTGTTCGTGATTCGAAGAACGGCTCCCGTTTTATCCGTCTTCAGCTTTCGGATCCCGAATATCGTGAAGTGACAGGCTACGTATGGAACGCGAATGACGCGGATGTCGAAGACTACGTAACCGGACGGATTGTCGGAATCGCAGGCAAAGGAAAAGAATTTCAGGGCAACCTTCAGCTGGATATTCAGAAGATCCGGCTGGCAAACGACGGTGACAGCGTTTCGATTGAAAACTTCATCGAGACGGCTCCGTACAGCTCGGAGGCGATGCTTGAAGAAATAGATGCTGCCGTTGCCGGTTTTAAAAACAGAGACCTGAGAGAAATCACGGCGGCTGTCATTGACGGAAAACGCGACAGGCTTGATTATTTTCCCGCAGCGAAGTCCTTCCATCATGCCGTTCGCGGCGGACTTCTGTATCATACCGTTTCGATGATGCGTCTCGGGAAAGAGCTGTCGAAGCTGTATCCGTTTATCGATCAGGATCTGCTGACGGCAGGGATCGTACTGCATGATATGGGGAAGATCGATGAAATGCAGGCTTCGGAAAACGGAGTCGTCGACGATTATACCCCGGAAGGCAAGCTGATCGGTCATATCACGACGGAAATCACAGAGGTGGACAGACTGGGACGTGAGCTCGGGACCGACCCGGAGATCCTGCTTCTGCTCGAACACATGATCCTGTCTCATCATTACGAACCTGAATACGGAAGTCCTGTCAGGCCGATGTTCCCGGAAGCGGAGCTGCTTCATCATATCGACGTGATCGACGCCCGGATGAATACGATGGCGAGAATAGAAAGCCAGCTGGAGCCCGGACAGTTTTCAGAGAAGGTCTTCAGCCTGGATAACGTCCGTCTGTACAAAAGTAAACTGGCGGATAAGTAAAATTAATACAGTAAAATAAAACAGAGAGCAGCTTCAT
>ERZ1032812.1-NODE-1-length-74530-cov-6.811561_pt1 | contig 74530 bp, 65 predicted proteins | sample MGYA00517094_ERZ1032812 | MGnify/ENA primary metagenome ERZ1032812 (study PRJEB33719, sample SAMN04262549) | wastewater metagenome | biome: sewage system; feature: street-access sewage; material: sewage | place: Peru: Lima | collected 2013-01-15 ... | reverse complement strand
TTACAAACGGGCTGCTCGACATTTTTCTCGTGATCATCTCGGGATGTTTCCTGGTTTTCTTTATTCTGTTCGCGTTTCAGATCCTGATTTCGCTGTTTACCGGCGAAGCAAGGCTCACAAGCGAACGGATGTCGAGAACAAAGATCATCAGTACGCATCGTGCCGGTCAGCGGGCCGGTTCGGACTCCCGCAGGGCGCCGGATCAGAATCCGGACGGCCGGATGAATAATCACCGGGAACATAGAGCATCATCCGCCGGAAATAACCGGACGGTTACGTCCGGTGCCGACGGAAACAGGAGACCTTCAAGCCGGTCCTCGTCGGGCCGTCCGTCCTCAAACAGGGTGTCCGCAAATCGTACGTCTTCAAATCGTGCGTCGTCAAACAGAGCTTCTTCGAATCGAGGGTCGTCAAACAGGATACCCTCAAACCGGACGATCTCAGACCGTACGAACGCCGGTGCGTCCCGAAACAGTCAGACGGTCGATACGACTTCCGTCCGTACCCGGACCGGATTAGATACGCGCAGTCTGAATACAGCGGATTCGTATGGGAAGCAGACTCGCTCCGCATCCGGAATCACAGCAGGACAGACACAGCGGACGACTGAAGACGGACGGAACATCCTGAAGAAACGGCGGAGCAGCTGAATCTGCGCTGATGCTTCAGCCAGCCGTCCGGAGCTGACTGTTCCGGACGATATATGTTAAAACTGTCGTTAAAACGGCTGTCAGATCTCGCTGATTTTTGTTACGGTCGTTTTCTCAAGTCCCGGTCGAACCTCTTCATGCTCGACATTGAACAGTTCGGACGGGATCGTTTCCTCAAGTCCGGGAATCGAAGGCGCATAGATGAAGCGTCCGCCGGTTTTCAGACAGCCGAGAAGGTTGTAATATGCGAGCGTCAGGCCCTCGAGCGCATCGGATTTTTCGCTGATCGCAGTGTTGATCGTTTCTGCAACGCCGATATTCGAAAGTATCGTGCCCCACTGATTCTGACCGAAGTTGGAAACGGTCCAGCTTGCATTTTTAATGAACGGATAGTCCGGCACGTCGATATCGGCGCCGTAGGCCTGAAGTCCCTGCATGCGCAGCGCGAGTACAAGCTGAGGATCCGGTCCGCAGCTTACGTCAAGAACGGGCTCCATCGTCGTTTTCGAATCCAGGCCGAACAGTTTCATCTGAAATTCGCCAGAATACAGAGAATTAATCCGGCTGCGGCCTTTATCATCGGATGTCTGTTCGGTCGCAGCTTCGTTCTGCGGATTCTTTTTTTGATCTTCCATGCTTTTTCTCCCGATTTATAATCTATTTTAATGGTCTGTTATAGATATATACCCTGTACAGTTTGCCTGCCTAAAATTATTTGTTATAATCCCGTAAATTCATGAATGGGAGAAGTTATGAAAAATTTTTCAGTCACGCGGGAACAGGAAAGCTTAAGACCGGTTAAAAGGAACTGTATTATGGAGCTGGCTCCGGAGGAACGTCCGCAGGAGCGTATGATCGCTTCAGGTCCCGAGGCTCTCTCAGACGCCGAGCTCATCGGGCTTATTATCCGCAGCGGCAGCAGAACCAGCAGCGCGGTGGATCTCGGGCACAAGGTGCTCGATGTTTATCAGGGTGATCTTCGCCTGTTTTATAAGGCAAGGATTCCCGAGCTGTGCCGAAACCGGTCGCTTGCCGGTATCGGGGAAGCGAAGGCGTGTCAGATCATGGCCGCGCTCGAGCTTGGCAAGCGTATTTTTGAAGAACGCAGCCGTCCCCGCAGGGAGATCATTTCGTCGGCAGATGATGCCGGCGCCTACCTGACAAATAAGCTCAGCTATGACAGCCAGGAAAATTTCTGTGTCCTGCTGCTTACGGCGAAGAATGAGGTTATCGATTTTGTCGTCGTGACGACTGGAACGCTGACATCTTCGCTTGTTCATCCGAGGGAAGTTTTCGCACCGGCGATTCGGGCTCATGCCGCGAAGATTATCCTTGCGCACAATCATCCGAGCGGCGATCCGAGTCCGAGCGGAGAAGACAAGGCTGTCACACGGGAACTGGATAAAGCGGGCGAGCTCCTGCAGATTCCGGTGCTCGATCATATTGTCGTCGGTCGGGGAAGATATATCAGTATGAAAGAACTGCGGTTTTTCTGAATTTGCTTTCGATTACAGCTTAGTCAGAAACCGGCATCAGTTGCGAACTTCTTTTAATTCCATTAGAATGAATATATTATGACAATGGAAGAGGTCTGTATGATTATTCCGTCTGACAAACCCAGGGAATACAACTATATACTTGAATCGAATGAGACCGGAAAGCTCAGCGACATACTTTCCCGCAGATACGGGTTCTCTACGCGTATTCTCAGGAATATCAAGCGCGGCGGTATCCTTGAGGTCAACGGCGCACCCGCCAGGGTGATTTCATCCGCTGTAGCGGGGGACAAGGTCAGGATCGTTCTCCCCCGGGAGAAGCTGGATGCGGACCCGGTTGACAGCCCTTTCGATATTATTTACGAAGACAGCGAGATTCTCGCGGTCAACAAAAGCCCCGGTGTCGTTTCTCATCCGACGAAACGTCATCAGCTGGACACGCTGGCCAATTATGCGGCGGCTTACGCCGCTCTGCGCGGAGACTCGTACAAGCTGCGCTTCGTCAATCGACTCGACATGGATACGAGCGGCGTCATAATTATTGCAAAAAACAAATTTGTCCACCATTATATTCAGTCCAGAATGCAGGGACCTGATGTGGAAAAAACGTATACGGTCTGGGCCGAAGAAGCCCCGGACCGGCTTTTTCCGGACAGCGGCACCATCGATCTGCCGATCGGAAGACCCGATCCCGTGTCGATCAGACGCTGTGTGATGGAAGACGGACAGCGGGCGGTCACCCATTATAAGGTGCTCGAACGCGTACCCGGCGCCGTTAGGCTCGAGATCGTTCTCGAGACCGGCAGGACCCATCAGATCCGCGTCCATCTCGCGGCTGCGGAGCATCCGATTATCGGTGATCCGCTTTACAATCCCGATTCGTGTGAACGCTTCGGACTGAACAGGCAGGCTCTCCACGCATCCAGGTTAAAACTGCCGCTTCCCAAAGCGGGTATCCTGGAACTTCAGGCGGAGCTTCCGGACGATTTCATTCAGCTGGAAAACAGACTGAGAGGTAAGATTTGAGTAAAGACAACGGCAGTTCGGATAACCGACCGACAGTTCCGGATTCGAACGATCAGCTGACTACACAGGATTTAACACAGATCAGCGAAATACTGGATCTCGAATTCAGCGATCCGGACAAGAAAAAAGAAGCATCCGAACCTCCGCAGACGGAGAAAGCGGACAGCGCTGCGGTTACGGCTGCAGCGAAGGATGAGAAAGAGTCTGAATCTGCGGTAAATGCAGCTGCAGCAGCAGCTTCGGAAAAAGTTCCGGCAACCGTCGGGACTGCGGATGCCGGAGACGGGGGAACCCCGCCGCCGGAAGAACCCGGTACGATCGGGACGGCCGAACCCGGGAAAAAAGACGGAAAAGGCCTTCCTTCGAGAAATAAAAAGAAAAAAAGTGCGAAGAAGATCTGGAGAAATATCCTGATCGTCCTGCTGGTCCTGGTCGCGGCGGCCGGAATCTCTATTTATGTTCTATACAATACAAATCGTATGGATATTTCCGGGATGACTTATTCGCCGAAGGAAAAAACGAAGATCATGTCGGCGGACAATGTCCAGATCGCGGAGCTCTATAGTGAAAACCGCGAATACGTTTCGATCGATCAGGTACCTCAGGAACTGAAAAACGCGCTGGTTGCGACTGAAGACTCGCGTTTTTACAGCCATAACGGCGTCGACTATATCGGCGTTGTCCGCGCGCTGCTCTCAAATCTGGTCAGCGGAAGTACCGGACAGGGGGCGTCTACGATTACTCAGCAGCTTGCCCGGCTGCTGTATCTGCCGGATATCTCCACAGAACAGACGTTTATGGATTCGGTCAATCGAAAATTCCGTGAAATATCCATCGCCTATCAGCTCGAAGAGAAATATACGAAGGATCAGATACTCGAAATGTATCTGAACGAATATTATTTCGGTTCGGGCGCTTACGGAATCGAAGCGGCATCCGAAACCTATTTCGGAGTGCCGGTAAGCCAGCTTGATCTCGCCCAGTGCGCGATGCTCGCAGGCCTGCCCCAGGCGCCGAGCGTTTACGCGCCGAACAGCGATTTTGAAGCTGCGAAGAAACGACAGAGCGAAGTTCTTGCCAGAATGGTCTCGGCGGGCTATATCACGCAGGAACAGTCGGATGCCGCGTACGCGGAAGAGCTGACGATCGTACCGTGGTCGCCGGCAGAGCTGAACAATCAGATTACCGCGGGCTATGCGGATTATGTCGATGCGGTGATTCAGGAATATGCGGAAGCTGCCGCGCCGACAGTCATGAAGGAACGCGGTCTGTCGGAAGACGAAGCGATCTCCTATACACGTGAAAACGTCGCGTCAGGCGGCTATATCTTCTATACGACGATCTATTCGACCTATCAGGAAGATGCGATTAGTACGATTGAGAACAGACTGGCGGCCTACGGCTATGACCAGAGCTCCGGCGATACGGCGGCGCTTGTCACCGTCGATCTGGACGGCGCCGTCCGCGCCTACTACGGCGGGAACGAGACGTATTCCAGCATCGATATGGCCAGTACGGCCAGGCAGCCTGGGTCTAATATCAAACCGCTGTACTACAGCCTGGGTATCGAAAACGGAACCTATACGACAAGCTCGATCCTCAGTGACGAACCGATCAATATCAACGGGTACTCGCCGCAGAACTACGGCGGAACCTACAGCGGGAACATTACCTTCGCTCAGTCGCTGATCCAGTCAAAGAACGTTACATCCGTTCAGATCTTCAATACGCTGGGCGTAGACGCCGCGATGGAATGGATCAAGAGCTTCGGCTTCACGACTATCGGAGATGACGACTATAACCTGGCGTCCGCTCTCGGCGGCCTGACCTACGGTGTCGAACCGTATGAAATGGCGGCTGCGTTCAATACCTTCAACAACTCGGGCGTCTATAATCAGCCCTATATGATCCAGAAGGTCACGAATACGTCTGGCGACCTGCTGGCGGACAAGAGCAGCTTCGGACTCGAATCGAAGCAGATCATGTCGGCGAGCACTGCCAGTACGATGTGGGATCTGATGAGACAGGTTGTTACGAGCGGGACCGGCTCATCGGCTGCGACGACTCAGGCAACCGCAGGCAAGACCGGTACGACGGATAATGAAGAAAATCTGTGGTTCACAGGGATGACAGGCAATCTGACCACATCGATCTGGGTCGGGAACCTTGAATACGAGGTTGTCGGCGCGGGTTCGTATATACCGGCCGGCATCTACGGAACGTACATGCAGACCCTGCTGAACAACAATGAAGTCGCACAGTTCGCGCCGGACAACGTTCCGGTTACGCAGGATGTGACGCCTTCCTATACGGCACCGGAAAGTCAATGATGAACTGGCCTCAGGAACAATGCGATAAAGCTCTCGGAGAACTCCGGGAGCTTTATCGCGATATAGAAGATAAAAGCGGACTTGAATTCAGTACGCCGTATCAGCTGCTTGTCGCGACGATCCTTTCGGCACAGTGTACGGACGTCAGAGTCAATAAGGTGACAGCAGAACTGTTCGGGAAGGCGGATACGCCCGAAGCAGTTATTGAACTGGGAGAGGACGGACTGCTCGAAGAGATCAAAAGCTGCGGGCTGGCGCCGAGCAAGGCGAAGAACATTATCGCAGCTTCAAGGCTGATCCTTTCCGATTATGACGGAGAGGTTCCAGACGAGCTGGAAGAGCTCGTTAAGCTTCCGGGAGTCGGACGCAAGACGGCCAACGTCGTTTTGTCACAGGCGTTCGGAATTCCTGCGATCGCGGTGGATACCCACGTCAACAGAGTTGCGAAACGGCTGGGCCTGGCGGACGGCTCCAATGTCCAGAAGGTGGAGCAGGAGCTGATGCAGCGCATTCCGAGAGAAAACTGGGCCAAAGCCCATCACTGGCTCATCTGGCACGGACGGCAGATATGCAAAGCAAGAAAGCCGGACTGCGCCGGCTGTCCCGCGGCTCCGTACTGTCGATATGCACGGGAACAGGCGGAAGCTGAAAGCGAATAAACTGAATCTGGCAGCATCTGAAACAGGAGGACTCCTTCGGGAGTTCTTTTTTGACATATAAAGCAGATTCATCAAGTTGTATACAATATAGGCGTTTGTATACAATTTTTAACCTAATTTCTTGTAATCGGGACTCTTCTACAATATAATTAACTAAAATTATATGACGGAGGAAAGAATGAAGAAACGAATTACGTCTATACTCATTTCTGCAATTCTTATTGCATCGCTCTTCACGTTTACCGGCTGCGGAAGCTCATCCGGCGACACGATCAAGATCGGGACCCTGGGCCCCTACTCGGGAGATACCGCGATGTACGGCGAAGCCGCTAAAAACGGTATCCAGCTGGCTGTAGATCAGGTAAACAACGACGGCGGCATCAACGGCAAGCAGGTAGAACTCGTATCCTACGATACGAAGGGTGATACCACCGAAGCGGTTTCCGCTTACAAGCGTCTTGTCAACGAAGACTCGGTTGTCGGTATTGTCGGACCTGTCCTTTCAGGCGAAGCGCTCGCGATCAAGGATGCGGCGACTGAAGACAATATCCCGATGGTCACACCGACCGCGACAGCTGCCGAAGTAACACTCGACGCACCCAACAGCTTCAGAGTCTGCTTCCTGGACGAATATCAGGGCAATGCCGCCGCGAAGTATGCAAAAACTGCGGAAGGTCTCAACGCGACCAATGCGGCGATGATCGTCTCCAAGGGCAACGCTTACTCCGAAGGTCTGGCGGAAGCCTTCAAGACGACGTTCGAGTCTCTCGGCGGAACGATTGTCGATACTGAAAACTACGCGTCGACCGATACGGACTACAGCGCGCAGCTTACGAAAATCAAGAGCTCCGGCGCGGAAGTCATCTACGTTCCGGACTACTACAACACTGCCGGCCCGATCCTCCAGAAAGCCAAGGAAATGGGCATCACCGCCAAGTTCATCGGCGGCGACGGCTGGGATTCCATTCAGAAGGATTACGCGGAAGCAGCTGAAGGCGACTATTTCACAAACCACTATGCTGCCGATAATCAGGACGAAGTCGTTCAGAGCTTCCTGAGCGCTTATAAAGACGCTTATAACGAAACTCCGAATTCATTCGCCGCACTCGGCTACGATGCCGCGATGACGATGATGGATGCGATCAAGAACGGCAGCAGCACTGAAAAGCAGGATATCATCGATCAGCTTGCGAAGATCGAAGTCAACGGTGTCACCGGTTCCTTCACGTTTGATGAAAACGGCGACCCGAAGGGCAAGGAAATCTCGATCATTCAGGTCAGCAATGGAGAACTGAAGTACGTCACCAGCGAAAACGGCGACAAGACGGACAACGAAGTTATCCAGTAGTCTTACTCAGAGCAGAAGGGCTTCGGCCTTTCTGCCTTTTTTGATTTAAGTTACAGGATACTGCGATACCCTTAACGAAAACTGTCCGGTCCGGACAGCCCGGAGGATTTATTTTGAATATCTTTTTGCAGCAGGTCATTAACGGCCTGAACGCGGGGAGCATATACGCGCTGGTCGCCATCGGCTACACGATGGTGTACGGCATCCTGAAGCTCATCAACTTCGCCCACGGCGAAATTATGATGTTCGGTGCCTACTTCGCGTACATCGCCGCGGTGTTTTTCGGATGGCCGTTCTATGTGGTCATTCTTTTCTCGGTCTGTGTAACTGCTTTTCTCGGCTTTCTTGTCGAATTCATCGCCTATCGCCCGCTAAGAAACGCGCCCAGACTCTCGATGCTCATCACAGCCATCGGCATGAGCATGTTCCTGCAGAATCTGGCACGCCTTATTTTCGGCGCTGACCCCATCGTCATGCCGAAGATCTTTCCGTCTGCCATTTTTAATATCGGCGGGATCGATGTGTCGTCCGTTACGCTTATTACAATCGGCCTGTCAGTCGCGATGATGATTCTTCTGCAGCTGTTTATCAAGAATACGAAACAGGGGCGGGCCATGCGCGCGGTTTCTGAGAATCAGGACGCTGCCGTTCTGATGGGAATCGACGTAAACAAGACGATTTCGCTGACGTTTATCATCGGCTCCGCTCTCGGGGCTCTCGGCGGTATTCTGTACAGTACCGCGTATATCACGATTTCTCCGACGATGGGAACGATGCCCGGCCTGAAGGCCTTCATCGCCGCCGTTCTCGGCGGAATCGGAAGCATTCCGGGCGCGATGCTCGGAGGCTTCATTATCGGGATGTTTGAAACGCTCATTAAAGCCTACATTTCGACAACCTGGGCGGATGCGATCGTGTTTGCGCTGCTTATCATCGTTCTCGTGGTCAAGCCTACGGGCATCCTCGGCAAGAACGTAAAGGAAAAGGTGTGAAAATGGATAAAGCGATTAAAAAATCCTATATTATCAATTTTTCAGCCGTTTTCCTGCTGTGGCTGCTCTTTTACTGCGGTCAGCAGTTCGGCTTCATCTCGAATTATCTGATCGGGATTATCATCAATTCCTGCATCATGATTATTATGGCGACCTCGCTGAACATCGTCGCGGGCTTTCTCGGAGAAATGGCCCTGGGCCATGCAGGGCTTATGGCGATCGGCGCTTATACGGGCGCCGTCGTATCCGGATGGCTCCTCGACGCAGTCTCGCTTCCGCATATTGTCGTGCTCGTACTCGCTTCTCTGGCGGGCGGACTTCTGGCTGCGGGAATCGGCGCGCTGATCTCGCTTCCGTCGATGCGTCTTCGCGGGGACTACCTCGGGATCGTCACCATCGGCTTCGCGGAAATTATCCGGATCTTCTTCATCAACTTTGAGCCCACAGGGGCTGCGAACGGGATGACCGGCATCAAGCGTCTGACGACGATGAGCAATTCGTTCTGGATCATGGCCATCATCGTCGCCCTGATCTTCACGATCGGAAAGAGCCGCTACGGCCGTGCGATCATGTCGATCCGCGAAGATGAAATCGCATCGGAAGCATCGGGAATCCCGACGACGAAGTACAAGGTTCTCGCCTTCGCGCTGTCCTCGTTCTTCGCGGGTATCGGCGGTTCTCTGTATGCTCACTATCAGGGCTACCTGGATCCGAATAAGTTTCAGTTCAACTACTCGATCGAAATGTTCACGATCGTCGTTCTCGGCGGTCTCGGTTCCGTAACCGGCTCGATCATTTCGGCGATCGTTCTGACGGTGCTGCCGGAGCTTCTGCGTCAGTTTTCGACCTACAGACTGCTGGTGTACTCCCTCGCTCTCATTGTGATGATGATTTTCAGACCGCAGGGCATCTTCGGACGCTACGAATTCTCACTGTCGAAGTTTATGGATGAGATGAAGGATAAAAAGAAAGACAAACAGAAGGGAAGTGCCGCATGACCGAAACGACTAATAAACCAGCCGTGCATACGGGAAAACCTGTTCTGTCCGCAGAGGGCGTCACAATGCGTTTCGGCGGTCTGACAGCCGTCGACAACTTTAATCTGGAGCTTCGTCCCGGCGAGCTGGTCGGGCTCATCGGGCCCAACGGCGCCGGCAAGACGACCATCTTCAACGCCCTGACCGGCGTTTACGTTCCGACCGAAGGGACCGTTACGATCAACGGTACGGTCATCAACGATAAAAAGGCCAGCGAAGTGGTCAAGATCGGTGCCGCACGGACGTTCCAGAATATCCGTCTGTTCAAGGATCTGACGACGCTGGAAAACGTGCTGATCGCCTATGACGAATTTATCGATTATAATCTCGGTCAGGGGATGTTCAGGACGAAAAAATTCTGGGACGAAGAAAAGACAGCCAGAGAAAAATGCATGGATCTGCTGAAGATTTTCGATCTCGAGCAGTATGCGGACGGCAAGGCGAAGAACATGCCCTACGGACAGCAGCGAAAGCTTGAAATCGCCCGTGCGCTGGCGACGAATCCCCAGGTGCTGATGCTCGACGAACCGGCTGCCGGCATGAATCCGGCGGAAACCGACGAGCTGATGAAGACCATCGAATTTATCCGTGACAAGTTCAATATTACGATCCTGCTCATCGAGCACGATATGTCCCTCGTCATGGGGATCTGTGAACGGATCGTCGTTCTCGACTACGGCAGAACGATCGCTGAGGGTCTTCCCGACGAGATCAGCCATAATCCGGACGTTATCAAGGCTTATCTCGGCGAATAGACAGGATCAATATGCTTAAAGTAGAAAACTTAAACGTACATTACGGAAAGATCCATGCGATCAAGGGGATCGACTTCGAAGTCAACGATGGAGAGATCGTCACGCTGATCGGCGCGAACGGCGCAGGAAAGTCAACGACGCTGAAAACCCTTTCCGGACTGCTGCGTCCCACCGAAGGCACGATCGTCTTCGACGATCAGGACCTGACAAAGGTCAGGCCCAGCAGCATACCGGGACTCGGAATCGCTCAGGTTCCGGAAGGACGGCAGGTCTTCGCGGAAATGTCGGTGCTCGAGAATCTGACGATGGGCGCCTATATCAGAAACGACAAGGACGGGATCGAATCGGATCTGAATCAGATCTTCGACTACTTCCCGCGTCTGAAGGAGCGTATCAGACAGAGCGCGGGAACGCTTTCCGGCGGCGAGCAGCAGATGCTCGCGATGGGCCGCGCGATGATGACTCGTCCGAAGCTGATGCTCCTCGACGAACCGTCGATGGGCCTGGCCCCGATCCTCGTAGACGAAATCTTCTCGATGATCCGGACCATCAACGACAACGGGACGACGGTTCTTCTCGTCGAACAGAATGCGAACAAGGCGCTTCAGATCGCCGACCGCGCCTACGTACTCGAAACGGGTACAGTAAAGCTTTCGGGTAAAGCATCCGATCTGCTCGCAAACGACGAAGTCAGATCCGCATACCTCGGCGGCTGACAGAATATCGGATATTCCGCCCTTCGGCTCCCCGGGAGCCGGAGGGCTTTTATGCGGGCGGCTGACACCAGTCTGCTGTTACTGCCCGCAGCTTTTCGAAGACCGTCGTTAAAAAGCGGCGATTCCTCTCACTTTCAGGGTATTGAGCCTGTATGGAAGGGTATTCATGCTTCGGAAGCTGCATAAAGTTGTAGACTATTGTCGCATTTGTTATAATAAACAGAATCGAAAATTACGGAGGATTGCATGAGCGCAGTTATCAAGAACACCGAAGACAACACAGTCACACTGGAAATCAAGATTGACAAGGACGATTTTCAAAAAGCTGTAAACCAGTCTTATAATAAGAATAAAGGCAGATTCCCGGTTCAGGGCTTCAGAAAAGGCAAAGCCCCGATCAAGGTAATCGAAGCGCATTACGGCAAGGGCGTCTTCTATGAAGATGCCATCGAATTTGCGTTCCCGAAAGCCTACGAAGACGCGCTGGAAGCAACCGGCATCGAAGCGGCTTCACGCCCGACGCTTGAAGAAGTGACCGATGTCGGAGACGACGGCGCGACATTCATCGTCAAGGTTGCGGTAAAGCCTGAAGTTACACTGGGCGATTACAAGGGCGCGGAAATCAAAAGCCTCGAACCGGAAGTCAGCGACGCGGAAATCCAGGGTGAAATCGACAAGATGCTCGATCAGAACGCCCGGATGATTTCCGTCGAAGATACGGCTGCGGCAGACGGTGATTCCGTCAATATCGACTTTGAAGGCTTCGTAGACGACGTGCCCTTCGACGGCGGCAAGGCTGAAGGCCATCTGCTGGAACTCGGCTCCCATTCGTTTATCGACGGCTTTGAAGATCAGCTGGTCGGTGTGAAGACCGGTGACGAACTCGACATTACGATCACATTCCCGGAAGAATACGGCGCACCGGAGCTGGCAGGGAAGGAAGCAGTCTTTAAGATCAAGGTCAACGAAGTTCTGAATAAGGAGCTTCCCGAACTTGACGATGAATTCGTCAAGGACGTTTCAGAATTCGACACAGTTGACGAGCTCAGAGACGATATCCGTCAGAGACTGCTGGATCAGGAAGCCAAGATCCTGCGTCAGGCGGCGGAAACTGCCGTTCTCGAATACGCCATCGACAATGCGGACGTCGTCGTATCCGACCTGATGGTCGACGAAGAAGCGGACCGCACGATCCAGGACATGCAGCAGCAGATGCAGCAGCAGGGACTTTCGCTTCAGCAGTATTTCCAGTTCACTGGAACCGATCAGGACGAATTTATCGCGAACGTCAAGAAGGATGCGGAACGCAACCTGAAGCTTGAAATGATCCTCGAAAAGATCACGGAAGTCGAAGAACTCGAAGCTTCCGAAGAAGAGCTGGACGCTGAAATCGCGAAATATGCGGAACAGTTCGACAAGTCGGTCGAAGAATACAAGAAGGACATCATCGACGATAATATGGAACGCTATCTGAAGGCGATGATCGCCCGCAGAAAAGCGGTCGAAAGCCTCGTTGACGCAGCCGTTGTCGCTGCGGACACCGAAGCGGAACCTGAAGCGTAAGCGATGATTAAAAACAGCAGTCTCGTTCCCTACGTCGTCGAACAGACGGGACGCGGAGAACGCTCGTACGATATCTATTCGAGGCTCCTGAAAGAACGAATTGTTTTTCTCGACGGCGAAGTGACGGATCAGACGGCAAGTCTGGTCTGCGCTCAGCTCATGTTCCTCGAATCGGAAGATCCCGAAGCGGACATCGCCCTGTACATCAACAGTCCGGGCGGCTCCGTAACGGCGGGCATGGCGATCCTGGATACGATGAACTACGTAAGCTGCGACGTTTCGACGCTCTGCGTCGGAATGGCCGCCTCGATGGGCGCGCTGCTGCTTGCGGCAGGCGAAAAGGGCAAGCGCTACGCGCTGCCCAACAGCGAGATCATGATCCATCAGCCGCTCGGAGGACGTCAGGGCCAGAGCTCCGACGTCGAAATTTACGCAAACCATCTTGTAAGGACCCGCGAACGGATTAACGGAATGCTCGCGGATATGACGGGACAGCCGATCGAAACCATAGCCAGAGACACGGACCGCGACAATTTTATGTACGCGGACGAAGCCCTTTCCTACGGTCTCATCGACAAGATCCTGACGCACCGCGAAAACGCAAGATAATTAACTAGAAGCGGTAGAAATATGGATAATAACAGAACCGGTCCTCAGGAATTCCGCTGTTCATTCTGCGGAAGGACTCAGTCGGAAGTAGACAAGATCATCGTAGGCCCTAACGTATTCATCTGCAACGAATGCGTCGAAGCCTGCAACGAGATCATACATGACAAATCTTCCTCGATCCCGGAAAACGAAGATTTTCCGGTACCGGCGGAGATCAAGGCGATGCTCGACGAGTACATCATCGGGCAGGAAAACGCCAAACGTGCGCTGGCGGTGGCGGTTTACAATCACTACATGCGGCTGCGCACGAATATGGAGGACGACGGCGTCGAAATCCAGAAGAGCAACATGATGCTGATCGGACCTACGGGCTCCGGGAAGACGCTGCTGGCCCAGACGCTGGCCCGCGCGCTGAACGTTCCGTTCGCAATCGCGGACGCAACGTCGCTGACTGAAGCCGGCTACGTCGGCGAGGACGTGGAAAATATCCTGCTGAAGCTGCTTCAGGCTGCGGATATGGACATCGCCCAGGCGGAACGCGGCATCATCTACATTGACGAAATCGACAAGATCTCCCGGAAGGGAGACAATCCGTCGATCACCCGCGATGTATCGGGAGAAGGCGTCCAGCAGGCGCTGCTCAAGATTCTCGAAGGCACGGTCGCCAACGTACCGCCGTCAGGCGGACGCAAGCACCCCCATCAGGAATTCATCCAGATCGATACGACGAATATCCTGTTCATTCTCGGCGGAGCCTTCGACGGAATGGAACAGGTTATCGCGAAGCGTCTCGAAAAGGGATCCATCGGTTTCAACGCGACGGTCAAAAGCAAGAAGCAGCTTGAAAAGGAAGAGATCCTGACCAAGATCGAAGCTCACGACCTGCTCTCCTACGGCCTGATCCCCGAATTCATCGGCCGGATACCGATCATCACGACGCTGTCCGCTCTGGACAGGGACGCGCTGATGCACATCCTGACCGACCCGAAAAACGCGATCGTCAAGCAGTATCAGAAGATGCTCAGAGCCGAAGGCGTCGTCCTCGAATTTGAAGACGCGGCGCTCGGCGCGATCGCAGACCAGGCGCTCAAAAGCAAGACCGGCGCCCGCGGACTGCGCAGCATCATGGAAAATTTTATGACGGACATCATGTACGAAGTACCGTCCCGTTCGGATATCGAACGGATTGTCATCACACCAGAGACCGTGATCGACGGTGCCGAACCGGTCTACATTAAAAAAGAAGCCGGAGAAGAACCGGCATAAGCCTGAAAAAGCAATCTCCGGATTGCTTTTTCTTTTTAGAAAGATTTTCGAGAGGAAATATGACACCTGTCTTGAATACAGAACAAACAGAAAGACCGCGTCTGAAGGTCACGGAGCCCGGAAGGCTTCCGCTGGTCCCGCTGCGCGGACTTCCGGTATTTCCGGGAATGGTATTCCATTTCGATATCGGGCGGGAAAAATCGATCCTCGCAGTTGAAGACGCGATGGAAAATGGCGGCGGAATCCTGTTCCTCGCAGAGCAGAAGGATTTTGCGGTCGACGACCCGAAACCTGATGAAATTTACGAATACGGCTGCTTTGCGACCGTGAAGCAGATGCTCCGGATGCCTGAAAATCTGATGCGTGTGCTCGTGGAAATCGACACCCGCGGAAGAATCGTAAACTACGCCCAGACGGAGCCCTATTTTATCGTCGACGCGCTCCCGGTCAACACCCGGCTTGAAATGAACAAGGAGAACGAAGCGCTGCTCAAGATGGTGAAGAGCGTCTTCTCCGAATACATCGGCCAGACACACCGCCTGTCCGAAGGCGTGATTCCTGCGGTAAACGAGATCGAGCCGCCGGAGCTTCTGATCGATATCATAGCCGCAAATATGGACCTCGAGAGCGAAAGCGCCCAGCAGATTCTCGCGGAGCAGGATGTCGGCAAACGCCTGTACATGCTGTACGAGCTTATCGTAAGCGAGCTCGAATATCTCCAGATCGAACAGAAAATCGACGAAAAGGTCAAAACGGAGCTCGACCGCAATCAGCGGGAATTTGTTCTCAGAGAACAGATCCGTGTGATCCAGGACGAGCTCGGAGAAGACGACGACAGCGTCCTTAACGGGTATTACAAGCGCCTCGACGAGCTGAATCCGCCTGAAGAGGTCCGGAAGAAGGTCGAAACCGAAATCGGGCGCCTGAAGAAGGTCCCGCTGGGCTCGTCCGAATCGGCGATTATCGAGACCTATCTGGACTGGGTCCTCGATCTTCCGTGGAATACCCTTGACGACGTCAACGTCGACGTGGCGGAAGCGAGAAAGATCCTGAACACAGATCATTACGCGCTCGACAAGGTCAAGGAGCGCATCCTCGAATACCTGTCGGTCCTGAAGCTTTCCGATTCGCTGAAGTCGCCGATTATCTGTCTCGTCGGTCCTCCCGGCGTCGGCAAGACGTCTATCGCGAAGTCCATCGCCCGGGCTCTTGGACGCAAGTACGTCCGCCTGTCACTGGGCGGAATGCGGGACGAAGCGGAAATCCGCGGTCACCGCAGAACCTATCTCGGCGCGATCCCGGGCCGTATCATCTACCATCTGAAGATGGCGGGGACGCGCAATCCGCTGTTCCTGCTCGACGAAATTGACAAGATGAGCCAGGACTTCAAGGGAGACCCGTCGTCCGCGCTGCTCGAGGTGCTGGATCCTGAACAGAACAACACGTTCACGGACAACTATCTCGAGCTGCCCTTCGATCTGTCTGACGTCCTGTTCCTGACCACGGCCAACTCCCTGTCGACGATTCCCGAACCGCTGATGGACAGAATGGAAATTATCGAGGTCAACGGCTACGTCGAATCCGAAAAGCTTGAAATCGCCAAGCGCTACCTGATTCCTCAGAATCTTGAAGCCCACGGGCTCAAGGCGGATCAGATTTCGATTTCCGAAAACGCGCTTAAGGATATTATCGCGTATTACACGAGAGAATCCGGCGTGCGCGAGCTCAAGCGCAAGATCTCCCAGGTCATGCGGATCGCGGCCCGGGAGATTGTCGAAAACGGAAAGACTCACGTCACCGTAAACCGCGGCAACCTCGAGAACTTCCTCGGTATGAAGCGCTTCCTGTTTGATCTCGCGGACAGCGGCTCTCACGTCGGTCTCGTTACGGGACTTGCGTGGACATCGGTCGGAGGTGAAACCCTTCAGATCGAAGTTGTGACGGTCCCAGGCAAGGGGAAGATTCAGATCACCGGCCAGCTCGGCGACGTGATGCAGGAATCCGTCAAGGCGGCGATCTCGTATATCCGTTCACGGGCGGCGATGCTTAAGATCGACCCTGATTTTTATGAAAAGACCGATATTCACCTGCACGTGCCGGAAGGCGCCGTCCCCAAGGACGGACCGTCAGCCGGGATCACCATCGCGACGGCGCTGATCTCTGCGCTGACGAATCAGCCGGTTCCCGACGATCTCGCGATGACTGGTGAAATCACTCTCAGAGGGCGGGTACTGCCCATAGGCGGACTGCGCGAAAAGCTGGCAGCCGCGAGCAGGGCCGGCATCAAGACGGTCCTGATCCCGATGGAAAACCGGAAGGATCTCGAAGAGGTTCCGGACGTGATTTTAAAATCGCTGGAAATCGTACCGGTCGCTCAGATGTCGGATGTCGCGGGACGGCTGTTCGATATCGATTTGTCGGCGGACCGGGTGTTTGCCGACGCAGGTGCGAAGAGCCTGAACAAAACGGGAGAATAATATGCACGTCAACGATGCAAAGCTCGTGATCAGCGCCGCTTCCGAAAAGCAGTATCCGGAAACGGACCGGCCGGAGGTGGTTCTTCTGGGCAGATCGAACGTCGGGAAATCGTCGTTCATCAACACGCTAATCAATCGGAAGGGGCTCGCAAGGACGAGCTCCCAGCCCGGCAAGACACAGACGATGAATTTTTACGACATCGACGCAAAGGACGCGTCCTTCAGCTTTGTCGATATGCCGGGATACGGCTATGCGAAGGCCTCGAAAAAAGACCGCGAAAAATGGGGGAAGATGATCGAGACCTACCTTCAGAAAAGAGGGAATATCGTTCTCGTCCTTCTGCTGGTCGACAGCCGGATCGGTCCGACGGAAGACGACCGCCTGATGTACGAATGGCTCGACTACTACGGCAAGACGCCCATCGTAGTCGCGACGAAGGCCGACAAGCTCTCGTCCAACGCGCGCAGAAAAGCTGCTTCTCAGATCGCCGACGAGCTCGGGATCTCGAACACCGGCCAGATCATTCTGTTCTCGGCTTCGACCCGCGACGGGAAGGATCAGGCCTGGCAGACGATCGAACAGCACCTGTAAAGTCGTGCTGACAGAGGCTTTCATCAGAGAGTGCGCGGCCGCAGCCGGCGCACCGATGTGCGGATTTCTCGAAGCCGATCCCCTCGAGGACTGCAGACAGAGGCTCGAGGAGCGGCGGTCGACGCGCGGGACGACAAGCTTTGACAGGAACAGGCCGGTAAAACGGACGGACTTTCGAAGCTTCTATCCGGAAGCGGAAACGGTCGTCGTGATCGGCGTACCGTATCCTTTCGTGCGGCAGGAAGCATCGGCTGTCGCGGCGCTGTTTCACGGAGATGACTATCACCGGAGGATGACCCGCATTATGGACGATATGATCCGGATGATGCGGGAGGACGAACCCTCCCTCGGGGCGCGAACCTCCGTCGACAATCCCAGGCTTGTGGACCGCTGGAGCGGCTGGCGTGCGGGTCTCGGGTTTTTCGGCCGGAACAATCTGCTCGTGAGTCCGCAGTACGGAAGCTTCTTTACGATCGGTCAGATTCTGATCGACCGTAAGATCGACTTCGCGCCGGTCCAGCGCCTGGAACCGATGTGCGGCGCCTGCCGCGCGTGTCTTAAAGCGTGTCCGACAGGGGCCCTCGGAGACGGCTACGACCTGTACCCGGAGCGGTGTCAGTCCTATCTGTCTCAGAAGAAGACGCTGGATGAAGGCGATGAAGCGAATCTGAAAAGCGCGGTCCTCGGCTGCGATCTGTGCCAGCTGTGCTGTCCGTGGAACCTTAAGGCTGCACGAAAGCTCGGCGGGGCGGCAGAGCTTCCGGAATCCGATCCGACACCGGGGGAGGCTTCGATGATGACGGATCGGCAGTGGCGGGAGCGCTTTGCCGATACCTGCGCCGGATGGCTCGGTCCTGAAATTGTCCGGCGAAACGGCTGTATTCTTAAAAATAAGAAAAAACGTTAAAAAGGCGCCGCGGTTTTCAAATAAGAAACTGCGGTGTTTTTCGTGTCTGACCGCTTATGGTATAATACGGTAGTTATCGGCCTGCCCAGGCGGGCCATGAATCGAATACTGCATTAATAAAGTTTATGAAACAAGTCCTGCCTGGCAGGACCCTAAGGAGAAACGGATGATCAGAGACCGTTTTGCACCGAGCCCGACGGGAGACGTGCACATCGGCAGTCTCAGAACTGCGCTGTACAATTATCTGTACGCGAAAAAGAACGGAGGCGCGTTCCTGCTTCGTCTCGAAGATACGGACAGAACACGCTATCAGGAAGGCGCTGTCGAAACGCTGCTGAACGCGCTGTATACGACCGGCGTAATTCCGGACGAAGGCCTTGTACTTGAAAACGGAACGCCCGCTCAGAAGGGCGCTTTCGGCCCTTATATTCAGTCGGAACGTCTTCCCGTCTATCAGAATTACATAAAAACTCTGCTGGACTCGGGAGACGCCTACTACTGCTTCTGTACAAAGGAAAGACTCGACGCGCTGCGCGAAGCCCAGCGTGAAGCCGGAGAAACGCCGCGCTACGACGGACACTGCCGTGATCTGTCAAAAGAAGAAATCGACGCGCGCATCGCAGCGGGAGAACCCTATGTCATCAGACTTAAGCTTCCCGCGGACCGTGAAATCACGTTCCGCGACGCCGTTCGGGGGGACGTGACGATCAATACCGACGATCTCGACGATCAGGTGCTGATCAAGGCGGACGGATTCCCGACCTATCATTTCGCCGTCGTCTGCGACGATCACGATATGGAAATCACCCATGTGATCCGGGGAGAGGAATGGCTGCCGTCGACACCGAAGCACGTCTATCTGTACGAACGGATGAACTGGCAGGCGCCCGAATACGTCCATCTGCCGAATATCCTGAATGCGGATCACAAGAAGCTGTCGAAACGTCAGGGCGACGTGTCGGTTTCAGACTTCTTTGATAAGGGCTATCTGCCCGAAGCGCTGGTCAATTATCTGGCGCTGCTGGGATGGAGTCCGGAAGGAGATCGGGAGATCTTCTCGCTCGACGAGCTCGTCGACGCCTTCGATCTGTCCCGCGTCAACAAATCCGGGGCCGTGTTCGACAGAGACAAGCTAAACTGGATGAACGCCCAGTACATCCGCGCGATGCAGCCGGAAGATCTGAAGGAAGCCCTCAGGCCTTTCCTGAAGACTGCGGGAATCGAACTGGACGAGTCGCGTTTCGACACGGCCGTTCCGGTTCTGCAGGAACGTATCGAGTATCTGGCTCAGGCCCCTGAAATCATCGAGGAAATGCTCAATGCGGATTTTCTGCCTGAAACGGACGAAGAGAAGGAAATTCTGGCCGCACCCCAGACACCGATTCTCAGAAAAGCGCTGATCGAAAAGTTTACGGAGCTTGACGAATTTACGCCGGGTACCGTTCAGCCTGTGTTCAAGGCGATCCAGAAAGAGTATAAGGCCGACAAAATCAAAGGGAAAATGCTCTATATGCCGGCGAGAATCATGATCACCGGCGAAATGCACGGACCGGATCTTGCGGCGATAATCGCGTTTTTAGGAAAGGAAGAAGTGCTCCGACGTCTTGAACGGGCGGAAAGCTTTGCAGGGTGAGAAATTGGCTGAAAATTCACGAAGAGTTCAGCAGCAGAAGGCTAAGAACAAACGCGGTAAAATGAAGGGCTCGACGAAGTCGCGAATTATTCTCGCGATATTCGTCGCGCTTGTAGCTCTGTGGGCCTACGTACTGTTTCACGGAGTGACCATCGGAATCTACGATATCGGAAACATCAAGGATAATATGCATTACGGTCTTGACCTGACAGGGGGCGTCAACGTCGTCCTGCAGGCGTCCAGCGACGACGGCGAGATCACCGACGAAATGATGGAATCGACCGTTGCGGCGCTCCAGAACCGTATCGACGGAATGGGCGTATCGGAAGCGACGATCGCGCGTCAGGATTCCAACCGGATCCGCGTATCGATCCCGTCTATCCAGAACCAGCAGGAAGCTCTCGATGTCATCGGGAAAACTGCGAAGCTGGAATTTAAAGCCCCCGACGGCACCGTAATTCTGACGGGCGACAACGTCGACGAAGCGAAGGCTGTCTCCCAGGACAGCAACGGAACCAGCCAGTATGTCGTCTCTCTGAAGTTTGACGATGAGGGAGCTGAAAAGTTCGCGGAAGCGACCCAGACCTATCTGAACCAGCAGATCTCCATCGAGCTTGACGGCGAAGTGATCAGCTCGCCGACCGTCAACTCCGTCATTTCAAACGGATCAGCCGTTATCGAAGGGATGGCGGACCAGGATGAAGCCTCGAATCTTGCCGAGCTGATCCGCGGCGGATCGCTGCCGGTAACGCTCACGCCGATCCAGGTTACGACAGTAGGCCCGACCCTGGGCGCCGACTCGCTCAATCAGAGTATTATCGCAGGCGGAATCGGCATACTGGCCGTTCTGATCTTTATGATCGTAGTATACAGAGGTCTCGGTCTGATCGCGGATATCGCGCTGATGATTTATCTGATGCTCGATCTGACGCTCATCGCGGAGCTTAACGTTACGCTCACGCTTCCCGGTATCGCAGGTCTGATCCTGTCCATCGGGATGGCCGTCGACGCCAACGTCATCATCTTCGAGCGTATCAAGGATGAGGCGAGAAAAGGACGTTCCTATCGGGCGGCCATCGACAGCGGCTTCAAGCGGGCCATCGGAACCGTTATGGACTCGAATATCACGACGCTCATCGCGGGCTTCGTTCTGTTCTTCATGGGAAGCGGAACCGTGCAGGGTTTTGCAGTCACCCTTATCCTCGGGATCTTTATCTCGCTGCTGACGGCGGTTCTTGTGACGAAATATCTGATTCGTCTGGTAGTCAGTGCGAATCTGTTCAATAACCAGAAGATTCTCGGAATCACGGAGGAAGTCGCAGTATGAAAAAGATACTTCACATCGCTGAAAAGAAAAAAATCTGGTTTGCGATCGTTGCGGTCTGCATGATCGTCAGCATCGGCTCGATCTGCATCAGAGGTCTGAATTACGGGATCGACTTCGTCGGAGGGACCATTATCACGATGGATCTCCATACGAAGTTCGATACCACAGAAACCCGGACCATTACCGATAAATACGATAAATACGCGGAAATTACCTATGCCGGCGACGGGCAGACTCAGATCGTCATTTCAACTCAGAAGGATCTGAGCACTGAGGAACGTCAGGAAATCTTCGACGACTTCAAGGAAGCCTACAGTCTGAAGGATGCGGATCTGATCTCTGTCGATACGGTCACGCCTACGGTCGGGAGCGAGATGACGAAGAACGCGATTATAGCGGTTGCTATCGCGATCGTGCTGATGCTCATCTACATCTGGCTCAGGTTCGAGCTGTTCTTCGGGATATCCGCGGTGCTTGCCCTCGTCTTCGATATGGTGAATCTGATCGGGTTCTACTCGCTGTTTCAGATTCAGGTAAACACGCCGTTTATCGCGGCGATCCTGACCATTCTGGGGTACTCCATCAACGATACCATCGTCGTATTCGACCGTATCCGCGAAAATCAGCGGATGGGTCTGTATACTCTGGATAAGAATATGCTGGTCAATGTGTCCGTCACCCAGACGATCAAGCGAAGCATTTACACAGTCGTGACGACGCTGCTGGCGATCGTTTCGCTGTATATCTTCGGCGTCACCGAAATTCAGAACTTCGCGCTGCCGCTGATCGTCGGGATTATTTCCGGCTGCTATTCGTCAATCTGGGTCGCAAGCCCGATCTGGCTCGTGCTGCAGGAAAAATTCCCGCATTTCACGGAAAAGAAGACTAATAAGAAACCGGTCAAGAAGGCAAAAAAACAGCCGGTTGTCTGAATATGAAGCGGTCCGGAGAAATTCTCCGCGGCCGCTTTTTTCTTTGGCAACCTGACTGGTATAATCAGGGAAATTATGAATAACGAGAACCTATGGGTGCCGAGACGAAAAAGTCCCGCGGACCCGAAAAAAATACGAAGAACAGCACAGGAAGCGGATACCGATCTGCTTACCGCTTCCATCCTCGACGCGAGAGGCATCGACGATCCGGACGAGATCCGGGCTTTTCTGAACCCCTCCCTGAAAGGACTTTACGATCCGGCTCTGCTGCCGGATATCCAGCCCGCAGTAGGCCGGATTCTGCAGGCTGCGGAGAACGGGGAGAAGATCTGGATCTACGCGGACTACGATGCGGACGGGACCTGCGCGGGTTCGATTCTCAAAAGATATTTCCAGGACTGCGGGATCGAAACGCAGGTCTATACGCCCAACCGTCTGAAGGAAGGCTACGGAATGAATATTCCGGCGCTTGAGTCACTGAAGGAGCAGGGGGCTTCGCTGATCGTGACCGTCGACAACGGGATCGCGTCGGTCAGGGAAGCGGAGTGGCTCAAAGAAAACGGAATCGATCTGATCGTCACGGATCATCACGAGCCCCAGGGAAAGCTTCCGGAAGCGCTTGCGGTCATCGATCCGAAACGCGGGGATTCCGTTTACCCGTACTCGGAGCTGTGCGGTGCGGGACTGGCTTTCAAGCTCGTTCAGGCGCTGGATACGGCGTTCGGGGCGGACTCCGATCTGACGGAATACCTGCAGCTTGCGGCTGCGGCGACCGTAGCCGATCTGGTCCCGCTCAGGGATGAGAACCGCGTGATCGCATCGGTCGGAATCGACTCGATGAACGAGTTCCCGGTCAATCCCGGCCTTGCCGCGCTTATCGAGGTCAGTCAGATCGAGACGGTAACGGCGGGAGCCCTGGGGTTCCGGATCGGTCCGATGCTCAACGCTCCGGGGCGGCTCGGCGAAGCGGACAAGGTGATCGCGCTGCTGGCCGGCGAAGATCCGGATCCCGATCAGATCGAAATGCAGGCGAAGGAACTGTTCGAAGAGAATGAAGAGCGCAAGCAGATCGAAGAGCGGATCGTCGGCGAGGCGAAGGCCGTCGTCGAAGAGCGTGAGCTCTGGGAGGATCCTGTCATGGTGCTGTCGGGGGACGGGTGGCATTCCGGCGTGATCGGAATCGCAGCCTCAAGACTTCAGGACATCTGGTACCGGCCGGTGGTCATCGCCGGCGGAGACGGAGAGATACTCAGAGGCTCCTGCCGGAGCATCGAAGGCTTCAATATATTCGAAGCGCTGTCGTCCTGCGCCGAGCTGTTCGAAAACTACGGCGGACATGAACAGGCGGCCGGATTTTCGATCCGGCGCGAACGTATGCCCCTTCTTCGGGATCGGCTGTGCAGCTACGCGAGAGAGACGGATATCGAACCGCTGCTCAGCAGACGCTGCCGCTTCGACTGCCGTATCCGTCCCGTCGACTGCGACGAGACCCTGACTGAGAAGCTCGCGGCGTTCGAGCCCTGCGGAATCGGGAATCCCGCACCGGTTCTTCTCGCGGCTCCCGTTTTTCCTGCGTCGGTCCGGCGAATGGGCCGCGAGGGCAGCCATCTTTCCTTCAAAACCGGCGGGCTTCGATGCGTCGGCTTCGGCCTGGGAAACACGGCGGAAGAGCTTAACATGTCTGCGATTGCAGTTCTGGGCCGGGCAGAATTGAATTGCTTTAACGGGTCAAAGACTGTACAATTTAACGTGAAAGATTTAAAGGCTTCTCCGTTTGAGGACGTACAGGCTGCTGCGAAAATGGCTCAAGAGCTCGAAAACGCGCAGAAGCCTGTTTATTTATTCTCGGAATATGTCAGAAGCTACCGGCCGAAGGCCGCTCAGACCGTTTTCGGAACGGATCGCGACAAATGCGCCGCGGTTTTCACGGTGCTGCGCAGAAACGGCACGATCGAGACAGCCGGACTGCTCAAGGCTTCGAATATGACGCCGGCCGGACTCGGAGCCGCTCTGGCGGTGCTCAGGTCCGCGGGTCTCATCGAGTACGATTTCAACGGAGCCGAAATTTCAGCACAGATCGTTCCGCAGAACGGAAAAACCAATATAGAAAAGAATCGTCTGTACCGGATCGTAACGGAGCTGGATGCAGACCGGGGGAGAAAGAATGGATCTTAAAGGAAAAATCGACATATTTGAGGATTATCCGATAGAAGGCATCAGCTTCAAGGATATCAACAGCCTGATTGCTGACGGCGAAGCGTTCCAGTATGTCGTCAATCAGTTTTACGATATCGCGAAGACGATGGATGCGAATCTTGTCGGGATTCCCGAATCCCGCGGATATATCTTCGGAAGCCCGCTGGCCTACAAGCTCGGACTCGGGCTCGTGCCGATCCGCAAGCCCAATAAGCTGCCCGGCGAAGTCCATTCGCGTACTTACGATCTCGAATACGGTACGAATACCGTGGAAATCCAGTCGAAGGCGATCAAGCCCGGCGACCGTGTCATCCTCATCGACGACCTGCTCGCGACAGGCGGGACGATCCATGCGGCCGCAAAGCTCGTCGAAGAACTCGGCGGGGAAGTCGTCGGCATGCTGTTCCTGATCGAGCTGACGGGACTTAAGGGAAGAGAACACCTGAAGGGCTATGAAGTAGACAGCCTCGTAACCTACGAATTTTAACCGGCGTACAGGCCGGTTCCCGGTCTGAAAGCACCGGAAGAGCGAAAGGAGACAGCATGAACGAAGACACAGCAGTAGACAGAAAAATGGACTCCGTCATCGCTCTCGTACACGAAAATCATCCGGATGACGACCTCGACCTCATTCTGCGTGCTTACGAATATGCGAAAAAAGCGCACGAGGGACAGAAGCGCAGATCGGAAGAACCCTATATCATTCATCCGGTTTCGGTCGCCTATATCCTCGCCCAGTATCATATGGATGCGGAGACCGTAACGGCGGCTCTGCTCCACGATGTCGTCGAAGATACGCCGTCGACAAAGGAAGAAATCGCCGAACTGTTCGGGCAGGATGTCGCGAACATGGTGGACGGCGTGACCAAGATCGGACGTCTCGAATATCAGTCGAAGGAAGAAAACCAGGCGGAAAATTTCCGCAAGATGGTTCTCGCAACCTCGCAGGATATCCGGATCGTCATTATCAAGCTGGTGGACCGTCTTCACAACATGCGGACCCTCAACTATATGAAGCCCGAAAAGCAGATCGAAAAGTCGCGGGAATCTATGGATATCTACGCGCCTATCGCCAACCGTCTCGGGATCCAGTCCATCAAGGCGGAGCTTGAGGATCTGTCACTGAAATACCTGGAACCGGACGCATATTACGATCTGGTCAAGAAGGTCAAGCTTAAGAAAAAAGGGCGCGAGGAATTCGTCAAACGGATCACGACCATCATCGAAAAGGAGCTTGCGTCTCAGGGAATCGAAGCGAAGGTTTACGGAAGATCCAAGCATTTTTACAGTATCTACCGGAAGATGACGTCCCAGGGACGGGATTTTGACGATATCTACGATCTGTTCGCGATCCGGATTATCACGGATTCCGTATCGGACTGTTATTCTGCCCTGGGCATCGTCCACACGCTGTGGAACCCGATTCCGGGACGTTTCAAGGATTATATCGCGACGCCGAAGGCCAACGGTTACCAGAGCATCCATACGACGGTAATCGGACCTAACGGTGATCCCTTCGAGATCCAGATCCGCGACAAGGAAATGCACGAAATCGCCGAATACGGCGTAGCGGCTCACTGGCGCTACAAAGAAGGAAAGACCGAAGGCAGGGGCAAGGAAAAACGTTTCGAGGACAAAATCGCCTGGCTGCGTCAGATGCTCGAATGGAAGGACGACTTCGCCAACGCCGGCGAGTTTATGGATACGATGAAGACGGACCTGCTCAACGAGGAGGTCTACGTATTCACCCCGAACGGGGAGATCGTCGAGCTTCCGGCGGGTTCCTGTCCCATCGACTTCGCGTACCGTATCCATTCGGATATCGGGAACAACTGTGTGGGCGCGAAGGTGAACGGGAAGATCGTCCCGCTCAATCACGTGCTCAAGACCGGCGATATCGTATCGATCCGGACGTCGAAGGCCTCCCACGGTCCCAGCCGGGACTGGCTGTCCTTCGTCAAATCGGCGCATTCGAAGAACAAGATCCGCCAGTATTTCAAACGGGCGGAAAAAGAAGAAAATATCGTCAAGGGCCGCGCGCTTCTCGAGGCTGAGGTCAGAAAAGACGAAGCCGCAGAGGGCGCGATCACCGAAAAGTATCTGGTGGAAACGGCGGAAAAGCTCAGCTACAAGAGCCTGCGCGACCTGCTGGCCGCCATCGGCTACGGCGGGATCAAGGTAAGCGTCGTGATCCAGAAGCTGCGGCTGATGTACCCGAAGCTCTTTCCCGATGAAGAACAGGTGCTCACGCTCTCGAAGCCGAAGGCCCAGAAAAACTCCGACAGTTCGGTATTTGTCGCCGGACAGGGAGATATCGACGTTCATTTTGCGAAATGCTGCAATCCGGTCCCCGGCGATCCCATCGTCGGTTATATCACGGTCGGAAAGGGTATTTCTGTTCATCGGGCGGACTGTCCGAATATTACGGCAGTCGCCGACCCCGACCGTCTGATCGAGGTCGAGTGGAACAGACACAAAACCGCCGACAGCTTCCTCGCTCAGGTGAATATCCAGACGAGCGAAACCAAGGGCGGACTCATCACCGTTTCGAAGATCTTCTACGATCTCGGGGTGCCCATCACGTCGATGAATACGAGGACGAGTGAAGGCTTCGATTACTATCATGTGAAATGCGAGGTCAAATCCGTCCGCGAGCTGACGATGCTGATGAAGAATCTTCAGAAGCTGAGCAGCGTGGTAAGCGTATACCGCAGCTGATTTTCGAATTAGAATCAGGAGGGCAGCGATGCATTTAGCAGTATTTCAGGAAGGACCGGGTTCGGCCAACAGCTACGTCGGCTTTGACCCGCAGACGAAAGAGGCGTTTATCGTCGATCCCGGGAGGGACGACGCGAGCTACGAAAACTATCTGAAGGAACACGATCTCAAGCTTACGGGCATCGTTCTGACCCACGCCCATTTCGACCATATCGGCGGCGTCGAACGACTGAGAAAGGCGACGGGAGCAAAGGTTTATATCGCGGAAACAGAAAACGATCTGCTGAAAGACCCGCAGAAGAATCTGTCCGGCATGCTCGGAGAACCGAGCGAGACGGCCGGCGGAGACGTTCTGCTTAAGCCCGGCGACAAGATCCGCGTGCTGCCTGACGAAGAGCTCGAAGTGCTCGAGACGCCGGGACATACCCGGGGAAGCATCTGCCTGTACGGCAGCGGCATTCTGTTCTCGGGAGATACGATCTTCGAAGGATCGATCGGACGGACGGACTTTCCGGGCGGCAGCTATTCGGATATCATGCATTCGCTGGACAAGATCACGGCGCTTCCGGACGATACCCAGATCCTGCCGGGACACGGCGGAATCACGACGGTGGGTCAGGAAAAGAGGACCAACCCGTTCATCAACAGATAAACAGGAAACAATACAGACCTGCGCTGCAGGTCTTTTTTTATAACGGAAACGAAAATGAGACTACGAACAGACGAAGCGGCATCCCGTCCGGCAAGAGAACTGATTCAGCAGTTCGAGCCGGAAGGGCGGGCGGACGGAACCGAAGACGATTCGGAACTGACGGTATCGATCGACAGTTCTGCGGAAGCGAAGGGCGGGAACAGGGATAACGGCAGCGTAATCAGGATCGAGATTGCCGACGCCCGCAGTCCGGAGAAAAACCGTTCAATAACGGAGGGGATCGATCCAGACGGAATACTGACAGAGGAGCAGCAGATCAAGCGGGCGATATACCGGGTCCTGGCGGATTACTTCGGGCGATCCCTTCCGTGGGGAATCCTGACAGGCGTAAAGCCCGTGCGCTTTTATCAGAAGACTGCGAAGAAATTCCCTGAAGCAGATACGAAGAAGCTTCTTGAGACCGAATATCTGCTCAGTCCCGGCAATGTGCGCCTTGCTGCTGAAATCGATGCGCTTCAGGAGCCTGTAATCGCGTCCTGGCGTCCGAAAACTCTGTCACTGTACGTCGGCATCCCTGTCTGTCCAGCGAAGTGCAGCTACTGCTCCTTCGTCTCCACGGTTCTCGATAAGAAGCGGTGTCTGCTCACCGATTATCTGCCGCTGCTGGAGAACGAGATCCGGCAGACCGGAAAGCTGTTCGAAGAATACGGCTGCGTTGTCGACTCGGTCTATATCGGAGGCGGAACGCCGTCGGTGCTTGCGCCGGACGAGGCGGACCGGCTTCTGAAGGTGCTGGAGGAAGCCTTCGATCTCGGAAATCTCAGGGAATTCTGCTTTGAAGCGGGACGTCCCGATACCACCGGACCGGAGCTTCTGCGGGTACTGGCGGACCACGGCGTCACGAGAGTCTGTCTGAACCCTCAGAGCATGAACGCCGATACGCTCACAGCCGTAAACCGTCTTTATCCGCCGGAAAAGGTCGGAGAGGTCTACGGACAGATCCGCCGGGCGGGGGACTTCGATGTCAATATGGATCTGATTCTCGGGCTTGCGGAGGAATCCGAAGCGGACTTTATGCGTTCGCTGGACGAGGTGATCGCGATGAATCCCGAAAATATCACGGTGCACGATCTTGCGGTGAAGAAGGGCACGCGGGTCAAGCTTGAAAACGGAACCGGCGACAGCAGCCGCTTCCGTCCGGGATTCTTCGGAGAGATCCGGGAGCGTCTGACGGACGCGGGCTACCTGCCTTACTATATGTACCGTCAGAAATACACCATCGGAAACGGCGAAAATATCGGATGGACCCGGCCGGGTCACGAAAGCTACTACAACATCATGATGATGGCGGAAGAGCAGACCATCCTCGGCATCGGCGCGGGAAGCTCCGGCAAGCTGTTCGACGCGGGAGCCGACCGGTTCGACAGGGTATTTACCGTAAAGGACCTGAGGACCTACAATTCCAGGCCGGAGGAACTGCTCGAAAAGAAGCTCGCGGTTTACAGAAGCTATCTCGAATCCGGCGTCATTGATAATTTACGGGTAATCTGATATTCTTAATAGTCGAACAGCCGAAAATATTCGGCGAATCATCGAAACAAAGCGGGCAGCCGCAGCACATACTGGAGGAAGAATGAAAACAAGTTACAGAACAGCTCTCGGCGGAGAACTGGGGAAGGCCGATATCGGCAGAGAGGTCAGACTGGCCGGATGGGCGGATACCCGCCGCAATCTCGGCGGCGTTCTCTTTATCGACCTCAGAGACCGTTCGGGCAAGATCCAGCTCGTCGTCAACGATCAGTCCGGCGAAGATACTCTGAAGGAAGCTGAAAAGGTACGTTCGGAATACGTTCTCGAAGTCGAAGGACAGGTTGTCGCGCGAAGCGAAGAAACTGTAAATCCCAATACTCCGACCGGCGATATCGAAGTCCAGGTCAAAAGCATCAAAATTCTCGATACGGCGCAGACGCCCCCGATCTATATCACCGACGACGACACGTCAAACGAAACGGTCCGTCTGAAATACCGTTATCTGGATCTGAGAAAACCGAAGAATCAGAACACGCTGATGACCCGTGCGAAGGTCATGAAGCACACGCGCGACTATCTCGACGAAAACGGGTTCTGCGAAATCGAAACGCCTGTACTCGGAAAGCCGACGCCGGAAGGCGCCCGTGACTTCCTCGTTCCGAGCCGCGTCCAGAAGGGCCATTTCTTCGGCCTGCCTCAGAGTCCGCAGCTGTTCAAGCAGATCCTGATGATCTCGGGCATGGACCGTTATTATCAGATCGCAAGATGCTTCCGTGACGAAGACTTAAGACAGGACCGTCAGCCTGAATTCACCCAGATCGATATGGAGCTGTCCTTCGTACGCAAGGAAGATATCCTGCCCATCATGGAAGGACTGATCAGGAAAATCTTCCGTGAAATCCGCGGAATCGAACTTGAAACGCCGTTCCCGATCATGACCTACGACGAAGCGATGGCGCGTTACGGCTCAGACAAGCCGGACACCCGTTTCGGCATGGAGCTGACCGACATTTCGGATATCGTCAAGGATTCAGATTTTAAGGTGTTCGCGTCCGCAGTTGCCCGGGGCGGCTCCGTACGCGCGATCAACGCGAAGAACGCCCAGGACAAGCTGTCGAAAAAGACGCTGAAAAACCTCGAAAAACACGTTCAGGTCTACAAGGCCAAGGGCCTCGCGTGGATCGACGTCAAGGAAGAGGGAATGAAGTCTCCGATCCTGAAGTTTATCTCCGACGCCGAAAAGGACGCGATCCTCGAACGCATGGGAGCTGAAAACGGCGATATGGTCTTTATCGTTGCGGATACCGACGAAATTGCCGAGGTTTCTCTCGGACAGCTGCGTCTGGAGCTGGCGGAAAGACTCGAGCTGATTCCGAAGGACCAGTTCAATTTTCTGTGGGTCATCGACTTCCCGCTGCTCGAATACGATGCGGAACAGGGCAGATATACCGCGATGCACCATCCGTTCACCGCGCCTCTGGACAGAGATCTGCATCTGCTCGACGAACATCCGGAGCTGGTTCACGCGGACGCGTACGACATGGTTGTAAACGGCGTCGAGCTCGGCGGCGGATCCATCAGAATCCACAATCAGGATGTTCAGGAAAAGATGTTCAAGGCGATCGGCATGTCTCAGGAAACGGCCTGGAAACAGTTCGGCTTCCTGCTCGAAGCGCTTAAATACGGCACGCCGCCTCACGGCGGACTCGCGTTCGGTCTGGACCGTCTGGTCATGATGCTCATGGATATCGACAATATCCGCGACGTCATCGCGTTCCCGAAGACCCAGAATCACGGGGATCTGATGTCGGGAGCTCCAGGCACAGCGGAGCTCGATCAGCTTATCGATCTCGGGATCGCGCTGGACGACACGATTTGACAAAACCGCGGCCGGAAACGGCCGCGTTATAAAGGTTAACGATATGAAGGAATACGGGACGGTTACCGCCGTTCACGGAAGAAAAGCGCAGGTCACCATCGCCCGTTCGGCGATGTGCGGCGACTGCGGCGCCTGCCAGGTCGGCCGGGAAAATCTGACGATGGAAGCGTCAGCCGAAAATCAGGCCGGCGCGAAGCCCGGGGACGAAGTCGCGGTCGAAATGGAATTTACGAACGTCATGAAGGCAACCGGGATCGCCTACGGGATCCCGCTGGTCATGATGCTTATCGGCGGAGCTTTGGGATGGATTTTCGGTCCCGGACTCGGCTTCGATCAGGTGCTCGCATCTTTCTGGACCGGCATCCTCTTTATCGCGGTCTCTTATCTTTTCATTCATATGATGGAAAAAAGAGGGGCGTTCAAATCTAAATACAACCCGGTGATTACCGAGATCATGCCGGAAAATTTTATTCCGGAAAAAGCTTGCAGTAAGAACTGAGACCATGTATAATAAATTTTGTGTCCGGATGTAGCGCAGTTTGGTAGCGTACATGAATGGGGTTCATGGGGCCGGAGGTTCAAATCCTCTCATCCGGACCATTTATTTTTCAGTAATTGAAGAAATAAATGATACAAAATTTAATACGATTCATAAGAGGAATTTATGAGCCAGCAAAACCGCGAGCTGAAACGAAAACTCAGCAAGAGAAAGAACTTTCTGATCGGTCTGCTGGTTTTTTTAATTGCCGCGATCATATTCGCAGGCTATTGGAGAGCCTCGCAGAGACAGATCCTCGAAACAGAAAAATATACGGACCCGGTATCCGTGCAGTTCTACTTTTTTAAAGATACAGGCTTCCTGGAGGTCGACGATTTTACGGCATCCGATCTGAACTGTGATCCGGGTACGAAGATGAACAGCTACCAGTCGCTGACGAAGCAGCCGATGACGATATCCGCGTCCTATGTACAGACCCAGACTGAAACCATCGATACGCTTATCAGCGGTCATTACTACGAGGACTGGTCGCTTCTCTCCGACGGTATGGACGATACGTTCACGTCGGTCAGCGCGATCAGCAGGGACAACGTCAATAAAAAGAATTTCCTGCTTCAGGCAGCCCAGTACTGCGGCGAAACTCAGACTGAGCTTCAGGCACAGAAGACAACGTATGCGGGACTGAATACCGCCTCGGCCGGAGAGATCACGCTGGACAAGATCGCAACGATGAATACCGGCTATATCTATCCGTACATCACTCAGTACGAGCAGGGCGCCAGTCAGGCGATGCTCGGACAGCTGGACCTGAATCTCCTGAAGGATCTGGATTCGCTTGGCAGCGATCAGACTGCCGGCATCAAATCCGTCAGCAACGATCATCTCTATGCCGTGTGCGTCGTAGATGATACCGTGTCTGTTCAGGGCGAGGAAGGGATGAAGAAGCTCAAGGATACGAATGCCCAGGGAATGTCGGACGACGATTATTACGAATACCTCGTATCGCGTGTCGACATGCTGCGCCAGTACCCGGAGCTTTCGTTCGAATACAACAAGAAAAGCTACACGGCCTATTTCGTCAATGAAAAGACGGAGGAAGGCAAAAAGATCATCGTGCTGATGATCAAAGACAAGATCGCGGATTTCGTCACTGACGACAAGCACAGCGCGACTCTGAACGTTCAGAGCTTCAACGCATGGATCGTACCTCAGAGTGCGATTATCCGTCAGGACGGAAAGACGTATCTCAGAACCGAAGAAAAAGGCTACTTCACCGAGCAGATCGAAGTGACCGTCGACCGTTATGACGGCGGAAAGGCCGTTCTGAAAAAGGCTGATAATTCCGGACTGAAAAACGGACTTACGATCAAGGTTTTTCCATAATGGAGGAAGCAGTGTCGATTAAGAATAATATTGATCAGATCAGGAGCGAACTGCCGGAGGGCGTCCGGCTCGTGGCCGTGACGAAGTATCATTCCGTCGAAGAGACGGAAGAAGTCATCCGGTGCGGCGTCGATACGATCGCGGAGAACAAGGTTCAGGACCTGCTGCGCAAGCAGGAGATCATCAAGACCCCTGTGACGTGGCATTTTATCGGTCACCTCCAGCAGAACAAGGTCCGCCAGCTGGTGGGCCGGGCCGCTCTGATCGAATCGGTGGATTCCGAGCGTATATTGAAGAAAATCGATTCTGAGAGCGCGAAGGCGGGAATCGTCAGCGATATCCTGATCGAGTACAATCTGACGGGAGAAGAGTCGAAAACCGGCTTTACAGAGGATCAGACGCAGATCTGGATAAACGATCTTCCGGAGCTGAAAAATGTCAGAGTGCTCGGAATCATGGGAATGGGGCCGAATACCGAAGATACGGATCAGATCCGCAAAGTTTTTCGTCAGCTTTCAACGATCTATGATAAAATCAAACACGAATATAGATATGATAATCTTGAGATGAGATATCTTTCGATGGGGATGTCAGGAGACTATCCGATAGCCGTGGAAGAGGGAGCGAATCTCGTCAGAATCGGCAGTAAAATTTTCAGCGAGTGAGGTAGATTATGGCGAACGAAGGTTTCAAGGATAAGCTGATCAATATTTTCGGAATGGAAGATCTTGACGATCCGAATGACGATGAAGAATACGAAGACGATTATCAGGAAGAAGAAGTGATGGATCAGCCGATTCGTCAGTCAGCTCCTGTACAGAATACGAATTACGGTTCTGCGGACGTTCTCGTCCTGGACCCGGAAACATTTGACGAAGCTCCGAATATTGTCAATAAACTGAAAATGGAAAAGACGATCGTCGTCAATCTGAAACAGACAGATTTTGAAGAAGGTCGCAAGATTTTTGATTTTCTGAGCGGCGCGGTTTTCGCGCTGGAAGGCTCGCTTAACCGGATCGCAGAATCCGTGTTTATTCTGGCCCCGAAACAGGTTTCCGTATCGACCGAAATGGACAAACCCGATACAAGCTATTCCGCTCAGATTCTCAACTGGGAAGAATAAATTAAATGCAGGCAATTTTGCTCTATGCCGGAAGCATCCTCGTCAGGATCATCAGCTTCCTGCTTCTTGTGAGCGTGCTGGTCTCATGGCTGCCCGTCTCACGCGACAATCCGATTATCCGCTTTATCTATTCCGTAACGGAACCGATGCTGGCTCCGCTTCGCAGGGTCTCATGTATCGGAGGACTCGACTTTTCACCGATGCTGGCGCTGCTGCTGCTGGATCTCGTAGCGTTTCCGCTGTACCGGATGCTCGTCGTCGCAGTTTTTTAACCGAATACAAAAATACCGCCGTTTATACGGCGGCTTTTTATTTTTTTGGATTCTGACGCTGTCTGCGCAGTCTGCCGATACACAGGAAAGCCAGAACGGCGATCCCCGCTGCGATCAGAATGACAGGCAGAACAGTCATAATTCCGGAGGAAGCGGAATTCGAAAGCTTAAAGCCGGCAAGGACCAGAAACAGTCCGAGCAGGAGCGTGAGAAAATCCTTCATTCAGTCCTCCTGTGATTCCGGGTACGGGGATTCCGAATCCGTTCCCTTCGACAGCGGAGTCAGTGATTCGAGGATCCGTGTAAAATAGTCGGGGAGAGGGGCGGTGAATTCGAGATATTTTCCTGTCACGGGATGAATAAAACCGAGCTTTCCGGCGTGCAGCAGCTGACCTTCCGTATGGAAAGGGTTCTTCCTGTCGCCGCCGTACATCGGATCTCCGGCCAGCGGATTTCCGATCTGTTTCATATGGACACGAATCTGGTGAGTCCGCCCGGTTTCAAGTCTGAAACGGCACAGCGTGTAGCCCTCGGCGTAGCGTTCGAGGACCTCGAAATGAGTGACGGCTTCCTTGGAATTTTTGTCGGTGACGGCCATGCGCTTCCGGTTTTTCGGGTCTCTGCCTACAGGCATATCGATTCTGCCCGAATTATCCGGCATAATGCCCTTGACGAGGGCGAGATACTCGCGGGTGACCGAATGAGCCTTGAGCTGTTTCGACAGGCTCTGGTGGGCGATATCGTTCTTTGCAGCCATCAGGAGTCCGGAGGTGTCCTTGTCTATGCGGTGAACGATTCCGGGCCGCAGCTCTCCGCCGATCCCCGACAAATCGTCGATATGGTAAAGCAGAGCGTTAACCAGGGTACCGTCGGGCGTTCCGTGCGCCGGATGGACGACGAGTCCCTGAGGCTTGTTTACGACGATCACATCGGAATCCTCGTAGACAATATCGAGGGGTATATTCTCCGGCTTTGCCTCAATCTCGGACGGAAGACTCAGGGCAATGGAAATATCCTCGCCTGCCTTAAGCTTTCTCGAGGGCCTGACGGCTTTCCCGTCTGCGAGAATATCTCCGTTTTCGATGAGCTGCTTGATTCTCGAGCGGGAGAGCCGGGGCTCTCTCTCCGCGCACCAGGCGTCGATCCGCTGTCCGGCGCCGTTTTCATCAACCTTCAGAACGACAGTCTCCGGTTCGTCGTCGAGGTTCTCCGGCAAATCATTTATAATATCTGGCGTCAATTCGAAGCCTCCCTTTCTTTGTCTTTTCAGAGCACGCGTCGATCGCGGCCTTGCCCTTCTTTCGTACCGACAGCACGTCACCGGCATGGATACGGGCGTCGCTTTTCTGAACGGGAAGCCAGTTCAGATTCACGTCTCCCGTTCTGACGGCTTCCTGGGCCGCTGTGCGCGACAGGTGAAAGAGCGCCGCGCATACGGCGTCCACCCTGTCTGACGCGGCGGTCACGCTCGTTTCCTGATATTCTCGCTGAAGTATGCGGATTTCACCGCGTTCAAGCCAGCGGGGTTTTACACTATGCCCCTGGAGCTTCGTGAATTCGGTCAGTACAAAATCCTTCATCCGGTCCAGCATGACGATCTGAACGAAATCCTCGCCGATCTGGATATCGCCCGCGTTCTCCCGCTTGATTCCCAGCGACATCAGCGTACCGAGCACCTTCCTGTGCTCGGCTTCGAAGCCGACGGGAATATAGACAGCGCCGACAGGCCACTCGAGATCCTCTCCTGCAAGATAATCGGGATAGACCGCGAGGATGCGCCGCTCCGCATCGGGGACGGCGCCGTAAAACGCCCAGGGCTCTCCCGAGCGGTTCAGGAGCGGCTCCAGCTCCGACTGGGTCCTGCGGTCGAGAAATCCCGTGAAGTACGGTTCCCAGTTTGCAGACAGATGATCCTCGATACGCGCCGTCAGAAAAGCCTTCTCGTCCTTCGGTCCGCTCATTCCGGCTCGTCCTGCTGTTCGATCGCCGATACGGCGGCCTTGTCGGGAGTCACGTACATCGTGTTCTGATTTTTGAAGGTCACCATGCCGGGCTTCGCCTTTTTCGGCTTTTTCAGATCCTTGAATTCAAGGTAGTCGACCGGAACGTTTTCCGAGCCCCGGAGACTTGAATACCAGGCTGCTAGCATGCCGCCCTCAAGCACCGTCTTCTCTGTGATGAACTTTCCGTCTGCGACGATAAGCACGTGGGAGCCCGGCGCATCCTTGACGTGGAGCCAGCAGTCCTCGCCGACTCCGAGGCGCGTCGAGATATAGTCGTTCTGGTAGTTGTTCTTGCCTACGTAGATGTCGAAGCCCTCGCTGGAGCGGAAGTGCATCGGTTTCGAGGCCGCGGGCTTTTTCGAACCGGACTGGCGCACCGTACGGCTGCGGTTCGAGATGAGACCCGACTGGGAGAACTCGTGGCGTATTTCGTCGAGCTCCGCGTTTTCCGTCGAGTTCTTCAGGCTTTCGAGGAGCGTCTCGATGTAGTACAGCTGTTCCTCCGTCTGCGCCTTCTGCGCTTCGAGCTCCACCGCGGCCCGCTTGCCCTTCGCATATCGCTTGTAGAAGCGCTGGGCGTTCTGGCTTGGCGTTTCGTTCACCTTCAGAGGCACGACGACGCTGCCGCCGTCGGGATCCGAATAATCCGGAAGCTCGGCGCTTTTCATGCCGCGCTCGAGCATCCATATATTCGCGGTGATCAGGTCGCCGTACAGTTTGTTTTTATCGTTCGAGGCCAGACGTCTGAAGTCCGCGTCGAAGTACTGGAGCTTCTTGGCGGCGCGCTTGCGCAGATTCTCCAGCTGATGTCTCAGATTCGCGCTTTTCGTCCGAAAACGCATCTTCCGGTCGCGCAGCGAATAAAAGTTTTCAAGCATCGCCGAGACGGAAGCCTGTTTCTTTTCCTGTGCACCGAGATGAGTCAGCGAAACCGTGTAGAAATCCAGCAGCTCGCCGTCCTTCAGATAGATCGCGGGCGCCGGCAGCTTCGATTCCTCGAGCAGCGAAAGAAACGAAGCCGCGAGGGATTCGAGCTGTTCGTCGGAATAGGTCTTGAGCTTCGTGCCGCCTTCAAGACCCGCGCGGTACAGGACCTCCCGGGCGAAGGCCGGGCTCAGGCCGAAGAAGTGTCCGGTAAAGAAGCGCTCCGGATCGCTGTCCGCAGACTGCCCGAACAGCTCCGTAAGCTCCGCGCGCCCCGTCGTATCCGCATCGTGCCGGTCTTCTGACGGCGGCGGAAGATAGGGATTGCCCGGCAGGATCTGCCGGTACCTGCTGCTGGAGAAACCGACCTTTTTCAGGGCGTCCGTGATGACCGGACCTTCCTCTGAAGCGGCCGTCAGGATGATGTTGCTGTTGCGGCCTGTAATTTCGCAGATCAGTCTGCGCTCGATCGGTTCTCCGAATTCGTCCCGGGAATCGAGAACAATCTCGACGATTCTGTCGGAGCCCTGCTGCTCGATCCGTCTGATTTCGGAGCCGGAGATGTATTTGCGCAGCGTCATGCAGAACGACGGGGGAACGGCCGGATTTTCCTTTCGAATTTCCGTCGTATGAATTCTCGCGTTGTTCGGGGACGCGCTGATGAGCAGAATCAGATTCTTCCGGTCCTTGTTAACCGTCAGTCTGATTTCGTCTGCTTCAGGCTGCTGGATTTTTCGGACGCGTCCGCCTGAAAGCAGACCGTCCAGCTCGCGGACGCACTGCGCCGCTGTAATACCGTCAAAGGGCATAAGTCCTCCTTATTGCTGACTATAATTTATAATAACGGCGTCATGCCGGCATCCTTACGGTTCCTCCGAAACGGCTGCCCCAGGATGTCTGTCCGTATTCTGACACCCCCATGATACAGAGTGTGCCGGCTCTGTCAGTCTTGTCTGCCGGTTATTCTTAAGGTATGATTATAAGATACAGGTGAAAGACTGAGTGAACCAGATGAAATATTATTTTGACAAAATGCACGGGTGCGGCAATGATTTTATCATGATCGAAAACACAGCCGGTCTGCTGTCGCCGACGCCCGAACAGATCGCCTTTCTGTGCGACCGTCATTTCGGAATCGGAGCCGACGGTCTGATCCTCGTCGAGAAGAAAGCGGACCGCTTTTTCATGAATTATTTCAATTCAGACGGGACTCCCGCTCAGATGTGCGGCAACGGGATGCGGTGTACGGCGGAATATCTCAGACGCTACGGCTTTCTGAAGGAAACCGAAGCGGTCATCGAAAGCCGCTCAGGTTCCGTCCCCGTCAGGATCGAGGGACCGGGGCGCATCTCCGTACAGATCGGGAAACCGGATTTTCAATGTGCTTCTCTACCTATGATACCCGAAAACGGAGAAAGCGAATTGACGGATACCGAAATTACGACAGGCGGACGCACCCTCAGATGCGGCTGTCTGTCAGTCGGAAATCCTCATATCGTAGTCGTGGCGGACCAGGAGCTGGTGGATATCGATACCCTCGGACCGCTGCTTGAGAATCATCCGATGTTTCCGGAAAAGGTGAACGTCAATTTCGCGTGGCCGGACGACGACGAGCATATCAGAGTGGCGACATGGGAACGGGGCTGCGGACGGACCCTGGCCTGCGGGACGGGAACGAGCGCTTCGGCGGCTCTTCTGTACCATATCGGACTGTGCGGCCCCAAGGTGACCGCGACGATTCCCGGCGGAGAGCTTGTGATCGAGAATACGGACGACGGCATCGTCATGACGGGGCCTGCGAAATTCGTATACTCGGGTGAAATCGAGCTGTAGAGTCTGATATCCAGCGGAGGAAACATGAACAGCATGACAGGTTACGGCCGGGCCGGACTCAAGAACGGAAACCGGGAGATCACGGTGGAAATCCGGACGGTCAACAACAGATACAGAGACGTTTTCATCAAAGCGCCGAGGACGTTTAACGGGATCGAGGACAGGATACGCAGCGAGGTGTCGGACAGACTGAACCGCGGACGGATCGAAATCTTTATCCGGGCTGCCGGAGGAGACGAAGGCGGGCGGGTCATCTGCGACAGAAAGCTTGCCAAAAGCTATCTTGAAGCGCTGGACGAGCTCAAGCGGCTCGACTCGATGATTTCCCAGAATATCGATCTGGAGCTTCTGGCGAAGTTTCCCGATGTGATCCGTCTTGAAGACGAAGAACCGGACTGCGAGGCGCTGTGGCTGGAAACGCGGCCCGTGCTGGATCAGGCGCTCGAGCAGGTCTGTTCGGCGCGTACGGTGGAAGGCGGCGCGCTGCAGAACGATATCCTGTCCCACGGACAGGCGCTGTCCGAAGGACTTGCGCAGATCGTGGAGCTGGCGCCGCAGCAGCTTGAAAAGAGCACAAAGGCGCTCCGAAGCCGCGTGATGACGGCTCTCGGGGATACGGGCATCGACGAGACGAGACTTCTCGCGGAAACGGCCGTACTGGCCGACAAGCTCGCCGTCGACGAAGAGACCGTTCGTCTGGGCTCCCACCTCGAACGTCTCGCGGAGCTGTGCGCGGAGGAAGACGAGCCCGTCGGACGCAGACTGGATTTCCTCGTACAGGAGATCAACCGCGAGATCAACACGATCGGCTCGAAAACCGACAGCATCGAGATTACCGGCCTCGTCGTCGAAATGAAGGGCGAAGCGGAAAAAATCAGGGAACAGGTGCAGAATATTGAATAAGGGAATGCTGCAGCGAAAATATACGGATAACAGAGGACTACTTGTCGTCGTATCGGGACCGGCGGGAGTCGGAAAGGGCAGTATCTGCAGAGAGCTGGCCCGGACCGACGGCGGTCCGGACGTCTCGATTTCTGAAACCACCAGGCCGATGCGCCCGGGGGACGAAGCGGACGTAACGTATTATTTCGTGGACAGAGAAAAATTTGAATCGCGCATCAGCGAGGATTATTACCTCGAATGGGCGCGGGTATACGATAATTACTACGGGACGCCGAGAGCCCGTATCGAAGAGAAGCTTGAGGCCGGTACGGACGTGATTCTCGAGATCGATCCCCAGGGAGCGGAAAGTATCCGGAAGAATTTCCCGTCGGCGGTCACGGTCTTTATCATGCCGCCGTCGGTGACGGAGCTGCGGGCCCGGATCACGGGACGAGGTTCCGAAACGGAGGATCAGCTCGTCAAGCGGCTTTCCTGCGCGAAGGACGAAATCGAACAGGCGCCCCGCTACGACTATATTATCGTGAACAGAGAAAACAGTCTGGGCAGATCGGTCTCCGAGCTTCAGGCCGTCATTACCGCCGAACACTTGAGAACCTCGAGGATTACGGCGCAGGACAGCCGGGAAGACTGACAGTCCGGCTTACATTTATATAAGGAGTACAGATGAAACCAAATATCTCAGACAGCTACACAAAAAAAGGCATGCGCTATCCGGCTCTGAACGACCTGATCGCGAAAGCGAACAATAAATACGAACTGGTGCTGGCGACCGCCAAACGGGCGAGAGAAATCGTCGACGGAGCGGAACCGCTGGTCAAGATCACAATCGACAATCCGATCTCTATTGCGACGGCTGAAATCGCCGAAGGTCTTGTGACGCTCGAAAATCCGTGCTTTGATGAAGAACTCGGCGAAATTGCGGAACCTTCAAACCTTAAAGCGGCTTCCGGGGGAACGACCGATAACGACTGATTCCGGTGAAAATCGCACAGATCTTCATTGATCAGAAGAATAAAAGACTGGACAGGACCTTTGACTATCTGGTTCCGGACAGCGCCGGGCCCGGAATGCGCACCGTTCAGCGTTTCGGTGGAGAATCCAGAATCACCCGCGGGTTCATTGTCAGAATCATCGAGCATTCCGAATATGAAAAGAGTCTGAAGGAGGTCCGCGCCGTTCTCGATGCGGAGCCCGTCCTGACTCCGTTGCAAATCAAGCTCTGCCTGGAACTCAAGCAGAGCTGTTTCTGTCTATTCTGGGATGCGCTGTCGTTTTTTACCGCGTGGACGCCGCTGCGCAGAAGCGCCGGCGGCCTCGTTCCGTACGCGATTAAGGACGTGACCTGGATCGCGTTTGAAAAGGAACCGGAGCGTGCGGGTCCCGTTCAGGAGGAACTGCTGGTCCTGCTCAGAAGACACGACTGGTCTTATCCGGAGCTCAGAAAGCGGATGCCCAATCTGAGGGCGCCGCTCAAGTCTCTGCACGACAAGGGAGCTGTACGCAAGTATACCCGGCGCCCCGCCGTACTGGACCCGCCCGCCCAGATCCCCGAGGATTATGTGTATTCCGAGCATCTGGTTCCCGAGGCGGAGGGAGAAGAAAAGCCGGTCTTTATTCTGGCAGAAACGGATAAGGAGCTGTTCTCTCTGATCGGCTCGCTGATCACGCCGGAACGCCAGCTGATGATCGTGTCGCCGTCGGCGGAGGATGCGAAACGTCTGGCCGACGGGTTTGCTTCCTGTTCCGGGATCGTACCGGAGGTCTATCACGGAGCAGATCCGCAGGAAAAACGATTCGCCTTCGCCCGGAATTTTCGCGACGGCCGGATAAAGGTCGCAAGCGCGACGGCGGCCGGACTTTTCGTTCCGTTCGGAGAAACGCCTCCCGCGATTCTGGTCACGGACGCGGCCAGCGAGCGTTATCATCTGCCGGGTACCCTCAGTCTCGACACCGTGAAGACGGCTCAGCGGCTTTCCGCCCTCAGCGGAGCGCCGCTGGTACTGACGGACAGGCTGCCGTCGGTGCTCGCGTCGTATAAAACCGAAGAAGCCGGCTTCGAAGGCGGTGAAACGGATACGGCGCAGACAAAATGGACGGACCGGACGAGAGAGTTCAAAAGACTCTTTCCGCTCCGGCCGGAGGAATTATGCCTTGACGAGATCCACGTTATCCGCATGGATTCCGAGCTTCGGGCGGGCAATACGGGAATACTCTCGGGAATGCTCGAGGCCAGCATCGGCGAATCGCTGAGAAACGGAGAGCGAAGCGTTCTGCTGCTCAACCGCAAGGGCTACGCTGGACATCTGTTCTGCCGCAGCTGCGGCTACAGCTTCCACTGCCCCGAATGCGGGCTGCCCCTTCAGACGGATAAAAGCGGGAGATGGCTGTACTGCCGGGACTGCGGCTGCAGAATCGAACGGCCGGACAAATGTCCCGCCTGCGGCAGTCTGCGTCTGCGCGAGAGCGGACTCGGGATCGAAAAGGCCGCCGCTCTGGTTGAGAAGCGCTTCAGGCCTGATTTTCCCGATGTCAGGGTCGGAATTTATCCCGATGATGACGCGGACATCCTGATCGGAACCCAGAAGCTTCTGGGCGCGGCGGATTTCTCGAATGTCGGGACAGCGGCGGCGCTTCTGATCGATTTCGACATCAGCTTTCCTGATTACCGCGCCGAAGAGCGGGCTTACAGGCTTTACAGCAAGTTTTTTCGCAGAGTCTGTGAAAACGGACGGCCGGAGCGCTTCATACAGACGTATCTGAGAGATTCGGAAGCGGTCAGAGCCGCTGCCGGCGCGCCGGCGCGTTTTCTCGAGCAGCAGGCGGAATACCGCAGGCTCATGAGGCTGCCGCCCTACGGAGAGCTCTTTGTGTTTACCCTGAGAACGGAAAATGTCGAAACGGCGCGCCGTGAAAGCGCGATCCTCCACGACAGGATCGAAGGAATCTGCGAGGCGGAGAAGACTGACGCGAAGGTCTATCCGGTGTTCGGGCTCAGGAACCAGTCCGGCGCCTGCCGGTTTACGGTCAGGAGCGAGAGTCCGGAATTCAGAGATCTGCTCGCGCGTCTGTATGCGGACGGCGAGATCGAAGCTCTGGTCTGCAGCGTCTCGCTGAACATCGATCCTCCGGGCATTTTATAAAATGATATGAAGAATTATTGCAACAATAAAGCTGCAGCACTGCAGAGACGGCCGGCCGGCCGTTAAGTTCAGGCCCCGCGGGCCGGGAGAAAATATGGCATTAAGACAGATAAGAATGGACAGCGATCCTGTTCTCAGAAAACAGACGCGCAGCATCGACGTGATCAGCGACAGGATCCGGGAGCTTGCGCAGGATATGTTCGATACGATGTATCAGGCGGAGGGTGTCGGGCTTGCGGCTCCCCAGGTCGGAATCCTGAAGAAAATCGTCGTCATCGATACGGGAGAAAATCCGATCGTTCTGATCAATCCGACGGTATCCGAACCGGAAGGGTCGATCATTATGGAGGAAGCCTGCCTGAGCTTTCCGGAACGTTCCGGTCAGGTCGACCGGCCTGAAAAGGTCAAGGTCACCTTTACGGATCTGGAGGGCGGCCGGCAGACGCTGGAGTGCGAAGGACTCCTGGCGCGCGCGGTCTGCCATGAGGTCGATCACCTGAACGGGATCGTCTTCCTTGACAAGGTCATCGAAGGGACACTCCATGACGACAGGAACGCATAACGGCGAAAACCCTGTCCGCATCGTTTTTATGGGCTCCTCCGATTTTGCAGTCCCCGCGCTCAGAGCCCTGGCGCAGGACAGCCGGTTTGAGGTGACGCTTGCGGTCGTTCAGCCGGACCGTCCCAACAGCCGGGGGAAAAAGATCGTTCCGCTGCCCGTAAAGAGGGCGGCGGAAGAGCTGGGGATTCCCGTCTATCAGCCGGAAAAGGTCTCGTCGGAAGGGGAAGAGCTGCTGCGGGAACAGGATGCGGAGCTCTTCGTCGTCTGCGCCTACGGACAGATTCTGAAGCAGAATATCCTCGATATTCCGAAGAGCGGTTCGCTGAACATTCACGGCTCGCTCCTTCCTCATCTGAGAGGAGCTGCGCCGGTTCACCGGGCGATACTCAACGGAGACGACCGGTCCGGCGTGACGATCATGCTCCTCGACGCGGGAATGGATACGGGGGATACGCTCTCGGAAGCCTCGGTTCCGGTTACGGAGACGACCACCGCGGGCGCGCTGCACGACAGCCTGGCGGATATCGGCGCCGGGCTTCTCCTCAGAACGATCCCGGAATACCTTGACGGCAGAATAACGCCGGTTCCGCAGGATGCGGACCGGGCGGACTACGCGGATAAAATAGAAAAGACCGAAGGCTGCGTCGACTGGACCCTGGATTCAGGGGCGGTCGTCAGACGCATCAACGGAACGGATCCCTTCCCCGGCGCCTATACGATGCTCGAACACGGCGGGAAGACTGTCAAGATGAAAGTCTTCAGTCCGGAGGCGCTGCCCGGCTTTAAGGGCGGAGACGCGGTTCCCGGAACCGTTGTGACGGCGGACTCGAAGGAAGGCCTGACAGTCAGGACCGGCAGCGGAGCCGTAAGGATCGGGGAGGTTCAGCTGCCCGGTCGAAAACGGATGAAAACATCGGATTTTTTCAAGGGAAATTCAATCGTACCGGGTACAATACTCGGAGCACAACAGGCCTGATTTTACGGGCCGCTGGAATGGAGAAATTTTATGTTTTATTTTTGGGACTGGACCATGCTCCTGCTGATCCCGGGACTGATTATTTCCGCGATCGCGCAGGCGAAAATCAAGAGCGCGTACTCGCGCTACAACGAGGTTCCGACGGCAAACGGCGTGACGGGCGCTCAGGCGGCGCGTGAGATCATGCAGGACGCGGGTCTCTACGGCGTCGACATCGTCACCATCGGCGGCGAGCTGACGGACAACTACAATCCGAAGGACAAGAAGATGAGCCTGTCGCGGGCTGTCGCAAACAGGGCGTCGGTGGCTGCAGTCGGGATCGCGGCCCACGAAACGGGTCATGCGCTGCAGGATTTCGACGGATATCTTCCGATGCGCTTCCGCAACTTTATCGTACCGATCTGCGGCTTCGCGTCGAACGCATCGTGGCCGCTGTTTATCGTAGGCTTCTTTTTCGGCAATTCGCAGCTGGGCATTACGCTGATGGATGTCGGGATCGGACTGTTCTGCGTCGCTCTCGTCTTCTATCTCGTGACGCTTCCTGTCGAATATAACGCCAGCAGACGCGCGATGGCGGCGCTCAGCTCGAACGGCATCGTCAGCGAGGATGAACTCGCGGGCGTTAAGCGCGTTCTCAACGCGGCGGCGCTCACCTATGTCGCAAGCATGCTCGCGGCGTTCCTGAACCTGCTGCGACTGCTCGTCCTGCGCGGAAACAGACGCTGATGGACGCGCGAAGCGCGGCTCTGAGCGTGCTCAGACGCGTCGAGGAGGACGGAGCCTATTCGAATCTGGAGCTTGACCGTCTGCTCAAATCAGGCCGTGTGGAGGAACGTGAACGGGGTCTGACGACGAAGCTCGTGTACGGCACGCTTCAGAACCGTCTGCTTCTCGATCAGGTTCTCAGAGGCTTTATCCGCCGCGGCTACAACAGACTCAAGCCGGCCGTAAAAAACGCGCTGCGCATGGCGGTTTATCAGATACTGATGCTGGATTCGATCCCGGACTACGCGGCGATCGACGCGGCGGTGTCTCAGGTCAGGAAAGCGGACAGACGATCTGCGGGTCTGGCCAACGCGTCCCTTCGGAATATCGCAGGAAACAGAGAACGAATCCTGAAGGATATTTCGGAGGCGCCTGCGGAGGTTCGTGCGTCGGTGCCGGACTGGATTGCCGATCTGTACCGTCGGAGCTATGGAGAGGATGCGGATAAAATCCTTGAAATGACCGGCACCCGTCCGCCGCTTGCTGTCAGGGCGAATACGCTGGTCAATACCCGCGCAGAGCTCGTCGAAAAGCTCGCGGCGGAGGGGATCGGATCCTCTTCCGCACAGCTCGGACGGGATTCTCTGATTATCGAAGAATCGGAGCTGCCGGCCGGCGGGATCGATGCTCTGGCGTCGTTTCAGGACGGCGGCTTTATCGTTCAGGATGCCGGTGCGGCCCTGATCGGAGAAATACTCGATCCGCAGCCGGGATCTGCAGTCGCGGACCTGTGCGCGGCACCGGGAGGCAAGACGACCCACCTGTCCGCGCTGATGGATAATACCGGGACGGTTCTTGCCGGCGATCTTCATGAGAACCGGCTCGAGCTCATCAGAGAAAATGCGCGGCGGCTCGGCTGTACGAATATCGAAGCGGTTAAGCTCGATGCTGCGGCCGCTCCCGGAGAGGATCAGCAGGAACGCTTCGATGCGGTTCTGCTGGACGCGCCGTGCTCGGGACTCGGCATCATCCGGAGAAAGCCGGATATCCGCTACAGAGTCGTGCAGGAGGATCTTGCGGAGCTTGAAAAGCTGCAGTCAGAAATGCTCGATTCGGCGGATCTGAGGCTTAAACCGGGCGGAAGGATGGTATATTCTACATGTACCGTCAATCCCGGAGAAAACGGGGATCAGGTCCGGCGCTTTCTGAAGCGCCATCCGGACTACACGGTACTGACAGAACGTCAGACCTCGCCCCTTGAGCAGGCAGACTGCTTTTATATGTGCGAACTTAAAAAGGCCTGAGGGCCTTTTTGTCATGTATAGCCTGAAACGCTGAAAGGATCATAAAATGGAACAGAATCAGAAAACAAATCTATTCGGGATGACCGAACAGGAGCTCAGACAGCTTGCGTCGGATCTCGGAGAAAAGCCTTTCCGCGGCCGTCAGCTGTACGACTGGATCTACGGAAAGAAAGCGTCGTCCCTTGACGAAATGGGGAATCTTCCCGGAAAGTTCAGAGAAAATCTCGCGAAGGACTATACTGTATTTACCGGAGACATCGAACGAAAGCAGACGGATCCCTCGGACGGCACGATCAAGTATCTGACGCGCCTTGCGGACGGAGAACACGTCGAGAGCGTTCTGATGTCCTATGAACACGGAAATTCGCTGTGCGTGTCCACGCAGGTGGGCTGCAATATGGGATGCACGTTCTGCGCCTCCGGACTTGGCGGAAAGGTCAGGGACCTGACCGCGGGAGAGATCGCCGGACAGATCGTCTCCGCCGAAAAGGACTCCGGACGAAAGGTTTCGAATATCGTCCTGATGGGGATGGGAGAACCTCTCGACAACTTTGACGAGGTCATGGATTTTATACGCATCGCCAACGAGGATCTCGGTATCGGACAGCGGCATATCACGCTGTCCACCTGCGGGCTCGTGCCCGGCATCGAACGCCTTGCCGATAAGAATCTGCAGATCAACCTGGCGGTCTCGCTTCACTCGCCGTTCCAGGAAGAACGCGCCCGGATCATGCCGGTCGCCCGCGCGTACCCGATCCCGCAGCTCATCGCGGCCTGTGACGACTACTTTAACAGAACCGGAAGACGCGTCACCTATGAATACACGCTGATAGACGGAGTCAACGACAGGCCGGAGGACGCTGCGGAGCTGAAAAAACTGCTGGGCGGAAAACCCCATCATATTAACCTGATTCCGCTCAATCCTGTAACGGAAACGAATCACAAACGTAGCAATAATGTAAATTTATTTGCGGCTGAATTGAAAAAACACCACCTTAACAGTACAATTAGAAGAAAAAACGGCGGTAATATCGACGCTGCATGCGGACAGCTTCGCAGAAACAGCATGAGGTAAAGAATGAAATGTGCTTACTCGACAAACATAGGCGCTAAACGAAAAATCAATCAGGACGCCTGTCTGGCTGCCGAGATCACGAACAATGGAACCGAATATTATGTCTTTGCAGCAGCGGACGGACTAGGCGGACATCGCTCGGGTGAGGTCGCAAGTCAGATGGCGGTGGACTTTATCAAGGACTTCCTGCCGGAGGTGAACGATTACTCGGACCCGGTGGAGATGGACCGATTCGTCAACGATATCAATTCAGAAATCGTCAGAGCCAGCATTCACGATCCGGAGCTCTCCGGAATGGCGACGACACTCACTCTCTGTATCCTGGGAGACGGAAAGCTGGATATTATCCAGATCGGCGACAGCCGCGCCTACAGGATCAACAAAAAAGGAATTTCCAGACTCACCAAAGATCATTCGCTTGTACAGATGCTTATCGACGAAGGACGCCTGTCTCCGGAAGACGCGGCCAGACATCCCCAGAAGAACGTCATTACGCGCGCCCTCGGGACGGATTCGATGGTGAGCATCGATTTATACGAATATGAAGTCAAGTCAGGCGATACGTTCCTCGTGTGTACGGACGGCCTGTATAATATGGTACCGGAAGAGGAGATTTATTCGATCGTCAGTGAGAATGCTCCTGAATCCGCGGTGAAACAGCTGATAAATCTCGCGAATGAAAACGGCGGAAGCGACAATATCACCGTGATGGTTTTCAACAGTGAAGGAGACGCGGCTGATGATCAATAAAATACTGAACGGACGTTATCAGATCGTCGAGCTTATCGGCCGCGGCGGCATGGCGTACGTCTACAAGGCCAAGGATCTGAAACTGAACCGCTTCGTCGCGGTCAAGGTTCTGCGTGAGGAGTACACGGACAATGAACAGTTCATCAAGAAGTTCGACCGTGAATCGCAGGCAGCTGCGGGACTTTCTCATCCGAATATCGTTTCAGTCTACGATGTCGGCGTCCAGGATAATATTTACTATATTATTATGGAATATGTCGACGGGATCACCCTCAAACAGTATCTGAACAAAAAGGGACATCTCGACTACGAGGAAGCGACCCAGTATATCCTGGAAATCGCCGAAGCACTTAAATGCGCCCACGAGCACAAGATTATCCATCGGGATATCAAGCCCCATAACATTCTGCTTACGAAGACGCTGACGCCCAAGGTGGCGGATTTCGGCATCGCCCGGGCGATCACATCCAGCACCGTCACGATCACGAATCAGACGATGGGCTCGGTTCACTACATTTCGCCGGAGCAGGCCCGCGGCGGCTTTGTCGACGAACGCTCCGACCTTTATTCGCTGGGGATCATGTATTACGAGCTGCTTACAGGGCAGCTTCCCTTCGACGAAGAGAGCACCGTCTCCATTGCGATCAAGCATATTCAGGAACCGCTGAATCCGCCGAAGAATCTCGTGCCGGATCTGCCGGATTCCGTGAACAAGGTGGTTGTCAAGCTTACTCAGAAGAAGCCCGAAGACCGCTATCAGAATATGGACGAGCTGATCCGCGACCTGGATCTGATGCTCAACGACTTCAATACGCAGCTGGCGGGAAGCAGCGTTCCGCTGCTAGAGGAAGACGATACCGGCCTGTTCAAGGTCGAACCCGTCACGGCGCCCATCTCCACCTCCGAAGGCGCGGATGTCGAAACGCCGGCCAGCGATATCGCGAAAAAGAAAAAGAAGCATAAAACCGTCTGGACAGTGCTGATCATACTGCTTGTCATCGCGGGAACGATGGCCGTTCTGTATATGAACGGGATCATCTTCAACAAGACCGTCCAGGTTCCGAACGTCACGGGGATGACCCTGACGGACGCGACGGCGGCGATCAAGGCAGCGAACCTGTCTCTGGAAGTCGAACAGGAAGTTTACAACGCAGATGTCGAATCCGGCAAGATCATCACGCAGGATCCGGCGGCCGGTTCTGAGCTTCAGGAAAACAAGGTCGTCAAGGTTACCGTCAGCAAGGGAATTAAAACTGTGACGGTACCCGATGTCGTCGGAATGGACGAGGATGAAGCCACAACCACGCTTACGGCGCAGAAATTCAACGTCGACATCAAGCGCGAGTACAACTCGAATTACGGCTACGGCGCCGTGTTCTCTCAGGATCCGTCCGCGTCGAGCACCGTTCAGGAAGGCACGAAGGTTACGATCTACGTCAGCAAGGGCGAAGATACGGTTTCCGTTCCGGGAATTATCGGACTGACCCAGGCTGACGCGCAGTCACGTCTGTCCGCCAATAATCTGAATGTCGGTACGGTCACCCAGGCTGAGAGCAGCCAGTATGCCGCCGGCGTCGTCATTTCCCAGGATCCTGCGGAAAGCACGAGCGTCTCGAAGGGCACGTACATCAACTTTGTCGTCAGTACCGGACCGCCGAAGACGACCACCACCGATACCGGAAGCAGCGGATCGGACAGCTCGAGCAGCGGATCAGGCAGTTCCAGTTAAAGCGGAACGTGCGGCACCAGCTGATCTTCAGGTTCAAGCAGCATTTCGACCAAAACGAGCGGCATTTAAGAAGGCCTATGAGCGAAACCAGAGAAGAATTAAAAATCAGAGCACGTATCATCAAGGGGATCGGGGGGTTCTATTACGCGGAACCCCTCGATCCGCTCTTTTTATCCGGAATATCCGAAGACCGGTACGACCCGGAAACCGTCCGGCAGGTTCTTGAGAATCCGCCGGAGATTCCGATCGAATGCAAGCCCCGGGGCATCTTCCGTCACAAAAAGATGAAGCCCGCCATCGGCGATCTGATCGCACTGTCGCCGGATTCCGAGGGCGGCTGGGTCATCACGGAGATCGAAGACAGGCGCAACAGCTTTATCCGACCCGCGGTAGTCAATGTCGATATCGCGGTCATCTGCTTTGCGCTGACAAAGCCCGCGCCGGACCTGCTCCTGCTGGACAAGCTGCTGATTCAGGCACAGCTTAACAGCGTGGACCCGGTCATCTGCTTTACGAAGCGCGATACGGACACGCAGGGTGCGTTTGAGAATTACAGCAGAATTTACGAGCCGGCCGGATTTCCGGTGATCGGTCTGTCTGCGAAGGAGGACGATTCATTTCCGGAGCTGACGGAGAGAATCGCGGGGAAGACGGCGTTTCTGGCGGGCCCCTCGGGGGTCGGCAAATCGACCCTGATCAACCGGATCAGCTCCGCGGAGATGGATACCGGAGAGCTGTCGCAGAAGCTCGGCAGAGGGCGTCATACGACCCGTCACGTCGAGCTGCTGCCGGGACTGTCGGGGGGATGGCTTGTGGATACGCCGGGGTTTACGAGCCTCGAGCTGGAACAGCAGATCACGCCTGAGGAGCTTGCGGACTGGTATCCCGAGTTCGCGGAGGCCCAATGCCGGTTTGCGGACTGCGTTCATATCTCGGAGCCCGGCTGCGCGGTACGCACTGCGGTGGATTCCGGAGAAATTGCGAAGGAACGCTACGACAGCTATAAGACGCTGTATAAGCAGCTGAAGAACCGGAAGGTCCGGTACTGATCCCGGCCGCTGGACGGAGGCGGGGACTGCCGAAACAGGCCCGCAGGGTTCGGGACAAAGAGCCGTTTCCGTGAAAAACGGGCCTGATGAAAAGTGAGTTTTATCCTGACGCAATGGGTTATATAATAAGAATGATCCGGCGCGCGGACGCCGGAAGCGGAAAAGAGAAAAACGGCATAAAAAAAACGCGCCCTTCGGCACGTTTTTCCATGTATTAAGCTTAATAAATGGTTTTTGTGAACGCTTGGAATCAGGCGCGTTCGACTTTGCCTGAACGAAGACATCTGGTGCAGACTTCGACATGCTTGGTAGTACCGTCTTCGACAATCTTCACCTTCTGAAGGTTCGGTTTCCAGGTACGTTTATTATGTTTATTCGAGTGAGAGACATGGTTGCCTGACACTACGCTTTTCTTGCATACATAGCACTCTTTTGACATTGTGACACCTCCTTTATAAATTTGCAACTTAAACAGGAACTATTATACCACAGGTCTAAAAAACGTGCCAATATAAAATTTTGAAAACAAGCCGCGCTTATTGTAGAATATGAATGAATGAAAAAAGGAGCCATCAATGAAAATCGAGAACGAACTTGGTTATATCGAGATTTCTGAAAAAGCGATCGCGGACATCGCAGGGTACGCCGCGATGACCTGTTACGGGGTTGTCGGCATGGCACATCAGCGGGGAACCGACGGACTGATCGAAATTCTGTCCGGCAAACATGTCAGCAAGGGCGTAAAGGTCCGCTTCAACGACAAGGGTGAAGCGCTCGTTGACGTTTACGTTATTCTGGAACAGGCGATAAAGATTTCTGTTGTTGCCGAAAATATTATCGATGCGGTGAAATACAACGTTGAAAAACAGGCGGGCGTCAAAGTCAGAAGAATCAGCGTAAATGTCGTAAGCATCAGAATGTAGGTGAATGATGGGAAATCAAACGATAGACGGCAAAGAGCTGAAAAAGATGTTCGAGGTCGGGGCGAAGAACCTCGAGCTCAACAAGAAGACGGTCGACGAACTGAACGTGTTTCCGGTGCCGGACGGCGATACGGGTACGAATATGTCGCTGACGTTTAAAAACGCCGTTGCCGAGCTGAACAAGCTCGGACACGATTCGCTTCACGGAGTCGCAAAGACCGCTTCCTCGGGAGCGCTGATCGGCGCGCGCGGAAATTCCGGCGTTATCCTGTCCCAGCTGCTGCGCGGTCTTGCCGCGAGCATGAAGGGCAAGGACAAGCTTGAAATCAGGGATGCGGCAGCCGCGTTAAAATCCGCTTCGGACGCAGCCTACAAGGCGGTCATGAAGCCGACGGAAGGGACAATCCTGACCGTCGCGCGAAAGATGGGCGAATTTGCAGATGCCAATTATCCCAACTACACGGATATGAACGAATTTCTGACGGATGTCATCAGGGAAGGCAACAAGACGCTTCAGGAAACGCCGGAGCTTCTGCCGGTACTCAAAGAAGCGGGAGTCGTCGACTCCGGCGGACAGGGTCTGATGTATATCGTAGAAGGCGCTCTGAAGGGACTTAAGAACGAAGAGCTGGGCGAAGAGGTGACGCTGGATCTGTCCACGAGAGACAGACTCGTCGACGACTCGGGAATGAAGCCTGAAGATATCACCTACGGCTACTGCACGGAATTTATCATTACGGACGCGGAAAAAGCGGACGACGAAGAGCTGCGCGATTATCTGAATACCATCGGCGACTGTACGCTGGTCATCAAAGACGACGACATCGTCAAGGTTCACGTTCATACCGACCATCCCGGCAAGGCCTTCGAAAAAGGTCTGACCTACGGCCCGCTCACACGGATGAAGATCGACAATATGCGTGAAATGCTCGGGACGACGAAGAGCGCGGAAGAGGAAAAGGAAAAAGCGGCCAAGCAGCCGCCGAAGCCCTACGGCTTTGTCGCCGTATCCCCGGGACCGGGCCTTACGGACATCCTGAAGGATCTCGGCGTCACCGAGGTCATCACGGGCGGACAGACGATGAATCCGAGCACTCAGGACTTCCTCGAGGATATCGACAAGATCAATGCGGAGCATGTTTTCCTGTTCCCGAACAACGGCAATATCATCCTCGCGGCCAATCAGGCGGAAGCGATCTCCGACCGGAATATCCATGTGATCCCGACAAAGACGCTGCCCCAGTGTATCGCCGCGATGCTCGTCTTCGATCCTGAAGCGGACTGGGAAACCAATCTGGAACAGATGAACGAAGCGATCGGCGAGGTCAAGACCGGCGAAATCACCTATGCGATCCGCGATACGAAGATCAACGGCCTGAAGATCGTAAAGAACAATATTATCGGACTGACCGGCGGAGAAATCGTCGCGAAGGGAAAGAGCGTCGATCAGGTCGCGGAAGAGCTCCTCGACAAAATGGTCGACGAAGATACCGAACTCATTTCGCTGTACTACGGCAACGACGTGACGGAAGATGAAGCTGCAGCTCTGTCCGACAAGCTCGAACAGAAGTACGAGGACTGCGATTTCGAAGTAAGCTTCGGCGGACAGCCGCTCTATTACTACATCATCTCAGTTGAATAAATGAGACCAGAAACACCGGTAACAGAGTTGAAAGGGGTCGGCCGGGTCAGAGCGCAGAAGCTTCACGACGCGGGAATCGAAACCGTCGGTGGACTCCTGAATATGCTCCCGAACCGCTATGAGGACCGCACGGTCTTCGGCGGCTTCGACCTGCCGGTACCTGATACGCCCGTCACGGTTCGCGCGTGCGCGGGGGCAAAGGGGACAGTGCGCCGGATCCGGCGCGGCATGTCCCTTTTTGTTTTGCCTCTGATCTGGAAGTCGGCTGACGGGAAGACCGTCAAGGCGGAGGCTGTCTGGTTCAACCAGCCCTATCTGTCCGGGACCTTTGCCCCGGGCGAGGAGCTTCTGCTGTTCGGCAGGATCACGAAAAAGGACAAGGAAGCCTTCAGAATGTACGCTCCGAAATTTGCGCGCGCCGCGGACGAGGAGACCTTTGTCCGGATCACGCCTGTCTACCCGAAGGTGGACGGAATCGGCCCGGGGGTTCTGAGCGGAATGATCCGCAGAGCCTGGGACGATCTTGACGCCGGCATGACCGATCCTGTTCCGGATCATCTGCGCCGGGATTACGGTCTGCCGGACTACCGGGAGACGATCCGGGGAATCCATTTTCCGGAAAACAGGGAGATGCTCGACGCCGCGATGCGCCGGCTTAAATTCGAAGAAGGAATCAGAATTGCGACGGGGATTCTCAGGATACGCTGCTCGGGCGGCGGGACGAGAGCCGTCGTCCGCGATTTCGATCAGGTCCGCGCCTTTGCGGCTGGTCTTCCCTTCGAACTGACCGGCGCCCAGAAACACGTTCTCGAAGAGATTTTCGGCGATTTCTCGGGCGACCGGGCGATGAACCGGATGCTTCAGGGAGACGTGGGCAGCGGGAAGACGATTATCGCGGTGATCTGCGCCTATCAGATGGCGCTGTCCGGGTATCAGACCGTCTATATGGCGCCGACGGAGATTCTCGCGGAGCAGCATGCGAAAAATTTCGCCGCGCTGCTGGAGCCCCATGGGATACGAACCGCGATGCTGACGGGAAGCCTGAAGCCTTCCGAGGCCCAACGGGTCCGGGAGGGTCTGGAAAACGGAGAGATTCAGGTGGCTGTCGGCACCCATGCTCTGATCCAGGAAAAGACGCATTTTTATAATCCGGGTCTCGTCATCACGGACGAGCAGCACCGGTTCGGAGTGCGCCAGAGAGGCCAGCTGTCGAACAAGGGGGGCTGTCATACCCTCGTCATGAGCGCGACGCCCATTCCGAGAACGACCGCGCTGACGCTGTACGGAGACCTGGACCTGTCGGTCATCGACGAGCTTCCCGCGGGAAGAAAGAAAATCAAGACGTATTTTTATACGACGAAGGCGCTGACGAAGATATACGGGTTTATCGAAGATCAGATCCGGGAGGGCCATCAGGCCTTTATCGTCTGTCCCTTTATCGAAGAATCCGAGGAAATGCCCGAGGTTGCGGACGTTACGCGTGTCTGCGCGGATATCCGGAAATTTGCCGGAAAGCGCTTTAAAACGGAAGCTCTGCACGCAAAGCAGAAGCCCGAACAGAAGGAACGGGTGATCCGCCGCTTTACGGAGGGAAAAACGGATGTGCTCGTGGCGACAAGTATTATCGAGGTCGGTATTGACGTCGCCAATGTCACGACTGTGCTCGTGATGAGCGCGGATCGTTTCGGACTTGCACAGCTCCATCAGCTGCGGGGAAGGACCGGACGCTCCGGCACCCAGAGCTACTGCTTCCTCGTATCGGACAATCTGAACGAGACGACTGTGGAACGCATGAAAATTATCGTGAACAGCACGAGCGGTCAGGAGATCGCGATGGCGGACTACAGACTGCGGGGGCCGGGAGAATATTTCGGCTTCCGGCAGCACGGATACGGAGGACTGCGGCTGCTCGATCCGCTGGCGGAACCGGAGCTCTTCGACAGCTGTGTGAAGGCTGCCCGGGAGATCTACGATTCAGGCAGCGCGGAGGACATGATCTTCAAGGACCGGCTCCTGTCGGAATTTGACGAGAAGACGCGTGAGATCAGCATGACGTAAGGAGAAGCTATGAGAGTAATCGGAGGCTGCAGGGGCGGGATCAGACTGGCCGGGTTCACCGGAGACAGGATCCGTCCGACTTCGGACAAGGTCAAGGGAGCTGTGTTCTCCATCCTCGACAATCTTGTCCCGGATTACGATACCTTCGCCGACCTGTTTGCCGGAACCGGCGGAATGGGGATCGAAGCGCTGAGCCGCGGAGCGGAGAACGTTTATTTTTTTGACAGGGATCCGAAAAGCCTGGCCGTCGTCAGGGAGAATCTGAAACGCACCGGCTTTTCGGATTCGGCCGAGGTGAACCGGATGCCCGCCCGCAGGGGACTTGACAGGCTCGCGGCAGACGAAGTCCGGTGCGACGTGATCTTTATGGATCCGCCGTACAGAGATGTCGTCGATTCGCTCTCGCTCTTTGACGAAATAGAGCGGGCGCAGCTGCTTGCTGCAGACGGAGTTATTGTACTCGAACATGACAAATCTGATATAATACCCAATAAGGTTTCAGCTTTTATGAAAATCAAAGAGAAGATGTACGGAAACACCGCCATCAGCTTTTTTCGCCGGGGGGAGAAATGAAAACAGTCGTTTATCCGGGCTCTTTTGATCCGATTACGATCGGTCATCTTGATATTATCAAGCGCGCGTCGAAGCTTTTCGACCGCGTCATCGTATGCATTATGAAAAATGTCGAGAAAAAAGGCCTGTTTACCTACAACGAACGAAAACAGCTTGTTGAAATCGCCATACAGGATATGGACAATGTCGTATGCTGCACCAGCAGAGGGCTGCTGACGGATTTTATGCGCGCTAACGATATTGTCTATATTATCAAGGGACTTCGCAATGCTGAAGATTTTAATTACGAGCTTTCGATGGACCGCTTCAACAGCCAGCTGCTGCCGGAAAGCGAAACGATCTATCTTGCGGCGGAAGCGGACCAGACGTGGGTCAGCTCAAGCGCTGTGCGCGAACTGATCTCGTACGATGCGGATATTTCTCCGTACGTTCCGCCTAAGGTACTGGAACAGATTATCGAACTCAGGAGGAACAGCCTGTGAAGGTTATCGAACTGATAGATGAAATGCAGAAAATAGTCGAAAACGGGAGCACCCTTCCGTTTTCGTCGAAGGCGCTGATCAACCCAGAAGAAGCGCTGGACATACTTGACGATATCCGCAAGGCGCTTCCTGAAGAACTGGTTCAGGCCCAGGACATCGTCAACAGAAAAAACGCGATTCTCGTCGAAGCGCAGAACGATGCGGACAGGATCAGATCCGAAGCGAAGCAGAGACTTGCGGAAATGATCAATACGAACGAAATCACGCGCACGGCGACCGAACAGGCGGAGAAGATCCTGGAAAACGCCCAGAATTCGGCGAAGGATATCCGCGTCGGTACTCAGCATTATTCGGATAAAATCCTGTACAACCTGCAGGTACAGCTTAAGCAGATCAACGATACGATCGAAGAGGACCGGAAGGAACTCAGACAGATCAAATGAGTCGCATGCGGCGGCGCGGGTATACAGCGGGACAAGGGACTTTGTCCCTTTTTTTATCTGCCTTTCATCAGGAAACGCCGGATAAAAGTCTGAAAGCGAAAGGGAATAACGCATGAAGCTCGGAACGAAACAGAAAATGACCGTCGAAAGAGTCGGAGAACACGGAGCCTTCCTCGCGGAAACGCCGGGAGACCGTCAGACTGTCCTGCTCCCCGGATCGGAGCTGCGCCGCGAGCACAGAGAGCTCGAACCCGGCGATGAGCTCGAGGTTTTTTTATACAAGTATACGGAAGCACGACCGACGGCCACACTGAAGACGCCGAAAATTGAGCTCGGCGGATTCGCGCCTCTGAAGGTTAAAACGGTCACCGGAATCGGTGCCTTTCTCGACTGGGGGCTGGACAAGGACCTGCTGCTTCCATATTCGGAACAGACTGTCAAGGTCATGCAGGGACGCGATTATCTCGTGAGTCTGTACGAGGACAAATCGGGGCGTCTCGCGGCGACGATGAAGGTCTATCCGCTGCTCGCGACCGATTCGAAGTACAAAAAAGGCGACTGGACGGAAGGCTACGTCTATCAGATCAATCCGGAGCTCGGCGCGTTTCTCGCGGTGGACAACCGTTACAACGGCATGATCCGCAAGGAAGATCTGAACGAGACCGTGAAGAACGGCCGGACGGTCAGAGTCCGGGTGACCGGAATCCGCAAGGACGGAAAGCTCATGCTCTCTCCGGTCAAAAAAGCCTACAAGGAGATCGGGCACGACGCCGAAAGTGTTCTGACCGCGCTCAATCTGAGCCGCGGCTTCCTTCCGTACAACGACAAAAGCGACGCGGAAGAGATCCGGCAGGCCTTCGGAATTTCGAAAGGCGCGTTCAAGAAAGCGCTCGGGCATCTGCTCAAGGAAGGTCTTGTGGAACAGACAGAGGACGGGATCCGCGCGGCGGAAAAGAAACGCCGGTAAACCCATTGCACAAAACCGGGAAGACTTTAATTGACTGAAGTTTTCTTAACTGGTAGAATATTCAGAAATCAACGTTTCGGAGGGGAATATGCTCGCATCAAAGCTAATACTGAAATGTCTCGAAGACGAAAATGTCGAAGTGATCTTCGGATACCCGGGCGGAGCGCTGCTTCCGCTGTACGAAGCGATGCGTGAATCCCCGATCCGCCATATCCTTGTGCGCAACGAACAGGCTGCTCCGCATTACGCAAGCGGATATGCCAGAGTTTCGGGAAGAACAGGCGTATGTCTGGCGACCTCGGGTCCGGGGGCAACAAATCTTGTGACCGGGATTGCGACCGCCTACCTGGATTCGATTCCGCTCGTCGTCCTGACGGGACAGGTCAACCGCGACCTGATCGGTACCGACGCCTTCCAGGAAGCGGACATCACCGGCGCGACGGAACCGTTCACGAAGCATTCGTATCTCGTCAAGGATGCGTCGCAGCTTCCGAGAATCATCAAGGAAGCGTTCTACATCGCTTCGACCGGCAGGCCCGGTCCCGTTCTTATCGATATCCCGCGCGACGTTCAGGAGGAAAATCTCAGGAACATCGACAGGAATCCGGATATGAACATCCCCGGCTACAAGCCCAACTACAAAGGCCATACCGGTCAGATCCGCAGGGCGATACGCAAGATCAAGCAGTCGAAGCGGCCGGTTATCTACGCGGGAGGCGGAGTCAAGCTGTCCTACGCGGAAAACGAGCTGCTCGCCTTCGCGGAAGCCAACCAGATCCCGGTCATCACGACGATGATGGGCATCGGCTGTTTCCCGGAGGATCATCCGCTGTACTGCGGTATTGTCGGCAGCCACGGCTACGACTATTCCAACGCGATCATGGAGGAGGCGGACCTGTGCATCTGCGTTGCGGCCCGCATGTCCGACCGCGGCGTGGCAGGAACTCAGAAGGATATCGAAAAGATGGAGCTTATCCATATCGATATCGATCCGGCGGAAATCGGCAAAAATATTGAAAACACGGAGATTCCGATCGTCGGGGATGCCAGGACTGTGCTGCTGGATCTGCTCAAGCGCGATCTGAACACGGACACGTCCCGGTGGCTTACGAGGATCAGCGCGATCAAGGATGAGATTCCGCTGCTGTTCCATCAGAGCCTCGAAAACGGTCTCGCCAATCCGAAGCTGTTTTTCGAACAGCTGTCGACAGTCGCGTCGGAGGACGCGATTCTGTTCGCGGATGTCGGACTCAATCAGATCTGGGCCGCGCTGTACTACCATATTTACGGAAAACGCAGATACTTCACCTCCGGCGGGCTGGGCACGATGGGCTACAGCATCCCGGCATCGGCCGGGGCGGCGGTCGCTCTCGGAAACGAAGCGGGAAACGAAGCCGAAGACGGCAACAAACGTCAGATCTACTGCGTATGCGGCGACGGAAGTTTCCAGATGTCGCTGGCGGAGCTTGCGGTAATCTCGCAGCTGGGACTGAATATCAATATCCTGCTGTTCACGAATACGAAGCTCGGGATGGTGCGTCAGCTTCAGCACGACACCTACGGAAAGGATCATTATTCCGGAACGGATCTGAATTTCGAAATCGACTTTATGAAGCTCGCCCAGGCCTACGGAATCCCGTCGTTCAGAGCGTCGACGACTGAAGACGCGGTGACTGCCGCTCAGAAGGCGGCTGCGATACAGGGCCCGACGATCGTTCAGATCGACGTGGACAAAGATTTCCTGCGAATATAGGAGGAGAGCATGGAGCATTTAACGAATCATAATAAACACCGCTGTCTGTCACTCCTCGTTATGAATAATGCCGGAGTATTGTCGCGTATTTCAGGGCTGTTCTCGCGCCGCGGCTACAATATCGACGCGCTGACTGTCGGAACCACCGAAGACGAGCAGATATCGCGGATTACGATCACCGTGTCCGGCGACGACAAGGTGATCGAACAGATCATCAAGCAGCTGTACAAGCTCGTCGACGTCATCAAGATTGTCGAGCTGGAAAAAGGGCAGGCGATCCGCCGGGAGCTGGTCTACATCAAGGTCAAGGCGGACGATACGAACCGGAACAAGATCGTCGCGATCTGCAATCTGTTCAGAGCCAACGTCGTCGACGTGGCGCCGGAAAGCCTGATCCTCGAGATCGTCGGACCGGCCAGCAAAATCGACGCGTTTTTCGAGATGATCAAGCCTTTCGGGATCATCGAATTTGTCCGCTCCGGAGCAACGGGACTCCAGAGAGGAAAGCGCAGCGTCCACGAATCGAAATAGACCGGCATGTAACCATGCCGTACTCAGATAAGAGTCAGACAGCAGAACTGCCTGGCTCTTGTTTTTTGAGGTGAAAAATGAGAATCATCAGGTAAAAACAGCGTAAAAAAAGAAGACCTTGACGGTCTTCCGAGCTTAATTTTCTTAAAAACTGTATAATAGGTAAAGCCTAGCGGGCACGCTGTCTTTTGCGGTCCAGATAAATCACCGAAGCGCATCTGATCGAGACGATCAGTCCGGTCATGTAGATGATCCCGCCGACGATTCTGTATGTCGCGAGAGATCCGAAGATGCAGCCGGCGAGCTGAAGGGCAAAATAGACCGAAATTGCGTCGCACAGGATCTCGGCTCCCGTACCGAGCCGGCCTGCTCTGAGCGCCGGAATCACGCGGAAACGGATACTCCAGATCATTGCGGCAAGGATGAGTATCGTAAAGATGCCTGCGAGGAGAAGGGAACGGGTGTCGACGGTCGTCTTGTCCCAGAGGATCTCCGGCCGGATCAGACCGCTCAGAGTAAGCAGGTGGATCAGGGCCAGTCCGCACAGAAAGATGAGAAGCAGACCCGGGCTTCTATAGAAGGATCTGCGTTTCTTATTAAGACGCTGCTGCGCTGATGATTTCACAGAAGTATTCCTTTCTTGATAATCGGACCGCTGCGTTTTGAACAACGGTATTAAAGATTTCTTAATATATTTAGAATTGTAACACATTGTAAGCTAGTAAACAAGATTTACTAAAGGGAGTCATCGCATGAATTTTATGAGCGAAATGGCGGGATCCGCATGGTCCATCGTTCCGATCCTGCTGATTCTGTTTCTGATGGCCGGTATCGTCATGGCTTTTTTTCTGAAGGCCAAGATCGAAGAGATCACAGTTTATCTGAAAAGCATCGCGACGTCGCTGGAAAAGCTGACGGACCGTGTCGATGAAGATGCCGAAGGCTACAGACGGAAAAATGAACCGCCCCGCGGCTATTGAACGTAAGAGGACTTCTGTGAAGGAAGCGGCTGTATACAGGAATCTGTCCGAACTGTTTAAGGACGGCGAACAGATCGAGGGACTCTATACCCTTGTCGCGGGGATCCTGTACGGCAGGCTCACAGGCTGCAGCCCGGATCCGGAACAGATTTTTAAGACGGGGCTTCGCGGGCTTGCGGAGCGTCTCACAGGAGAAAATATCACCGATCCGGCATTCGGCGCAGCGGGTATCGAATGCCCGGCGCTGTCGGAGGCGGAGTTTGACGATGTCCGCCGGGCTGTCGCCGGACCTGAAGCCTTCGGCGCCGTCCGAACCGCTCTGCTCGATCTTCGGGAGCGGAAGGATTCGGGAAGCTTCTACACGCCCTCCGCGCTGGCGGGACTTGTCGCAGAAGCAGTTCCTTCTCTGCCGGACGGGCGTATTCCTGAGGTCTGCGATCCGGCCTGCGGGGGCGGAGCGCTGCTGCTAGCGGTTCTCCGAGAGCTGACGGAACGGGGAAAGACGTCCCGGGAGGTCATACCGCATCTGTACGGGTGCGATATCGATCCGGATGCCGTCTATGCGGCCCGGTGCGCGCTGATCTTCTCCGGAACCGGAACGGTTTATCCGGAGGGACTGACTGTCTGCGATTCGCTGACTGAGCCTCCGGATGAACGCCGGTACGATCTTGTCGTGATGAATCCGCCGTGGCTGGGCAGACGCGCTTCAAAACAGCTGGCGCCCGCGCTCAGAGACCGCTTCTCGAGGGTCTTCACCGACAAAAGCGACTGTTCGTACTGTTTCTATCAGCTTGCGTTCGAGTCACTGCGGCCCGGCGGCACTCTGTGCGCGCTGGGATCACGCTATTTCTTCGAAGCGGGAAGCGCCGCGGATCTCAGGTCCTATCTAACTTCGTCGTTTATAATCGAAGAGATTGCCGATTTTTACGGCCAGAGGGTTTCGGAATGGCCGGGTGTCGATCCGATGCTTCTGACCGCAGCTTCCGCCGGAGAACATGTCCGGACGAAGCCAGCGCGGATCCTCAGACCTGCGTCGCTTCCGGGCGGGAGCCTGCGCGCGCAGGATGTCGCCGGCTCGATTGAAAACGCCCGGAACGGAGTGCGAGCCGGGACTGTCCCGTTTACGCTGTACGAAAGCAGGATGCCGGAACCCGGAAGCGGGGCGACATGGAAGCTCAGCGATCCCGGTCAGCTACGGCTGTCGGGATTGTCGGGTCTTACGGGAGGCAGGCTCGGAGATGTCTGCAGGAGCTTTCAGGGAGTCATCACAGGCTGCGACCGCGCGTTCGTACGCGGCGCGGACGATCCGGACTGCCGGAAGCTTGCAGCCTACGTCCGGCCGTGGATCAAAAATTCAGATGTTCTGAAGGACCGGATCGGGGCCGCACGGAAGCGTCTGCTTTATATCGGCAGGGATGCGCCCGAGGACAGCACGCTTGTCCGCGCACTCTCGCCGTGGCGGGACAGACTCGAGCGGCGCCGTGAAACGGCGTCGGGACGGACTCCGTGGTACAGCGTTCAGTGGGAACGGGATCCGGAGCTTTTCCAGTCCGTGAAGATCGTCTGGCCCTACAAGTCGGACCGGAACGCGTTCCGCGTCGACAGGACCGGGGCGTTCTTTTCCGCGGACGTATACGGAATGACCGTAACCGACCCGGAATGGGATCCGGATCTTCTCGCAGCGCTGCTGAACACGCCGTTTTATGACAGGCTGTTCAAGAGCTTCGGGAAGAAGCTCGGCGCTTCGCTGTACGAATATTACCCGAATACTGTAATGCGGCTCAAGCTTCCCGATCCGAAGGCGCTTCGTCAGGCGCTGAACGAAACGGGCGGGCCGCCTTTGATAAACGGAGCCGGCTCGGGGCCGGCCGTTCCGTCTTCCGATATGCTTGAGGAAGCGATGAAAAAACTGACGGCGCCCCGGAACGGGGCTGGAAAGTGATATGCAGCAGCAGAATTTTTTTACACAGAACTATGAACAGCAGATCAGAAGCAGGGCGCCGCTGGCGCTGAGGATGCGTCCCGAAACGCTGGACGAATTCGTCGGGCAGGGACAGATCGTCGGATCCGGCCGCCTGCTGACGCGGCTGATCAAAGCCGACAGACTTTCGTCGGCAGTTTTCTACGGCCCCCCGGGAACGGGAAAGACGACCCTGGCGAAGATCATCGCCGGTTCGACGCAGGCCGATTTTTATGAGATCAACGCGGTGACCTCCGGAAAGAAGGAAATGACGGAGGTGCTCGAGAAGGCGAAGAACAGCCTTTCCGTATACGGGAAGCGCTCGATTCTGTTTATCGACGAAATTCACCGCTTTAATAAGGCGCAGCAGGATCTTCTGCTGCCCAGCGTCGAAGAGGGACTGATTATCCTGATCGGCGCGACTACTGAGAATCCGTACTTCGAGATCAACTCTCCGCTGCTGTCCCGCTCGACGATCTTCGAGTTCAGACGGCTTACGGACGGGCAGGTCGTCGAGGTCATGGAGCACGCGCTGCAGGATCCCGACAGGGGCTTCGGGCGGATGAAGGTTGAAGCAGAACCTGACGCGCTGGCTCACCTGGCTGCGGTGGCGGGAGGCGACGCGAGACGGGCGCTCAACGCCCTTGAGCTCGCCGTTCTGACCAAGGACAAGGACGAGACCGGAACGATCCGTATCGACCTTGAAACGGCTCAGGAATGCATACAGCAGAAAGCGGTTGTCTACGACAAGGACGGCGACTCGCATTACGATACGATCTCGGCCTTCATCAAGAGCATCCGCGGCTCCGATCCGGACGCCGGGCTGTTCTGGCTGGCCAAAATGCTCGAGGCGGGAGAGGATCCGAAGTTCATCGCGAGACGGCTCGTGATTCTCGCGTCCGAGGATGTCGGAAACGCGGAACCCCTCGGACTTCCGGTCGCGGTTGCCGCGGCCCAGGCGGTCGACATGATCGGACTGCCTGAAGCTCAGCTCAATCTCGCCCAGGCGGTGACGTTTCTTGCCGGCGCACCGAAAAGCAACGCGAGCTGCGTCGGGATCATGGAGGCGAGACGGGCGGTCCGAAACGAATCGGACGGACAGGTGCCCGCGCATCTGAAGGACGCGCACTACGCCGGAGCGAAAAAGCTCGGACGCGGCAGCGAGTACCGCTATCCTCACAGCTATCCGGGAAACTGGGTCGCTCAGGATTATCTGCCCGAGGATATCCGGGGGACGGTGTTTTACCGCCCGACGGAGAACGGCGCGGAAGAAGCTGTCAGCCGGCGGCTTGAACGCTATCGCAGCGCGGATCATGGGAACAGAAAGGATAAAAAATGACAAATCACGGTTTTCGGGAGCTTTCCCGCGAACATTCAGACATACTCGATGCCGAACTGATTCAGTTCGAGCATGAAAAATCCGGAGCGAGACTTGCGGTCGTCAGAACGGACGACAGAAACAAGGTTTTCCAGATCGGATTCCGGACGCCCTCGGACAACAGCACGGGCGTCGCCCATATCATGGAGCATTCGGTTCTGTGCGGATCGCGCAAATACCCGGTCAAGGAGCCCTTTGTGGAGCTGGCCAAGGGCAGCATCAACACCTTTCTGAACGCGATGACCTATCCTGACAAGACGGTCTATCCGATCGCCAGCACGAACGATACCGACTTCCGCAATCTCGAAGACGTCTATCTGGACGCGGTCTTCTATCCGGATATTACGAATAATCCCTTTACGCTGATGCAGGAGGGCTGGCATTATCATATCGAAAAGCCGGAGGACGAAATCACGTACAACGGCGTCGTCTACAACGAAATGAAGGGGGTCTTCTCGAATCCCGAAGAGATCCTCGACAGACGCGTCTACGAGCTGCTGTTTCCGGACTCGATATACGGGCAGGAATCAGGCGGAGATCCCGAAAACATTCCGGATCTGACCGATCAGGCCTTCAGGGATTTCCATGCGCGCTGCTACCATCCGTCCAATTCGTGGATCTACCTGTACGGCGATATCGATCTCGACGAACAGCTCGAATATCTCGATACGTGGCTGCGGGAATTTGACCGGATCGAACCGGACTCTGAAATTGCGGTCCAGGCGCCCTTTGACGGCATGAAACGCGCGAGCTTCAAGTATCCCGTGACCGAACAGACCGGGGACGATCTGGACTACCTGTCCCTGAACTGGGTGCTTCCGGCCCGTTTCCCGCTTCACGACAGCCTGATGTTCCAGATCCTGAGCTACGCGCTGATGAATTCCAACGCGGCGCCTCTGAAGAAAGCACTGCTGGACTCGGGGATCGCGAAGGACATCAATTACAGCTTCTCGACGCCGCTGCTTCAGCCTGTCTTTACGATCGAGCTGAAAAACACCAGCGCGGACCGGACCGACGAATTTCTCAGAATCGTCTGCGATACGCTTTCCGGACTCGCCGAAAAGGGTCTTGATCCCGTCGATGTCGAAGCGGCTGTCAACGCGTCCGAATTCAAGACGCTGGAAACCCTCGGCGGCGAAACGGGAACCACGCCGAAGGGACTGCTGCTGGGGCTTGAAATGATGGAAGCCTGGCTGTACGGCGACGACGCCTTCGAACGTCTGCGCTACGAAGGCCTGTACGATGAAATCAGAAAACAGATCGCCGGCGGCGCGCTTCAGCGGATGATCCGCGAATATCTGCTGGATAATCCTCATATCGGACTGGTCGCGCTGACTCCCGACACGGAAATGGCCGCCGAAGCCGAAGCGAAGACTGCGGGGAAGCTTGCGGACTTCAAGGCCTCCCTCGGCGAAGACGAGATCGGGCGGCTTGTCGAACAGACGAACGAACTGATCCGCCGTCAGAGCGAACCGGATTCCGCGGAAGCGCTGGCGACAATCCCGAGACTTGCCGTCTCGGAAATAGACAGGGCGGCCGTCTCGCCGGAATGGACAGAAAAGAAGATCGACGGAGCAACCTGGCTCGAGCATCCCGAAGCGACGAGAGGACTGGTCTATCTGGATCTGTACTTCGATACGGACTTTGTTCCTGCCGAAGACGTCAAGACGCTGTCTCTGCTGAACAAGCTGCTGGCCAGAATCGGGACGGAAAACCTGAGCTACGAAACCCTGCTCAGAGAAACCGACCTGTATACCGGCGGGATCACGACGTCTATTGAAACAAACGAAAACGCGGACGGCGCAACGATCTCGAGCTTCGTCCTCCACGCGAAGTCGACGATGGAAAATCTCGGACACGTGCTGCGGCTTTCAGACGAAATTCTGCTCCATCCGGCTTTTGATGAGACGGATCAGATCAGAAGCATCGTCTCGGAAACGCGTCTGGCGAAGCAGCAGCAGATCCAGAGCGCGGGCAATGCGGCGGCCGTATCGCGGATCTCCGCAGGCTATTCTGACTCCGCGCGCTTCTTCGAAGAAATCGGCGGAATCTCGTTCTACGACTGGATCTCAGGCCTGGACAGAGAGTTCGCCGGCGAAGCGGACAGGCTCCGTGCGGAGCTTGAACGTACCGTTCGGGAAATCATCAGCCGGGGCGGACTGACTGTCAGCCTGACGGCCACTCCCGGGGATATGGAACGTGCGCGGGAAATGACGGCGGAATTCGTCAAGCGTATACCCGAAGCCGTCACAGCGAAGAAAAAGCCTGTCTTCGCCCCCCTCGCCCGTAACGAAGCCTTCATGACGGCGGGAAGCGTTCAGTACAACGCTCAGGGAGGAAGCTACAAGGGAACCGCTCCGTACAGCGGCGGAATGCTCGTCGCGAAGACCATCCTGTCCATGGACTATCTGTGGAACAGAGTCCGCGTCAAGGGCGGCGCCTACGGCGCGGGCTTCGGCGTAAGCCGGACCGGCGACATGCACCTGAGCTCCTTCCGCGATCCGAACCTGGCCGCCACCGACGCTGCGTTCGCAGGCGTTCCGGAATATCTCGAAAACCTCGAGCTGACCCGGGACGAACTCGACAAGTACGTGATCGGAACCATCTCGCCGAAGGAAATTCCGCTGTCTCCGTCGATGAAGGCGAGTCTTGCGAATTCGATGTATTTTGCGGGGCTTACCGCGGAGGACAGACAGCGGGAACGCGAGGAGATCCTCGACGTGACCACGGACCAGCTTCGCGCCTTCGGAAAGACCGTCCGGGATGTTCTCGATCAGAACCGGATCTGCACCATCGGCGCCCAGAGCGCGGTGACTGAGGATCAGGAAAAGACACATAGATTCGGCGGGGTGAGGAATGTCGGATAGAGTGATCAGACGTTCTGCCGGCATTCTTCTGCTGATATTCGCCTTTACGGTTTTTACCGCGCTGCCTGCACAAGCCGCTTTTCCGACCTATGATTCTGACGAAGGAATCGTCGTGATGGAAACACAGAGCGGCGACGTTCTAGATTCCCAGAATGCGGATCAGAAGTATTATCCGGCGTCGACGACAAAGCTGATGACGGCGCTGGTCATGATGGAATATGTCGGCGACAGTCTCGACAAGACTGTGACTGTGGGCGACGAGGTTACGCAGTTCGGCTACGAGAGCAGCACGGCAGGTCTAGAGACCGGACTGAAGATCAGCTACAAGGATCTGCTGTACGCGATGCTCCTGCCCTCGGGAAACGACGCCGCGGAAACCATCGCGGCGAACGTCGGCCGTGTCATCCTGAAGGATGACAGCGCGGACTGGGAGAAGGCGGTATCCGCGTTCGTCACCGAGATGAATCAGAAGGCGAAGGATCTCGGGATGACGGGGACTCATTTCGTCAATCCCCACGGTCTTTACGACGACGATCATTACACGACGCCTCTCGATTTTGCGAAGCTCGGCGCCGCAGCGTTTGCCAACGATGCGATCAAGACGGCAGCGAGCACGAAGACCTATACGATCAAGTATCTCGACGGAACGGACAACGAGCTCAAGAGCACGAATCTGTTCCTGTTCAAGGATGCGGCGGACTACGGAGAGACAATCGAAGAGGGGACTGAAGACAATCCCTACTACGATACGAACATCACCGCCGCGAAGACCGGCGCAACGGATGAAGGCGGACGAACCTACGTCTACTATTCCGAGGAAGACGGCAAGAATATCATCGGCGTAATCTTCAAGACGTCAGGCAGCACGATCTTCGAGCAGTCCTCGGCCGAAGCGAAGGAAGTCAAGGACAATTATACGCTCAAGAGCTGGACTGACGGAGACTCCGTATACGGTGAAATCGCGGTAGACAACATTCATTTCAGCGACGGGGACACGATCACGCTGGACGGCGGCAAGGAGATATTCTCGGCTGTCGAAAAGGATCAGGCGGACAATCTGACCGCGGAAATCAAATGGGACAGCGAATATGTCACGGATGACAACGGTACGCCAAGACTCGTGTCTGACGTCAAGAGCGGCGATCAGGTCGCCGTGCTTGAGATCCTGAACGGCTCGAAGGTCGTCAAGGACGTTCCGCTGTACGCGGCCAACGACGTCTCGACGAAGAACTGGACCGACTTTTTCGTCGACAACGCGCTGTGGATCATCCTCGGCATCGCGCTGATCATCTGGTACGTTCTGTACAGGAAAAATAAAAAGAAGGCGGCTGCGCTAAGACGTAAAAAACAGCGCACCCGGCTATAATAAGGAACCGCAGCAGTCATCGACCGCTGCGGCTCTTTTTTCGTTATCGGGTAAAGGTTAAAATAGACATAGAAACCTGGAGGCACACTTTGACCAATACGAATAAAAACAGACTACCGGAGCTTCTCGCGCCGGCCGGGACGCCTCAGGCCGCAGCCGCCGCGATTGCGGGAGGCGCCGACGCGATCTACGCGGGGCTGCCCGCGTTCAACGCCCGGATGATGGCGGAGAATTTCACACGGGAGACCTTTACGGAGACCTTCGAGCTCTGCCGGGAATACGGCGTTAAGGTTTATGCCGTCGTCAACACGCTGGTCAAGGACGGCGAGCTGGCGGATGCGATGGAAACCCTCGCGTATCTGAACGATCTCGGAATCGACGGGGTGATCATTCAGGACCCGGGACTGATCCGGCTCGCGCGTCTCGTTTTTCCGGATCTGAAGCTGCAGGTCTCGACCCAGCTTACGGTATACGGAATCGACGGCGTCCGCTTCTTTGAAAAGCTCGGCTTCACCCGGGCCGTGATGCCCAGAGAGATGAGCATTGCGGAGGCCGGACGGATCCGGGCGCGTTCCGATATCGAGATCAAGATATTCGGTCACGGCGCGCTGTGCTACGCATATTCGGGACAGTGCCGTTTCTCGTCGGCGCTGGGTACCAGGAGCGGAAACCGGGGGCGCTGCGCCCAGCCGTGCCGGAAGAAGTACGAGCTGACGACGGAGAACGGGAAGCTTATTAAAGAAGGGTATCTGCTCAGTACGAGAGATCTGAGCACCCTGCCGGCCATACCTGAGATCACCGGAGCGGGAATCGATTCGATCAAGATCGAAGGACGTCTGAAGTCGCCGGAGTATGTCTACGCGGTGACCTCCGCGTACCGCGAAGCCCTCGACAGTCAGGAGACCGGAGAGAAGGTCCGCAGCAGCGAGGATCTGCTCAAGGCGGTATTCTCCAGAGGCTTTACCGGCGGCGGTCTGTACGGCAGCGAAGCCCGCCTTACGCCGGAGATCGGCAAGCGCAGGGGCTTTCATATCGGGAAGGTCGGAAAGACGAAGGGCGCCTTTACGGAGCTTATTCTCAAGGACGGAATCACTCTCGTCAACGGAGACGGGATCGCCTTCGGAAAGGACGAGAAGATCGGCACCAGCGTTTCGGGTGTCTACGCGAAGCCTGAAAAGGGAGCGCAGGGATCGGAAGGCAGGGGCCGGGTCTGGATCCGGGCCGGCATTCCGGAGTGGATCCGGCAGGGAGAAAATGTGTACCGCAGTCTCGATCACCGTCTGATGAAGCGTCTGAAATCGGAGGCCTCGAGGCTTCCGGAGAGGAAGTCGGGACGCTTCGATATGAGCGTGATCATTCAGGGCGGTTCGCCTGTCGCCGGTACGATCGAAGCGGGAGGCGTCCGCACAGAGTTCAAAACGGACATCGCCGCGCAGCCGGCAAGGACAAGAGCGCTGACCGGCGAAGAGATTCTGACGCAGCTCGGGAAGACAGGCGGAACCGGCTGGGAGGCCGGTGAAATTTCGATCAGTCTAGGCGAGAATCTGTTCCTGCCGAAGTCGGAGCTGAACAGAATCCGAACGACGGCGATCGCCGCGCTGGATAAAAAAAGCTGTATTATCGAACAGAATGCTACGACAAGCAGCAAAAGAGCAATTGATTATAATGAAACGATACGTTCCGTATCAAACGAGCCTGTCCTTCGGGCTGCAAGTCAGTCGGAGCCGGTAATTTCGGTGGAGCTGCCCTCCGCAGCAGATGCCGAAGCCTTTATCGGCTGCGGCGCCGGCGAGCTTCTCATACCGGCCGGCAGGCCTGAGGAATGGCGGCGAAGCGCGAAGACGGCGCAGCTTCTCAGAGATAACGGAATGCGGGTCCTGCTGACGACGGGACTTATCGTCAATACGGATACGGGAGACGCGATCCGCGCTTCGGCGGAGGAATTTGCCGCGCTGCTGGATTCCGCGGACGGCTTTCTCGTAAAGAACTACGAGCTGCTGGAGATCCTGAAGGATCTCGGCAGGACCGGCCGGGATGATTTCACGATCGAAACCGACGATTCGCTTAACCTGTTCAATACGGAGACGGACCGATTCTTCGAGGAAGCCGGCGCATCCTCCGGCGTGCTGTCGACGTAGCTTTCGGGCTTTGAACAGCGGGAGCTCGCACAGAGAAGCGTCGTTTCGCCGGTGCTCTCCGTCTACGGCAGAAAGCGGCTCATGACCAGCGCCTACTGCGTTTTCGACTGCCCGGACAGAGACTGCGCGAACTGCGTAAGAGAAGGCGCCTACCGGCTCGTCCAGAACGGAGAGATCTATCCGCTGCGCGTCGCCGGCGGTCTCAACGAGATCTACGACAGACAGATTACGCTGCTCGACCGGGAACAGACAGAGAAAATTCCGGCAGAGAAGCTGCGTCTGACAGTCACGGATGAAACACCTGAACAGATCGAAGACGTCGTCCGATACTATCGGGGTTCGGGACGGAAGCCTGAGGGCGAATATATCGCCGGGAGCTTCGACCGCGGAGTGCTGTAAAGCGGGCACAGGAAAACGGAAGCATTCGGTCTTTATCATACAGGAGATATTAAAGGAGCATATGGATAAACGAAGCATGCACGCGCTCGAGTACGACAAAATCCGGCAGAGACTGGCCGGATACTGCGTCAACGACGGCGCGAAGGAAACAGCCCTCGCCCTCGAACCGGAATCGGACCGGAGCGAGATCGCGAGACAGCTTGGCTTTACGGACGAAGCCCTCGAGATGTCGCTGCGAAGCGGGCGGATGCCGATGTCGAAGAATGAAAATATTACGGGACTGCTTGGCAGAGCGGCGGTCGGGAGCACGCTGCAGATTTTCGAGCTGCGGCGTATCGCGGCGGTGCTCAAAACGATTCGGGACATCATCGCGTACAGGGACGACGATACGTCCGAGGCGGAGCTCCCGCTTCTCGACGACGCCTTCGACGTTCTCGACGCCTGCTCGGATCTCGAGCAGGATATCAGCAGAAAACTGATCTCGGACAACGAGGTCGCGGACAACGCGTCCCGGGAGCTGGCCAGAATCCGCCGCGAAATCACGAATACGGGACGGAGGATCACGGAGAAGCTGCAGAACATCATCAATTCGCCGGGACACGAACGTCATCTGCAGGAACGTCTCGTGACGATCAGGAGCGGACGATACGTCGTCCCGGTCAAGTCGGAATACCGCTCCCAGATTCCGGGGATCGTTCTGGACCGCTCATCCTCCGGACAGACGCTGTTTATCGAGCCTGCGGCGGTGGTGGAGCTCAACAACGACCTGCGGATGCTCGAAGCGGAGGAAAAGGACGAGATCGAACGGATCCTGAAGGAGCTCAGCGATACAACGGCGATGTACAGGCCGGTGATCCAGTCCGACTACGAGACGATGATCGAGCTGGACTTCGTCTTCGCGAAGGCAGCCTACGCCCTCGATCTCGGCGCAAGAAAAGTCGAGATGACCCAGTCCGGCGGGACAGGGCTGTACGGGGCGCGCCATCCGCTGATCCCCCGGGACAGGGTGGTGGCAAGCGATATCGTGCTGGGACCGGAGATCCGGACCATGGTGATCACCGGTCCGAACACCGGCGGGAAAACCGTCACCCTCAAGACGCTGGGACTGCTGACGCTGATGCTCCAGTCCGGCCTGTTCATCCCTGTCAAGGAGGGATCCTACGCCCGTGTCTTCACGGACGTCTACGCGGACATCGGAGACGAGCAGAGCATCGAACAGAGCCTGTCCACGTTCTCCTCTCATATGACGAATATCGTCCAGATCCTGCGGGATGCGGACGACCGGTCGCTGGTGCTGTTTGACGAGCTGGGCGCCGGCACCGACCCCGAAGAAGGGGCCTCTCTCGCCGTCTCGATCCTCGACGCATTAAAGAGCAGGGGAGGACTGACGGCCGCGACGACTCATTATGCGGAGCTTAAGGAATACGGGCTGACGACAGAGGGCGTCGTCAACGCCTCCGTCGAATTTGACGTCGAAAGTCTGCGGCCGACCTACCGCCTGATGATCGGGATCCCGGGCAAGTCCAACGCCTTCGAGATCGCGAAGCGGCTCGGACTTCCGGAGGACATTATTCAGATCTCGAGAGACCGGATGTCGGACAATACCCGGGATCTCGACAAAACCATCGCGGCGGCCGAGCAGAAGGCTCACGAAGCGGCCCTCGCTCTGGAACGGGCGGAAGAAAAGGAAGCGGAAACCGAGCGAAAGCTCGCCGAGGCGGAAGCCGAACGCGGAAAGAACGCGGGCAAGGCCGAAAAGCTGCTCCTGGAAGCCCAGAAACGGGCCGCGGATCTGATTGCCCAGACCCAGAAGGAAACCGACGAGATCTACCGCGAGATCCAGACGATCCAGCGGGAAGCCGAGGCCTCCGTCGACAACAAGACTCTCGAGAAGCTCAGACGGAATCTTGCGAAAAGCGCCAAAGCCGCCGAAAAGGCGGAGGAAGACCGCAAGAAGCGGACGCGCACCTGGGATTCGTCGAGAAAGCCTCTCAAGCTCTCGGATTTCAAGACCGGCGACAGAGTCTACGTCAAGTCCATCGACCGCGAGGCGGACGTCCTCGAGGTCCTGGAGCGCGACAAGAAGGTCAGGATCCAGTCGGGCAACATGAAGATGAACGTCAAGCCCGCGGAGCTCGTCAAGGTGGGCAGGGTCCAGGAGACTCAGAAGAAGGTGGCGGTCAAGCCTGCCGCGGCAAAGGTTGCGGTCCGGCTCGATCTGCGGGGAAGGACTGCAGACGAAGCGGTGTACATGACGGAAAAGTTTATCTCTGATGCGGTTACGGCCGGACAGAAGAAGCTGACCATCGTTCACGGCATGGGAACCGGCAGAGTCCGGGCCGCCGTGCAGGACTACCTGAAGAGCTGTACGATGATCAGGGACTACCGTCTCGGAAAGCCCGACGAGGGCGGAACCGGCGCGACCATCGTCACGCTTTAGACCGATCTTACATAAAAACGGCGCAGCCGGATCCTTAGGATCCGGTCTGCGCCGTTTCTGCATTTCATACTGTTCAGATTTATTCCGCGTCGAGGATCTCGATGGGATCT